>OQWI01000983.1_pt1 | contig 12809 bp, 6 predicted proteins | sample 1691551 | NCBI WGS metagenome assembly OQWI01 (sample SAMN03418259, study PRJEB22391) | human gut metagenome | biome: human-gut; feature: organic feature; material: feces | host: Homo sapiens | place: Tanzania | collected 2013-01
GTTCCGTCTTACAGATGTGACCAAAGGGGAGGAAGTGCGCATCTTTACTTACGAAAATGGAAAGCAGGTTTGGTGGTGAATGTCCACTTTAATCGATTAAAAATCAATGCGTAGTGATTGAAAGTAAGCTTTATAAATGTGTGGTGTTGGTGGTGATGCTTATCGCACTCTATGCGGTATGCCGTATTTTCTTTGTCGATAGGTTTCATATACCCTCATCGTCCATGATGCCGACTTTGCAGCCCGGAGACGAAATTGTAGTCAACAAGACCTTGATAGGCGCACGCATTTATACAGACTATCATTTCAGAAAAGAAGGTGTCGAATTACAGAGCTTCAGAACAAGAGGAAGGAGACATATCAAACACAATGATATTGTGGTGTTCAACAGATATAACCATCACCGCAAAGTCCGGTTTGTTATCAATGATGTCTATTGTAAGCGTTGTGTGGCATTGCCCGGTGACACCATTTCGATTACAAATGGTCTGTATGTCAACAACAATTATATGGGGACATTGGGAGTTGTTTCCGAGCAGAAAAAACTTTCGGTTATGCCAGACAGTACTGTTGACAAGCGATGTTTGCGAGCCATGCCAAAGGATGAACATTTCGATTGGACCATACGCAATTTTGGTCCATACTATGTGCCGAGAAAGGGAGATGTCATGTGGATGTCTCCTCGAACAGCAACTATGTATAAGGTCTTGTTGGAGTGGGAACTGAAGACGATTGTCAAAATTGACTGGAAAAGGAACTTGGTTATGGTGGGCAAGAAACGGTTGGTTTATCACAGGTTCCTTAATGACTATTATTTTATGGCTGGCGACAATGTGCTTGACTCCGACGACTCTCGTTACAAGGGCCCGGTACCGGAATCCTATATCGTGGGGATCGTTAGCAGAATCATAGATTCTAAAGATGTGGAAACTCAACAAAGAAGATGGAACAGAATAGGAAAGGCGTTATAATTATCATTCGCGGCACACAAACTATTGTGTTGTGCTTGTTGCTTTATTTGGCTGCACTTGATGTGGATTCCTCATGGAGTGCCGCCGAACATATCCTTGCGTTGGTCTTGCCATGCTCTTTGCTAATGTGTTGGATTCCATATCTTGTGAAATGCAGTGCCTTTTCTTTCAAGAATATTGACTGGTTGATACTGGGATGGGGGCTTATGGAATTTGTATTGTTTTACACGGGTCAAGGAAATCCTGTGGCAACGGCATGCCTACGGCAGGTTGAAATGCTCTGTCTTTATGTCTTGCTACGCATGCTGTTTTCTTTAAGGCACATATCGTCCGATTACATTTCTGTAGGAATACTTTTGCTGGCTCTCTATGAAATTGGATTGGGAGTGATACAGCTGATAAGCGGTACGAGTAGGCATGCTCTTTATCCTGTTACCGGCAGTTTCTTGAATCCAGGTCCTTATTCAGCCATATTGGCTGTGGCTTTTGGTCTGTGTTACGCTTATTGCAAAAAGAATAAACAGAACTGCTGGTTGGTGTGGCTCTGGAAGTTCATACTGTTGTCGTCGCTTGTTATGATTGCTTTTACATTCAGTAGGGCTGCCATGTTGGCGGTTGCTTGTGTAGTATTGATGGTCAACTGGCAACGTCTGAAAAAATATTGGCGTTGGCTTCCTGTACCGATAGCTTTGGCGGTCGTTTTATACCTGATGAAGTCGGGTTCGGCAGATGGACGGTTACTGATTTGGAACATTTCCATCCGGGCAATTAAGGAACATTTCCTGGTTGGTGGAGGGCTGGGCTGTTTCCCGCAAGCTTACGCCGATGCAAGTGTCGGTTATTGGACCCGTAATAATTGGGGGTACTCTGTGGCAGGAGTTTGTGACAATGCATTTAACGAATATCTCACACTGGGGGTGGAACAGGGCATTTTGGGAATTTCTTTACTGTTGACAGTTATTTGTGTTGCCGTGCGCCGCTTGTTTGTGGTGGCGAGGCCGCTGTGCTGTGGCTTGGTGTCTTTGCTTGTCTTTGCCATGTTTTCCTATCCGTTCCAGCTTCTTCCCTATCGTTTACTTCTTGTTGCCATGATAGCCTATTCCGTGAGTGAGTCGGCAGACAGAATCGCTCCCGCAAGAATGTCATTTTATGGTGTGGTAGTTGCTTCTGTACTGGTAAGTGCGTATTCGGAAGGACAGATCCGAAGTCGGGTTAATGCCGTTGAAGATTACCATGGGATAGAGGGAATAGGCAGCGTCAATTTGTTGTCGGATTATTATGTCTTGTTGCCGATGCTCAATGATTGTCCCGATTTTCTGTTCGACTTCGCCAAGGGACTCACGTCGGCCAAACGTTATAATGACAGTAATGCCATGTTGCAGCAGGGGACAATGGTGAGTGCAGACCCGATGTTTTATGTCTGTATGGGCAATAATTATTCAGAAATGTCGTTATTCAAGCAGGCAGAGGAATGCTATACACATGCCCTGAAGATGGTTCCCAATCGTCTTTATCCGCTTTATAAACTAATGAAACTTTATGAAACGTGCAGCAACCGAGATGCTTGTCATCGTATGGCAAGGCGTGTTGCCGCTTTTCGTGAAAAGGTTTCGTCACCGGCTGTTCGTGAGATGAAAACGGAAGCCAAACAAATATGTGAACAATATGAAAAACGTTAATTGTCTATTATCCATTTCGTTGGCACTGTTGTCTTCTTTGCCTTGCTTTCCGACGGCGAAATATTTGTCACTTCGTGAGGTGATCGATATAGCCAAGAAAAGATCGTATGATGCCAAGTCTGCCCGTTTCCGCTTTGTGGCAGACTATTGGAGTTTCCGTTCTTTCAAGGCTGAGTTATTGCCGTCGGTCAACTTGTCTGGCAGTTTGCTGAACTTTGACCATTCCAAGGTTGAGACACGCAATGCAGACAATGGCCTTATCAATTATGTCGACAACAATTCTCTGACCAATAGTCTGACGCTCTCTGTCGACCAGCAACTGCCGGGATTGGGCGGAACGGTTTCGTTGCAGTCATATTTGTACAGGCTCGATCAGTTCAATTACGATATGACCACCTATAATTCCCAACCACTACGCATCACTTATACCCAACCGCTGCGTTCGTACAACTCTCTGAAATGGCGTAAGAAGACGGCTCCTGTGGAATATGAAATAGCTCAAAGAGAATATCTTGAGGATATGGAACGTGTGACCGTCAAAGCCACGCAACTTTATTTCGACGTCGTATCGGCACAGACAGACTATAAGCAAAGTGTGAAAAATTATGACGACCTCCAAAAACTTTATGAGATGGCCCAAAAGAGATTCTCGCTCGGCACCATAACAAAGAGTGATATTCTTCAGTTGGAACTTTCTGTTTTAAATGCCAAATTGGCGGTGACAAATGGCAAGCTCAACCTGGATAACCAACTCTTTTATCTGTTTTCCTATTTGCGCCTTTCTGATTACGAAGGAGTGGAACTTGCCGTACCCGACCAAATTCCAGACATGGTGATTAATGTCAATGATGCCGTTGCTTATGCCCTGGCCAATTCTTCGCATGTCACGACTCAGAACCTCACCACGCTGAAAGCCCGGCAAACCGTGGCTCAGGCTCATTCACAAAAAGGCATACAAGTGCAACTGCGAAGTGAATTGGGGTTCAATAAAACCGATTCTCGTTTCACTGGAGCTTATCGCAATCTCCGTGACAACGAGTTGATTGGTGTGTCACTCACGTTGCCCATCTTCGATTGGGGCGTCAGCAAGGGAAAGGTGCATACTGCAGAGGCTAACCTTCAGTTGGCCAAGGTTCAGGTGGAACAGGAGCATGAGGAATATTTGCAGGATATTCGCAAGCAAGTGCTGCAGTTTGCCTATCAGGCAGAACTCTGCCGAACAGCCCAACGGGCCCGTGACATTTCTGCAGAACGCTATGAGATGACACGACGCAGGTTTGAATCGGGTACTGTGACGGTGACCGATTTGAATACGGCACTTCAGGAAGCGGAAACCGCCAAATCCAAATATGTGAGTCAGTTGCAAACCTATTGGGTGGATTACTACACGTTGCGACGGGTTACCCTTTACGATTGGCAAAACAAAGGAAAACTGACAGCAGACTACAATAAACTTTTAAATGCAAGATATGATGATTAGAACGTGTCTTTATATTATATTGATGCTCGTTGCTTGTATGGCATGCAATAAGAAAAAGGAAACACGGGAAATAGGCAATGCTGCCGAGGTGAAAACAGAGACAGAAGTGGAGACCATGACTCTGCACAAATCTTCGTTTCCGCTCCAGTTGGTGTGTAATGGAAAATTGCAGGCAATCTCTCGCAGCGAAATTTCTTTCCCTTCACAAGGGGTGGTTACCAGAATTTATGTGCATGACGGATCAAGGGTTGCCAAGGGCACGTTGCTCGCCGTAACCGACAAGCGCGACCGGTTGTTGCAAGTGCGGAAATGCGAGCGGAATCTGGAGAATGCACGCATCACCCTTGCGGACAAACTCATCAGCCTTGGCTATGAAGGCATGGATGCCAATATTCCGTCTGATGTGATGAAACGGGCAAAACTCACTTCGGGCTATACGTCAGCACAAATGCAGTTGGTTGAGGCTAAGGCTGCATTGGCGGACTGCGAATTGCGGGCACCGTTTGCCGGCAGAATTGCCGACATGGAGTGTCAGCCATTCCAGATGGCACAAAAGTTTGGCAAGCTGATCAATGATTCTTTCTTCGATGTTGAATTCAAGGTGCTTGAGGTTGAACTCAAGTCAATAACGCTTGGCGAAACCGTAAAGATAATACCTTTTGTGGATGACCGGAAGGTCTTTACTGGCAAGATTTTGCAAATCAATCCATTGGTAGATGAAAAAGGACTTGTCAAAGTAAGGGCCAGGATGCGTAACACGGATTCACAGTTGATTGATGGCATGAATGTGAAGGTGGTAGTGGAACGGACAATTCCAAACATGATTGTGGTGCCGAAACAAGCCGTCGTGGAACGTGACGGCTATCATGTCATTTTTGAAGTGTCCGACTCTGAAGCTGTTTGGACTTATGTTGACATTCTGCATGCCAACAGCACACACTATGCCATAACGGGTTGCGCAGCCAAGGAAACTCATGTGCATGAAGGAGAGCGTGTCATTATTTCGGACAACCAGAATCTGGCTGATGGTACTCCGGTAAAACTGAAGAAACACTGATGCAAATGATTAGATACATCATCCATCGTCCTATAGCAGTCATGATGATCGTCTTGGCTATGGTTGTGCTGAGCCTTTTGGCAGCCTATCGTCTGCCTGTGTCTTTGCTTCCCGATGTGGATGTTCCTCAGGTAAAAGTACTGGTCGACATGCCAGGAGCTGCAGCCAGTCAGGTGGAAGATCGTTCACTTCGTTTGCTGCGTGGCAGGCTGTCTCAACTTCCCGGACTTGAAAGCATGCAATCGGAAGCTCGTGCCGATGCAGGAACAATTACGCTCGATTTCGTTCCCGGAAGCCAAATGGACTTGTTGACCATCGAGGTGAATGAAAAATTGGATATGGCGATGGCTTCATTGCCCAAAGATATGCAGCGACCCAAGGTGATGAAAACCAGTGTCTCAGATATTCCGGCTTTCTATGTTGACATGACGCTAAAGAATGTGCACGCTTCGTCGCAGCACTTTTCTGACATGTCTGATGTTGCCGTCAATGTGGTACGCAGGCGCTTGGAGCAGTTGCCTCAGACGGCTATGGTGGATATGAGTGGCATGATGGGTGAACAGATAATGGTTACGCCCGACAATGAAATATGCAGGAGCCTGGGCCTTAGCACTTCCGACATAGAACAGGCACTGACCGACAACAATATCCGGCTGGAAGCATTGTCTGTTGTTGATGGTCGGTTTCGTTATAACGTGCATTTTGATGCTCAGTTGCTGACGGCCAACGACATCTCAAACATTTGTATCAATCATGGCGGACGCATGGTTAGACTTGCAGACCTGTGTACCGTGGAAGTTCAGTCTGGTATTCGCCAAGGCTGGGTGCGGCATGATGGGAAACCTGCCGTGACTATGGCGGTTGTCAAGCAGCGTGATGCCCGGATGGCAGACTTGAAAGAGAGTGTTGATTCGGCTCTCACCGACTTGCGGGGCATGTATCCGCAAATAGATTTCTCTATCACTCGTGACCAGACTTCCCTACTATCCTATTCGTTGGACAATCTTGAGGGAAATCTTTTGGCGGGATGCCTTTTCACATGCCTTGTGCTGGTTGTTTTTCTTCATAGTTGGCGATTGTCGCTGATCGTGGCGTTTACAATTCCTTTGTCACTTTTGTTGACCTTGCTTTCATTCCGCTTGACAAACATCACGCTCAACGTCATATCCATTTCCGGACTTATTCTCGGAGTGGGCATGATTGTGGATAATGCCATTATCGTGACCGATAATATTGTGCAGAAATGGAAACGTGGTCTGCCGTTGGAACATGCAGTGTGTCTTGCCACGAGTGAGGTGTTCACTCCGATGCTCAGTTCGGTGCTTACCACCTGTTCTGTTTTCGTTCCATTGATGTTTTTGAGCGGATTGGCAGGAGAGTTGTTCTACGACATGTCGGTCGGCATTAGCGTGTCGCTTGTCGTGTCGTTGGCTGTGGCGATGACCGTTGTGCCAGTTTTGTTTTTTACCATATATCGGAAACGTTCCTATTGTTTCTGGAATGGAATCCGATTGGACGTTGAGATGCAGAAATGGCATGAGCGGATATCCTGTGCAGTGATGCGGCATCAGCGTTTGTGCTTTGGCTTCTTTGGTTTGGCTGTTGTAGGCGTTTTTGTTTTCTATGGGCTGATTGACAAGCAACGTATGCCACAACTCTCCCACGACGATATGCAGTTGAGGGTCAACTGGAATGAAGGTGTTACAGAAGAGGAAAATGATCGCCGCATCAATGGGGTGATGCATGGGATAGCCGGAAAGGTAAAGACTACTTCTTCCATGGCGGGTTCTCAGGCATTTGTCCTTTCTCATGGACAGGACTTGACGAGCTGTGAAGCCTTGGCTTATGTAAAGTGCGGTGAGACTGGGCAGTTGGATTCTCTACAGAAATCCATCTCAGCATATTTCCGAACCCACTATCCGCTTGCTTCCGTGAACTTTGAAACTGTGGGCAATCCCTTTGACTTGATATTGAACACTCAAGAGCATGATTTGGTTTTGAGAATAAAGACTGCTGATGACAAGAGACCGCCTGTAACACTTGCCGTCGACATTCAGCAGGAGTTGCAAAACAGATTCCCTCACATCCATATACCACAAGTGCAGTTGGCAGACAACATCGTGTGTCGGGTCGATGTGGGCAACATGGCATTTTATGGCATGTCGTATGCCTCACTTTTTTCCCGACTCAAACAACTTGCAGGCACCAATAGCATGCTTGAGATTAGCAATGGCGAACGGTCTGTCCCCGTTATTGTAGGCAACAGGGCCATGGATTGGGATGCCATCAAGGCTTCAACAGTGAATAATAGGCAAGGGGTAGACATACCGATAGAGTATTTGTTGAAAGATTCGTTGGTAAAGGACTACAAGAGTCTTTACGCTTCGGAAATGAGTGATTATTATCCATTGTGCATAGACGCTCCTTCTGCCGAAGTACGTGGAGTGATGACCTATGCCGACAGTCTGCAGCATATGCGGAATGATTTGCGGGTGGATTATGTTGGTGGATATTTTTCGAGCAGAGCACTGGTGACGGAACTTTTTGTCGTTTTGTTGGTTGCTCTCACACTGCTTTATCTCATCCTGGCTGCCCAATTCGAAAGTTTGATTCAGCCGTTGATCATACTCTCAGAGATGGTCATCAATACTTGTGTTGTCATGGCTTTGCTTTGGGCTTTGGGCGAGTCGCTCAACCTCATGTCTATGATTGGTCTGGTTGTTATGAGTGGCATCGTCATCAATGATTCGATACTTAAGATAGACACTATCAACAGAAAACGCCGTGAAGGAAAGGTCTTGTTAAAAGCCGTGATGGAGGCCGGAAGTCAGCGACTTCGTCCCATTGTGATGACTTCCGCCACCACTGTCTTTGCCATGTTGCCGTTTCTTTCGCGTGGTTCCATGGGCGCTGATTTGCAGTTTCCATTGTCTTTGACCATTGTGGTGGGAATGATTGTTGGCACTTTTGTCTCGTTGTTCTTCATTCCGCTGACTTATTATTTCATATATAAACGCCAATAGCTATGAAAGGTCCTTCCAACTTTATCGCGTGTCTGTTCATGACCATGGTCGTTATTGTGGGTGTGGCATTGCTACCCAGAATAGACGTAGGCGTGAATCCTCCGCCTCGTCAGGGCAAGTCTCTTATGGTGGATTTGCGTTGGCGTGGTGTTACGGCCAAGGTGATGGAGAACAGTGTTACCTCGATTGTGGAGGGAGCAATGTCGAGTGTAAGAGGAGTGGAAAATGTCAGCTCCGAATCTTTTGCCGGACGAGGGCGCGTCAAGATTCTATTGAAGGAGGGCATTGATGTTTCTTCTGTCAGGTTCGAGATGTCGTCACTTCTGCGGCAGATTTATTCAAGGCTGCCTCGTGGGGTTGAATATCCTGTGTTGACAGGCGGCGAAGTGGTCAATGACGACGGAGGAGAGCGCAAACTACTTCTTACATATAACGTAAATGCCGATCTCGCAGAGGACAAAATAGGGGAATATCTGAATCATGGTTTCTTGGATAGGGTCCGCCAGATTGACGGAGTGAAGAATGTGACACTGTCGGGTGGTGAAGACTATTACATAGAGTTGAAATACAATCCATTGGTTCTTCGGAACTATGGACTAACTTCGGCTGACATAGCCAATGCCGTCAGAAACTTCACCGGAAGGAAAAATGTGGTGGGCGAAGTGGCAACTGACGACGCTACAGGAAAGGCTCATCGCCGTACGTTGTGCTTGGCTGCCGGCGCCATGCCAATAGCCGAGATTCCCGTAACCTGCCAAGACGGAGAGGTGATTTATCTTAACCACATTGTAGAGCAGACTTTAAAGCGGCGCCATCCGGAAAAATATTATCGCATTAATGGACTTAACACGGTGAATGTGAACGTGGAAGTGGACGGTGATGCCAATGCGATTATCCTGTCGTCTTCTATTCGTAAGGCAGTAGGCTGCTTGGCTGAAAGTCTTCCAGAGGGAATGTATCTGACTCTCGCTTATGATGCTGCTGCCGAGGAGCGGACAGAGATGGCCGACCTTGTAGGCAGGTCACTTCTGTCGCTTGTTTTCCTGTTGCTTTTCGTTTGGATAGCCAACCGCAGTTGGAAATATTTAGCAGTGGTCAGTCTGTCGCTTGCGCTCAACCTGTTGCTGGCGGTTGTCGTCTATTGGTTATTGCATCTGCGGTTGCATGTATATTCCATGGCAGGCATGGCCGTGTCGTTGTCGCTTATTATTGACGCCACTATTGTCATGGCAGACCACTATGGCTATTACAGAAACCGCAAGGCTTTTCTCGCCATCTTGGCTGCTATGCTCACCACGATAGGTTCATTGGTGTCTGTGGTCTTCCTGCCAGAAGAGTGGCAAGATGACCTCTACGACTTTGTGCGTATCATTTGCATTAATTTGTCGGTTTCGCTTTTGGTCGCATTATGGTTTGTTCCCGTATTGGTAGAGGTGTTTCACTATAGCAGTCGACAAGGTCGGACTATGAAGGCGTTGAGACGGATATTGATGTGGAACAGGGTCTACGAGAACTACATTCAGCTAGTTCGGAGATGGCGTTGGATTGTGGCAATTGTTGTAGTGGCATTGTTCGGCTACACGTTGAAGGGATTCATTGACCATTTGGATGATGTGGCCGAACGAGGGCACGATGAGCCGTTGAGTTTACACATCGTGGGGGAAGTGCCACAGGGTGGAACAGCTTTTGAACTAAATGCAAAAGTGGTACAGGTGGAGAACACACTGAAACGTTATCCAGAGATTAAACGCTTTGTTACCAGCATTAATGGGCGCAGGGCTCGCATAGATGTGGATTTCCAGGATTCTGTTCAGTTCACAGTGGTTCCGTTTCGCATCGAACAGGAGGTGACAAGCCAGTTGATAGGTATTGGCGGCGCCGACTGGGCTGTCTATGGCGTGAGTCCGATGGGCTTTAGCAATTCGCTGAATCTTCAGCATCGCAGCAGCCGATTGTGGATTACGGGCTATAACTATGATTATGTGGCTCGTTATGCTGACGACTTGTGCCGGATGCTCTCACAAAATAATAGAGTGCGTGACTTGCAGGTGAAATCGCCAGACCGTGATTTGGAAGAGAATGAACTCTACATGGATTATGACAGGGAAAGAATGTCTGTCTACGGTGTTGGCCCCAATGAGGTCCATTCGGATTTAGCCAATTTGTTGCAACCGACGGAAGTGGGTACCTATGATGATGGTCACGGCTTGAAAGACGTGGTTCTCTATCCCGTGCAGGTTGACAAGTTTGACAATTGGTATATAGGTCATTCGTATGTGAGTGGAAAAGATCATGAGTTCAAGACATCATCCCTGATGAGCGTGCGCCAGCGTGCTGCTCAGAATTACATTCAAAAGAAAAATCAGGAGTATGTGTTGTCTGTGGAATTCAATGTGTTGGGCTCTTATCAATACACAGCCAACTATCTGGAAGAAGTGACAGACAGATTCAGCAAGACGTTGCCCATGGGTTACCGTTGCGGAAATCCTGTGTATTCGTCAAAGAACGACAAGGAGGCTCCTTATTGGATCGTTGGGGTAGTGGTTGTGGTAATTTTCTTTATCTGTTCCATTCTGTTCGAGTCTTTGCGCATGCCGTTTGTCATTATCTCTGTTATTCCTTTCTCTTTCATCGGCATATTCTTGACGTTTCGATATGCAGGGTTGGAATTCGGGAGTGGAGGTTTGGCATCGATGGTGATGTTGGCAGGCATTGTTGTCAATTCGGCAATCTACGTGTTAAATGAATACCGCTTTTTGTGCAGATGCAAACATGGAAACCGGCAGACTGAGTTGAGTTTATATGTCAAGGCGTATAATCATAAAATCATCCCAGTGTTGCTCACAGTTCTTTCCACGGTATTTGGTTTGGTGCCGTTTTTCTTTGATGGCGAAAAGGCGGAACCTTTCTGGCTGTCGTTTGCGGCAGGGGTAGTGGGCGGACTTCTCTTTTCCGTCTTTGTCATCGTCTTTCTTTTGCCTTTGGCGTTAAATGTAAAACGAAGAAGATAACAGCAATCCTGACTTCAACAAATTACTTCTTTTTTTGCACATATACATGAATTGGTTTTCTCCTAAATAACTGTCACCTATCACAGGTCGGGCATCTTTGTATTTGTAGGTGCTATGTTCAAAATGTGGAGCCGTTACGTTCACATTAGCAATCGGCTCATGCGAGAGTTTCAGCTAATTGCGATTATTGCAGATGTTCGGTGAATGACAATATTTCTCAGTGACAATATTAAACTATTGGGATTTTAGTTCGCTCTCCATACAAATCAAAGCAGAATTTTAGTATCCATTCCGAGTCCAGATTAATCTATAAATGAATATTGTCTCGTTTTGGTAATATTTTGTCTCATTTTGGTAGCGACTATTTGTTTTTTCTTTCATATCTTTGTCGCAGATTTACTTCGTGTGGTCATGATGGCTTGTCGGAGTGTATCATACTAATGTTTAATTTAATTCTTTTTGACATGAAAATGTTTTTTTAGTTATTGTTGCAGTACTCATTGGTGGTGCAGCATTGTGTTTTTCTAATAGGACAAATTCTGGTGCCGAAAGTGATTTGTTTATGGAAAACGTAGAGGCTTTGTCTGAAAGTGAACATGCAGATTGCAAATTGTATTTGACACGTATTTGTACATCGGGCAACAAAGATCATTATTTTTATAGAACAGTAAAATGAGAAAGTTTTTGTCTTTTACAATGACAGTATTGTTTATGCTGTCATTGTCTTCTTGCGACAAGTCTCGGAAGAATGTAACTCCAGTTCCATTGACCCCTTCACGTGTGATGAAAACTTCTTTAGGCATGCCGACTTCCATGCAATGTAGGGATGGCGTATTGGTGATAGTGGATTTTCAGGGCACCGGCGGATTGGTGAGTCTTTGGAATGCTGAAACAGGTAAGACGTTGGGATATATGTCTCCCAAGGGAAATGGTACTGACGAACTTGTAGAAGCACCCATAGCAGAGGTGACAACAATTCAAGGTAAGAATGTGATCAATCTTTATGACTTGGTGAAGAAAAGATTGCTGACATATAATTTTCAAGATGCGGTAAATGGTAAGAAGACTAAGCCAACTATTGTAAAAATGAGGTCCGACGGCCGTTATTATGGCGTAAACAGATTGGACGGGGGATACGCAGCAATGGGATTGTTTGAGAACAATAAGTTTGAACTGCTTGACGATTCCTTGAAAGTCATTGGCTCGTATGGCACTTATCTTCAGCCCGTGAAAGCAAACAAGAACAAAATGGTTAACGCACAGGCCAATTATGGCCGGTCAATGGTGTCGCCAGACAAGACCCTTCTTGTCAATATTTCTTTTGCGGCAGGAGTTGTCAGATTCTATGATATCAAGGGAAACAGGCTAACTCATAAAAAAGATGCCGTAGTGAAACCGTTGAACTACAGCGTCAAAGGTAACGATTATCATAATCTTGAAGGTATGGGTTTCCTGGCGTTGGCTATATCCGACAAATATGTTTATGCACTATACTCTGGGGAAAAAGAAAATTTCAGCACGCCAATGCCTACGGGAAAACAGGTATACAAATATGATTACAATGGCGATTTGCAAGCGGTTTACACGT
>OQWI01000987.1_pt1 | contig 12783 bp, 12 predicted proteins | sample 1691551 | NCBI WGS metagenome assembly OQWI01 (sample SAMN03418259, study PRJEB22391) | human gut metagenome | biome: human-gut; feature: organic feature; material: feces | host: Homo sapiens | place: Tanzania | collected 2013-01
AGCTATGGTCTGAGAGTTTAGAAAGCTCAAGTTTTTCCTTGTCTGACAGAGAATACTTTGCTCTAATGAAAATGGGTTTGGGATTAGCAGAGCGATACGTATGGTATTTATCTCTTGGCAGATCTGACTTAAGATCAATTTTTCCCTCATCAGCTGGATTTAATTTCCAAAGAGGCAGGAGAATGTTAGTTTTTCCAGATTCATTGGTACCGATCAATGCAGTGATTTGCTCAGCATCAATCCACCCACTGTCTTTTACAGAGCGAAATTCTGTCACACGAAAGCTTTCTAGTATCATTCTTGTATTTCCTTTCTGCATTGTGTTGATTCCAAAGTTTTTTTCTATAATATGGCATGGCGATTAGGATTAATCACGTGATCCAATGCAAGAAACATAATTTTCTATATTTACTAAATAATACTACATTTTCTACTTAATATCAATATATTCTCACCAAACAAAAATTCGAAAAGTGTAAACTTATTGTAAAGTGTTGGCGCAGTGTGCCTTATCAAAGCATGTACATAGTCGATAGGTTTTCCTCAGAACCTGTCGGCTAATTTATTTCGAGGAGTTGATACAATGACCCAAGCAGTGCTGAACACCCAGCTTTACCAGAAGATGTTTGCCGAGCAGGCGCATTTCAAGGACTGGCTTATGTCTCAGACCCCAGAGGAGGTTTTGAACCATGCCTATGAATACACCTGCCGGGAGGATATTCTGTTGTCGCTGGAATACAACGATCTTTTTCCCCGGCAGGCAAAAGCCCTTCTGAAATCCCCCACACCGCTGACGGATGTATTCAAAAAGTGGGATAGCTGGGAGGACAATCGCCATATGGAAAATATCTGGAATGCTGTGGAAGCCCGTGCCAATGAAGTGGTACGGGCTGATTTTATTGCCCAAAAAGATTCGAGGTGATGCACCGTGGCGTTTATCCCACCGGAAACCATTGAGAAGGCAAGGCAGGTGGACTTGCTGACTTATCTGAAAACCTGTGAACCCAATGAGCTGGTACACATAAGCGGCAACCACTACTGCACCCGTGAGCATGATTCTCTGAAAATCTCTAATGGGAAATGGTACTGGTTCTCCCGTGGCTTCGGCGGCTACAATGCACTAGATTATCTCATTAAGGTGAAAGAACTTCCCTTCATGGAAGCTGTGGAGCGGATCACCGGGCAGGTGGCATACCAGCCGCAGCAGTCCCATTCCCCCAAACCAGAGAAGTCCAAGGTGCTGTTACTGCCCCAAGCCAACCGAAGCACAAGTCGTGTCCATTCCTATCTCCGCAGCCGTGGCATTGATTCTGACCTCATTGATTTCTGCATCCAGACGGGGCGGCTGTATGAAAGCGCACCCCACCACAATGCTGTATTCGTTGGGCTGGACAAATACAACAAGCCCCGGTACGCCAACCTGAGAGGTCTGGGGACGGATTTTATTGGCGATGCAAATGGGAGCGACAAGCGGTTTTCCTTCAGCATCCCCGCAACGGGCAGCGATACCATCCATCTCTTTGAAAGCGCCATCGATCTTCTGTCCTATGCCACTCTTGTAAAGATAAATGGTGGCAACTGGAACCGAGAGCATCTGGTTTCTCTGGCTGGTGTCTACAAACCAAAGGAGGAGCTGCAGGAAAGCTCTATGCCGCTGGCATTGAAACGCTATCTATCCGAGCATCCCAACATCCGCTTCATCACCTTACGCCTGGATAATGATGCCACCGGAGGACGGGCGGCAAAAGCATTGGTTTCCATGCTGTCAGATCGGTACGAGGTATCCGTCCAGCCGCCGCCCTACGGTAAGGATTACAATGACTATCTGTGTATGCGACTGGGGCTTCCTATTACCCACCGGAAAGGAAAAGCGCAGGAGCGCTGACCGTTTATTTTCAGACAGTCCCACCGTTCGACCCAGAGGGAGAACGAATCTGCAATATACCAGCAAGCATCGCCTTTGGTCACCCAAAGTCAGCTTGACAGGGATAATCCCTGTAACCCTTAGTGAAAGAAAGGACTTTTCTATGAGCAAAAATGAAATCAGAAAGAGAAATAACCGTGTTCAGGTACGGCTGGATAACAAGGAACACCAAGCCTTTTTGAAGGCTGTGAAGCGTTCCAGACTGTCCCAGGAAGTGTACCTTCGCCACCTTATTATTGGGGTCGTTCCACAGGATGCTCCGCCCCCGGATTACTACGCCATGATGCAGCAGCTTTACCGCATTGGCAACAATCTGAACCAGATTGCTCAGAAAGCCCACACTCTGAATGTCATTGATGTCCAGCGGTACGATGCTGCCGTTTCTCAGTTTGAGGCAGCGGTCAAGGAGATCACGGAAGCTGTTGTATCTCCCCGCCCCGTCAAACGGTAGGCTATGGCAGTCACATCCATCTGGCGGGTCAATGGCTGGTTGGGCAAGGTGGTGGTCTATGTTAAGAACCCAGAAAAGACTACTAACCCAGAATTCTATGAAAACGGGGATATGACGGAGCGGGAGTGTCAGGGGCTGGAGGATGTTATCTCTTACGCTGTCAGCAGCCACAAGACACAGCAAGTTAATGAGGAACTGGATACCCTTGAGCGCTTTGTGTCCGGGATCAACTGCAATCCCAGCACAGCGCGGGAAGAAATGATAGCGGTCAAAAAACGCTTCGGCAAGGAGGACGGAACCATTGCCTACCACGGCTATCAATCCTTCGCCCCCGGTGAAGCTACCCCGGAGATGGCCCACAAGATTGGCGTTGAACTGGCGCAGCGGCTATGGGGAGATCGGTATCAGGTGGTGGTTGCCACTCATCTGGATAAGGCGAATCATCTGCATAGTCATTTTGTGCTGAATACGGTTTCCTTTGTGGACGGCATCAAATACCATCGCACCGCAAAGGACTACCACGATTTGCAGGCAGTTTCGGATGCCCTGTGCCGGGAATATGGTTTGTCCGTCATTGAGAATCCCCAGCCGGGGAAATCCAAGCACTACGGAGAATGGCGGGCGGAGCAGGAACAGCGTCCCACATGGCGTGGCATCGTCCGCGCGGATGTAGATGAAGTTATCCAACAGTCCATGACCGAGCGGCAGTTCTTTGAGAATCTTCACCGCAAGGGCTACGAGGTTAAGGTGGGCAAGGATATTTCCGTCAGACCACCGGGGAAGGAGCGGTTTGTCCGCCTTGCCCGGAACTTTGGCGAGGCTTACACGCTGGAGGGCATTCGCAGGCGGATCCTGGAGCAGACCAGAGCCACAAGACCACTGCCAGAACCTGCCCCAAAAACCAAACATTACCGTGTGTCCGGAAACTGGCAGTCCCGTAAAAAGGTGACTGGTTTCCGGGCATTGTATTTCCACTACTGCTATCTGCTTGGGGTGTTCCCTCGGCAGAAAACGCAGAATCATAAACGGCTCCACTTTCTTCTTAGGGAGGATCTAATCAAGTTGGATGCCATCACACAGGAAGCAAGGCTGCTGGCGGAGCATCAGATCGATACCGCCCAGCAGCTTTCTTCATACAACAGCGAATTGGAAAGCAGAATTACAGATGTGACTTCGCAGCTGCGGCAGCTCTACCGAAAACAGCGCACCGTGGCTGTGAAGTCGGATGAAGCCACTTCTGCAGAGGTCTGCACTGCGATTTCCGCGCTTTCCAAGGAACTGTCTGAGCTTCGCAAGGAGGTGAAATTATGTAACGGTATAGCTGTCCGTTCCGGCGTTCTGCTGGAACACATTCAGAAAGTCCGTGAGGACAATTATTCTCAGAGAAAGGAGCAAACTGAACATGACCAATTCAGGCGATGCGGCAGAGCAAATCGTTAGAATGAGTTTGGAGGGCACGGAGGTTGCCCTGAAACTCTCTGGCTCTGCGGCAAAAAATATCGCAGCGGCACTCTACACCATTGCGAAGAACGCCGACAGGAACAAGACCAAGGGGCATCAGCGGCTCAGCGCCATGCTGAAAAGCGGCAAGGAGCTGAAGGTGTTCACCATCAGCGAGGAGCATCTGAAGCGCTTCGCTCAGGAGGCAAAACGGTACGGTGTTGTCTACTGCGCCCTCCGGGGAAAAGAGAAATCTTCAGATGGCATGGTGGATGTGATGGTCCGGGCAGAGGACGCTTCCAAGATCAATCGCATTGTGGAACGCTTCAAGCTGGCTACCGTGGATACTGCTTCCATCAAGCATGATATTGAAAAGACCCGACAGGAAAAGGAATCCGTCCCTGCCAATCCCGAAAAGGACGCACCCCAAAAGGATGCGGATGATATGATTTTGGATGAGCTGCTGGGCGCACCCATCCAGAAGGGGCAGCCGTCCCCGGAAAACCCTACGGCGGCAAAGACGGAAAAAAGCCCTCCGTCCGCGCCTACCTCCGGGGCGCAAAGGAAAACCGCCGAGGGTACTGCTAAGGAATCCCGCCCCTCCGTTCGAGAGGAACTGCGGGAGATCAAGGCAGCACGGCAGGAAAAGGCGAAGATTCCCAAACAGCAGGAAATCAAAAATTCTGTGAAGCAGCCTGCACCTGCCATCCAGCCCCATATAAATCCGGGTAAGAAAAAGCCTAAACAGACAGTGAGGTAATCCATGAGCAATTTCGATGACATTTTCAGCGGTCAGGGGGATAAACCCAGATGGAACGATCAGCCCTTTGACAAGGAAGCCTGGGCAGCGAAAAAGCAGGAGGAGCGGAAGGAACTGTATGCCCTTGCTGATTCCACCGCAACAGAGACCAGCAAAGATGGTGACAGATTCCGGCAGTATCTGGATGTGCAGTCCCGGTTCAGTCGGTACACGCCCACCAATGCGCTGCTGATTCTGGCACAGATGCCGGAGGCCACCCAGCTTAAGGACTTCGACGGCTGGAAGGAAGCCGGGGCATCCGTCCAGCGTAAACCTAAAAGCGTGAAGATTCTGGAACCGGGCAAGGAATATGACCGGGAGGACGGCACCCGTGGCACCTCTTTTGAGGTGAAACGGGTCTATGACGTGTCTCAGACTAGAGGGCGTGTACGCTCTGCCCCCGCTGTGAAGCTGGATGACCGGGTGCTGTTGAAAGCTTTGATTCACCGTACCCCCGTTCCCATTCAGACGGTGGACTCCCTTCCCAACAACATGGGGGCAATGTATGACTACAATCAGCAGGTGATCTTCGTGTGCCGGGCATGGGTGCGGAGGATATGTTCCGCAGCGTGTCCAAGGAGCTGGCCCATGCCGAGTTGGCAGGGACACGGCAGGACTACAACCGCAGCGATGCCGCTTTTGCCGCCTACAGTGCGTCTTATCTTCTGTGCAAGCGATATGGGGTGGATGTGTCGGATTACAATTTCAGCCGCCTGCCTGCATCCTTCCGGGAGAGTAGTCCCCAGCAGGTGCGGGAGATCCTGACAGAAATCAGGGATACCGCCAACCAGATTGCCACCAGAATGTACCGCGCCCTGGAGCAGAACCGCGCCCCCAAAGCCAAGGAACAGGAGCGGTGATGTATGGCAAAGGAAGAAAAGCGTGTTCTGGAGTTGGACAGATACGAGCACGGGGTAGTCATCAATGCGCTGAATGAAATGCGTAATGACCTGATTGGGGAGGAACGCCCCACGGATATTGTGGACGAGGTACTTTTGAAAGCCATTGATGCTCCCACCAAAAAGGTAAGGGGTAAGTCCCGTGAAGAGCGATGAACGGCGTACCATAAAAATTCTGTGTGTCCTTGGTATCATCCCGGTGGTGTGGCTGGCACTGTTGATTGCGCCTGCCGTATCTGGAGGATTACCTGAGATTTTGCAGCACTTTCCCAAAGCAATGGAGACCCCATTTCATATTGAGCTATGTGAGGACAGTCAAAAAACTGTCCTTATTTTTCTGCTCATTTACGCTCTGTCCATTGGTGTAGCTTTATCCTCCCGCCGCAACTACCGCCGTGGCGAGGAACACGGCTCCGCCAAATGGGGCAGCGCTACTGCCGTGAATAAGAAGTATCAGGCAAAGAACCCGGAAGCGAACAAGGTGTTCACCAAGCACGTCCGCATGGGTTTGGATGGCAGAAAGCACCGCCGCAATCTGAACACAGTAGTGGTTGGCGGCAGCGGCTCCGGTAAAAGCCGGTTCTATGCCCTCATCAATCTGCTGCAAGCCTGTTCTTCCTATTTCGTGCTGGACTGTAAGGGGGAGCTGCTGAGGATGACCGGCACCTTTCTGAAAATGCGGGGTTATGAAATCAAGGTGTTGGATTTGCTTAGTATGGAGAAAAGCCACTGCTTCAATCCCTTTGCGTATCTGCAAACGGACAACGATGTCCAAAAGCTGGTGACCAGCCTGTTCAAGGCCACGACCCCAAAAGGAAGCCAGTCCAACGACCCCTTCTGGGACACGGCGGCATCCATGCTGCTGTCCGCCATCATCTTCTACCTGCTCTATGAAGCCCCGGAGGAAGAACAGAATTTCCCCATGGTCATGGAGATGCTCCGGGCGGGAGAAGTCCGGGAGGATGATGACACCTATCAATCCCCGCTGGACGAGCTGTTTGAGAGGCTGGAAATGCGCAATCCCGACCATATCGCCGTGAAGTATTACAAGGACTACCATTCCGGTTCTGCCAAAACCCTGAAATCCATTCAGATCACTTTGGCCGCAAGATTGGAGAAATTCAACCTTGCCAGCGTTGCGGCCCTGACTGCCACCGATGAGCTGGAGCTGGCATCGCTGGGAGAAAAGAAAGTAGCGTTGTTCGCCCTGATTCCCGACCATGATGTGAGCTTCAACTTCCTTGTGAGTATGGTCTATAGCTGTACCTTTGAGCAGCTATTCCGGCTGGCGGACGATAAGTACAAGGGTGCGCTGCCGATTCCTGTCCATTTCCTAATGGACGAGTTCGCCAATGTGAGCCTGCCGGATGATTTCGACAAGCTACTGGCAACCATGCGCTCCCGGAATGTGTTCGTGTCCATCATCATTCAGAATATCGCCCAGCTAAAGAACCTGTTTGAAAAGCAATGGGAGTCCATACTGGGCAACTGCGACGAGTTTCTGTATCTGGGCGGCAATGAAACCGGCACCCACAAAATGATTGCGGAATCCTATCTCGGCAAGCAGACCATCGATCTGAACACCTACGGCAAAAGCTCCGGGCGCAGCGGCAACTATTCCACCAACTGGCAGATCACCGGGCGGGAGCTGCTGGATGCGGCGGAGGTGCGGATGCTGGATAACCGCTACAGCCATTCTTCACATTGGAAGGCATGGGCAGCTTTTCGGTTTTCTTCTCAGTTTTCTTAAAGAACTTCATTTTTATTTCCTCCAGATAATAATTCCACTTCAATTTCCTCATCAGAAAGAAGCTCAAATTCGATTTCGGACAGGTTGATAAATTTCGTTTCCGTACCGGAAACAGTAGACAGGGACAGGCTTCCCACGGACAGCTCTGTGCCGCCGTGGACATAGGGCGCACCTCCTTTCTCCGGGGTGAACTTCACATTGGGGTGGTTCAGCAGGTCATACTTTTCGTCCATAACAGGCAGTTCGCCCCGGATGAACACGGTGCTGGCGCTGGCACTGTGTTCTACTCTGGTGCTGCCTGCCTCTGCCACTGGCGGCGACCCCCTCACCGTTGTCAACAACCTATCCGACTTCATCTTCGGCATGATCCGGGCGGTGGGTATGATTCTGCTGGGCTGGGGCATTGTGCAGGTGGGGCTGTCTTTTCAGTCCCATGACCCTTCTCAGCGCTCTAACGGCTTCCTGACTCTGGCTGGCGGTGTCATCATCACCTTTGCAAAGGAGATTCTGACCCTGATTACCGGCTAACCCAAAATCAAATTCTCTCCGGGCCATATGGCTCGGAGAAGGAAAGGAGGTATTATTGTGTCGGATAATTGGGTTGTCCAGAACCTGCAAAATGCGCTGGAAACATGGAATGAAAAGTTGGCGGAAATCTGGACGCTGGTAACACAATCGCCCCAGGCTTTCAAGGGCGGCAGCATCTGGAATGTCATGGTTAGCATCAACGGTGCTGTGCAGGCAGTGGGGCTTGCTTTGATTGTGCTATTCTTTTTTATGGGCGTGATGAAAACCTGCAGCAGCTTTGCAGACCTGAAACGACCAGAAGTTGCGGTCAAGGTATTCGTTCGCTTTGCCCTGGCAAAAGCGGCAGTGACTCATGGATTAGAGCTGATGAACGCCCTGTTTTCCATTGCCCAAGGGCTGGTATCCACCATCATGTCCGCAGCCGGATTTGGTTCCGTGCAGACTGCCGTCCTGCCAACGGAGATCATCACCGCCGTGGAGGAGTGCGGCTTCTTTGAATCCATTCCGCTGTGGGCGGTGACGCTGATCGGCGGACTGCTGATTACCGTGCTGTCCTTTGTGATGATTATGACGGTGTACGGACGCTTCTTCAAGCTGTACCTTTACACCGCCATCGCCCCGGTGCCGATGTCAGCCTTTGCTGGGGAGCCTACCCAGAGCATTGGCATTTCCTTCATCAAATCCTATGCTGCCGTTTGCCTGGAGGGTGCCATCATCGTACTAGGCTGCATCATTTTCTCCCTGTTTGCCGCTTCGCCCCCGGTAGTTGACCCCAATGCCGCTGCTGTGAGCATGGTCTGGAGCTATGTGGGAGAATTGGTGTTCAATATGCTGATTCTGGTTGGCACGGTGAAAATGGCTGACCGGGTGGTACGGGAAATGATGGGGCTGTAAGGAGGAAAGAATGGAAATCAAAATCAATCGGGAGATTCGTGACTACCACGAATCCATGTTCATGGGTCTGTCTCTGCGGCAGACCCTTTGTTCGTTATTGGCGGTTGGTGCAGCGGTGGGGCTATACTTCTGGCTGAATCCCATTATTGGAACGGAAGCGGTATCCTGGGTCTGTATGCTGGGAGTCGCTCCCTTTGCTGCGCTGGGCTTTGTATCCTACCACGGGATGCCCGCAGAGAAATTCCTGTGGGTCTGGTTCCGTTCTGAAATTCTGGAACCGAAGGTCATTCGCTTTCAGCCCACCAATCTCTATTATGAAATCATGAAAGATACCATCGCAAAACATGAAAAGGAGGCCAGAAAACAGCATGAAAGCAATTAAGCAGGTGATGAAAAAAGATCAGGAGCCGTACCGTGTTCCGAAACGGGTGCAGGATGTCATACCGATCAAGTGTATGTGGAGGGATGGCATTTTCCTCGTTGGAACCCGGTATTCCAAGACATTTAAGTTCACGGACATCAACTATATGGTGGCATCTCAGGAAGCGCAAAAGAAATTGTTTCTAGCATATGCAGCGCTGATTAACAGTCTGGACTGCGGCGCTACCACCAAGATCACCCTGAACAACCGGCATCTCAACCGTAAAAACTTTGCGGATACGGTTCTGATGAAGCTGAAAAATGACTATCTGGATTACTACCGTATGGAGTACAACGATGTTATTATGAGCAAGGCCACGGGCGGCAACGGCATCATTCAAGAGAAGTATGTTACGGTATCTGTCTGTAAAAAGAATATTGAGGATGCCAGAGCTTACTTTGCCCGTGTGGGCGCAGAGCTGACCGCCCGCTTTGCCGCTCTGGGAGCCAAGGTCACGGAAATGAATGCCACAGAAAAGCTCCGGGTACTACACGATTTCTACCGCAGCGGCGAGGAAGTATATTTCCGATTCGATGCCCAGGACATGATGCGCAAGGGGCATGACTTCCGGGATTACATCTGCCCCGATTCCGTGGAAAAGCACAACGATTATTTGATGTTAGGCGGCAAGTATGCCAGAGTAATCTACCTCAAGGACTATGCTTCCTTTATTTCTGATCAGCTTGTCACCAAATTGACCGACCAGAGCCGGAGCATGATGCTGTCCATTGACATCATCCCCGTCGCCACCGATGAAGCGGTGCGGGAGGTGGAGCGGAAGATGCTGGGGGTGGAAACCAACATTACCAACTGGCAGCGCAGGCAGAATGCCAACAACAACTTCTCCGCCATCGTCCCTTACGATATGGAACAGCAGCGCCGGGAGACCAAGGAATACATGACCGACCTGACCTCCCGTGACCAGCGGATGATGCTGTCGGTGCTGACCATCGTCCACCTTGCGGACACCAAGGCGGAACTGGATGCGGACACCGATGCGCTGCTGAAGGTTGCGGCAGACCATATGTGCCAGATGGCAGTGCTGCGGTATCAGCAGCTTGACGGTCTGAATACCGCTCTGCCCATCGGCACCCGGAAGATTGACACCTTCCGTACCCTAACCACGGAAAGCCTTGCAGTGTTTATGCCCTTTAAGGTGCAGGAGATTCAGGAGCCGGGTGGCATCTATTTTGGGGAGAATGCAATCTCCCACAACCTGATTCTGTGCAATATGAAAAACCTGCTAAATCAGTCCATGATGCTGCTGGGCATCCCCGGTTCCGGCAAATCCTTCTTTGCCAAACTGTTGATTGTGGCCATTGCCTTGTCCACGAAGGATGACATTATTATTTTGGACCCGGAAGGGGAGTATACGCCGCTGGTCAAGGCGCTGGGCGGTGCGGTCATGTGCTTTGCGGTGGGCGGCTCTGACTGGCTCAACGCCATGGCCATGGAGGAAGGTTATGGAGAGGGAAGTCCTGTTGCCTTCAAATCCCAGTTCATCATGTCTCTTTTGAAGCAGATCGACCCTGACGGCATCCGAGCGCACCATAAATCCATCATTGACCGCTGTGTGGCGCTGGTACTTCAGGATCAGAAAAAGACCGGCAAAGTACCAACCCTCTGTACCCTGCGGGAAAAGCTGCTGGAGCAGCCGGAGCAGGAAGCACGGGATCTGGCATTGACCATGGAGCTATATACCTCTGGCTCTCTGAATATCTTTGCCCATGAAACCAATGTGGATACCAAGAACCGCATCCAGTCCTATGACATCCACGATTTGGGTGAAGAGCTGAAGCAGCCGGGATTTGTGACTATCACCGATGCTATGATCAATCGGGTCAACTACAACTGGGCGCACGGGAAGAAAACCCACATTTTCGTGGATGAATTTCACATTGCCTATGAGAATGAATACAGCGGCAACTTCTTCACCTCCGCATGGCGTCAGTTCCGCAAGCGGAATGCAGCCCCCTGTGCTATCACCCAAAATGTGGAATATATGCTGGATTCTGTGCAGGCCAGCACCATGGTATCCAACTCCGAATTTGTTGTCATGCTGAATCAGGCGGAATCCGATCAGGAGCGTCTTTCCAAGCTGCTGAACATTTCCCCGGAACAGATGAGCTATGTGAATGGTTCGGAAGCAGGATGTGGCCTGATGCGCTATGGTAGCGCGCTGGTCCCTTTTGTCAACAGGTTCCCCGCCAATACGGAACTGCATAAGCTCATTACCACCAAACCCGGTGAGGGGTTGTTTGCCAAAGGGCGGGTAAATTGCAATGCCTGATATCAAAACCAGGGATGTAGTATCCGGCACCATTAAGACCATTGACCGTAGCACTCTGGCTGGGCAGCGGATGAAGGACGCCTATGTTCAGGCAAAGGATAAGGCGGAACACAGCGTTTATTCTTCGGAGAGCACCAGCGAGGAGTATGCGTCTGAGCGGATTATGGATGGTGCTTCCACCGTTGCCCGTGAAGCTGTTCATCAGGTGGATGTGCAGGGGCACCGTATTATTCAGGGCGCACAGAGGAAATTCACCCAACAGCAGGAGAATCCACAGCCCCAGCAGTCCCCACCACAATCGACATCGGGCAGTCCACAATCTTCCCCTAATACACATGCATCCATTTCTCCTCAGCAGGTGCAGAATAGCCCCGGAACAGAGAATATCCACCATGCACAGCAGCCCCACCGGGTATCTCCCGATGGGGCTGCTTCCTCTGGTATGGGTGGGCACTCTGAAGTTGGCTCCGGTACTTCGATTCCAAAGCAGGAATCGGTTCGCAATCAGCAAATTGCTTCTGCCAAAGCGGAATTGAGGGTAAAAAGGTCCTCCCAGCAGACTTCACCTTCTGTGCCGCAGTTTTCCCGTGAAGGAAAGGTATCCCGCAGCCACCGCGTCTCAACGGCAAAGAATACTTCAGCCAGTCAGACAGTGAAATCTGTAGAGAACATTACAATCAAGACTTCCCAACGAACCATCAAAACAGCAAGCTCCACGGTGAAAACCGTGGAACACATGGGCGGCACCGCTATCAAGTCCACACAGGCCGCAGCCGAGACAGCCCAGAAAACCGCCGTAATTGCCGCCAAAACCGCATATCGCAGTCATATTGCAGCGAAATTGGCGGCTACGGTTGCGAGGAAAGCAGCTGCCTATACCGCCAGAGCCGCCAAAGCAATCGCACAGGCCATGCAGGAATTGATTTCTGTCGTTGCCGCTGGCGGTGGAACTGTGCTGATTCTGGTGATTGTTCTGGTTGTTATGTGCTTCGCCGGTATGATGCTCGCCAGCGATGAGAATGATATGGAAATCCTGCCAGTCAGCGAGGAGGTCAAAGCCTATGAACCGATCATACAGAAGTATGCCAAGGAACATGGAATCCCGGACTATGTGCTTTTGATTGAAGCGGTGATGATGCAGGAATCCGGGGGCCGGGGCACTGATCCCATGCAATGCTCTGAGTGTAATTTCAACACTCTCTATCCACACACCCCCGGTTCCATTACCGACCCGGAGTATTCTATCAATGTGGGCATCCAGAATCTAGCCGACTGCCTGCAAATTGCGGAATGCGAAAGGATCTTCTCCACGATTCCGGTATGGTCGGGTACACCATCTCTGTCCCAGTCGAAGAAAACAATCATTCCCGGTTCCGGGGTGGTAGTC
>OQWI01000992.1_pt1 | contig 12740 bp, 8 predicted proteins | sample 1691551 | NCBI WGS metagenome assembly OQWI01 (sample SAMN03418259, study PRJEB22391) | human gut metagenome | biome: human-gut; feature: organic feature; material: feces | host: Homo sapiens | place: Tanzania | collected 2013-01
AATACGACAAAAGTTCCTTGCTTGAAACAGGCGGACTTATTAGAATTCCAGAAGCGTTTCCTGAATCTTTCCAAAATCCGGAAAGTCCTGCTTCCCCGCTTTGCCTTATGACGAATTTCAGAAAAAGCTTGTCTCCAATCACGGCAACCGGCACATTGTAAATTTCTTTTCTATTCGGATATTTTATTTCAAGATTCCAGGCGCCGGACGTAATTCCATTTGCATAAAGAAGTGAGCCGTCATCTTGCCATTCGCGAACCAGCTCTCCTCGGTCTTCGTAAGCGGAACATATTTTATGCTGATTTCCTGCGCCGGATTTTTTGAAGTTGTGTTGTTTACGTTCCGTGGATTTTTTTCTGAATAAAGGCTGCTTTCTGCCGCGCGGTCATCGTACCAAGTGTAGAAAGATCTAAGCACAGCCTGTGGAATTGCGCCTCCGTCATCAGAAACATAGCCTGAATCAAAGACAAAATACCGGCTGGAATTTTTCCAAACGCCTTTTAAAAGTGCCGGGACTTCTTCCTGCGAAAAAACTTTGAATGAGAAAATTAAAAAAGCAAATGTTAGAAACTTTCTTTTAAAGACCATTTTTCCCCGATAACGTCTCTCATTGAGTATCGGAAAATTTGACGCTCATCAAAAGATTTTTGAATGAGAGAATCAATTTCCATGGAATCATAAATTTTCTTTGCTTCTTCTATAGTTGCGCGCAAAACAGGATGCTTTGGACTGAACAAAACGCAGCAGTCTTCATACGGAAGAATTGAAGTTTCGTAAGTTCCTATGAAATTCGCAGTGTCCATGATTTCTTCTTTGTCCAAGCCAATCAGAGGACGAACCAAAGGTTTTTCTGCAAAGCTTTCTGTAACTGCAAGATTTTCAATTGTCTGGCTTGCAACCTGCCCCAAACTTTCGCCTGTAATTATGCAGTCGCAGTTAATCCGCTCGGCAAGCATATTGGCGGCTTTCATCATACAAAGGCGGAGCATCAATGTTGAGTAGGCTTCCGGTGTTTTTTGTTTTATTTTCATCTGAACTTCTGTAAAAGAAATCACGTTAAGATGTGTGTCGTTTCCGTACTGCGCGATGATTTTTGCAAGATCCTGGACTTTCTGCTGGGCTTCTTCCGAAGTGTATGGATAAGAATGAAAATAAACACATTCAACTTTCATTCCGCGGCGCATCATTCTGTAGCCCGCAACAGGACTGTCAATTCCGCCTGAAAGAAGCAAAAGACCTTTTCCGCTCACGCCAACTGGAAGACCACGGCAAGTTTTTTTCTGGGAACAGTAAACATAGCATTTTTCGCGCACTTCAATATTAATGGAAACGTCCGGCTTGTGAACATCAACATCAAGAGTTCCGTCATCAAAAAGAACTCCGGCAACTTCCGTGGCAATCTCGTATGAATTAAGCGGAAAATCTTTGTCTTCACGGCGCGCTTCAATTTTAAAAGTTTTTGCTCCGTTTGATTTTGCAACTTCTCCTTCTTTTCTGACTGCAATTTTTATAGCTTCAAGATTTTTTTCAACAGCCTGAACTTTTGCCCAGCCGGTAATTCCAATCAAATGGTCAAGCGCATACTCAACTGCGCCGCAAGAATTTTTTGTGCAGTAAATGTAAAGCCGCCCGGAAAGAAGTTTTACTTTTGCCTCGACAGTTTCCAAAGCAAGCCGGATATTGCACAAAAGCTGTTTTTCAAAAATACGGATATTTCCGCCTTTAAGTGTAAGCTCGCCAAGCTTTCCAAGATAAGTTTCTGTATAAAAATTTGTGTCAATTTCAGTTTTCATTTTTTAAGCCGTTAAAATCTTATTGTTACGCCAAAGTTAAAGAAAAGATTAAGTTTGTTTGTAAGTTGAGAAATCCAGGCATCTTTAAATCCGTCCACAATTGCTTTTGCCTCAGCTGAATCCAAATCGTATTTTTCTCCGTCCTTTGATTTGCGGAATCCAATGATGTCGCCAGTTCCGCCGCCGTTTCCGTCATCATCTTTTTCGTAAACTGGAATTATGTCTTCATTTCCACCTGGGAACATCTGGTTTGAAACTCCATAATTGTGAATGTATTCAAATGTGCAGCCGGCATTCAAGGAAACGCGCGTTCCTTTTTTTGTAGGCTTAAAATCGTACTTTACATTCAACGAAGACTGAAGCGTAAACTGAACATGCTTTTGGTTCAGCCAGTTCATGGAATCCCAAGCGGAAGAAACGTGGTTGCCGGAATTTGAATTATTTGCGGCAAACATCGAATGAGTGTAAACCGAGCCGTCTGTTGAATAAACATTTTTGTCTGCGCAAAGATAAATCATGGCTTCTTCTGTGTCCAAAGTTTCGCAGACATTTCCGTGGCGTGAATAAGTTGTTCCCATTGACAAAGTGAGCTGCTTAAAAGGCTTTATGTCAACGGAAAATTTTACAGCGTCTGAGTTCGGTTCATACTGCGAGCCAATCAAAACACCGGCATTTGTACAGTTCTGATAGTTTATTGTTGAAGATGAAATTGAAGCCAAGCTGTCGCTGTCATACTGCCAGTGGCTGTAAGTATACGGAAGCACAAAAGTGTAGTTAAAATCCAGCCGGTCAAGGAATGAATTTGCCGGAGTGTAGATAAGCCCGGTTTTTGCAGCAAGCCTGTACTTTGAATCGAAATTCAATTTAAAGAAATCTTCCGCCGGAAAATCATCGCACATAACGTCAGTTTCCCACAAAATCCCAGGAGCAGGCTTTATGTCGATTAAAAGTCCCATCGCAAGATTGTCGCTCGCACCTCCGACTCCCTGAGCAACCATATAAGGAACCGGCAAAATGTAAGAAAGATCAAGGCGGTTTCCGTAGACTGCACTTTCATAGAATGAAACTTTCAAAAAATCAAAAGGCTCATATCCAATTGCATGGAACGCCATTATTTTATCTGGAGCCAAAGTTGAAAGGTCGCCGTCATAAGATGAAGTTGCGCCAATCATTGAAAGTTCCTGAACATAAGAAAGTTTGTCGTGCAAATATGTGAGCGAAAGGTTTCCTGAATGATAGCTTGTGTCGTTAAGCGAAAGTCCTTCATTTATAAATGCTGAATATCCGCTTCTGTAAATTCCGCCCTGAACAAAAAGATTTTTGTAGCCAAGCGCAATGATACTATTCACGTCAAGGTACATTTCAATCGGACCGACTTCAGTGGCATCAAAAATAGAATCGTGGAATGAATTTGAATACTGCGGCATAAAGTCTATATCAGTCGCATTCGAAACCGCAAAGCCCGCTCCGTATCCAAGCGAAACAAAATCATCTTTAAAACCCAAGTCGCCTTTTATTGCAGGATAAAGCGCAAGCATTTTTGAAGTGCTAAAGGACTGCTTTTCGTTCTTTTCTTCCATTTCATGCTTAATGAAAAAATCAGTTTCAAAAGTTATGTGGTAAGGCTTGCCGGTTACGCGCTCATAAATTTCAGTTGCAATTTCCTTGTCTTTTTCGCAGCCGGTTTCAATTACTTCCTGAAGAATCGACTTTACATTTGCAAGCGGATAAGGACGGATTGGAGGCACATTTGAAACAAGCCCGCGGTTTTCCCAAATTAATGCGTACTTATAAAATTCGTCTGACGGGTCAACAGAAACTTGAGAAAAACAAAAAGCTCCAGCAAAAGCAAAAACAGCGGCAAAAAAAAGTTTTCTTAACTTCATTAATATTTCCTTCAATTAATTACAAAATTTTTATATTCGCGGCAAAAGCAACTTCAAATCCATTTTCATTTCTGCCGCTTTCATTATTGTAATTTATAATAAACGTATATGACGGCTGAAACACAAAAGTTATATTTTCCTTAGGGCTGAAAGTTCCGCGCAAAGAAACAACATTCACATATTCGTTAGTTCCAGACGGCGTAGAAGCTTTCTGTCTTTTTTTTGCCTCATCGCTTCCTTGAGAATCAGAATCCGGGAAAATCCAGTTCTTGCGGTTTTTCCTGCCATCATCGCTGTCGTCAATTACGTATTCATTTCCTTCGTGCCAACCAAGATTCTTGAAAATTTTTGTGCCGGAATTTTTTCCGCAAGCCTTTAAAAGATAAGACGCGCCCAAAGACCATTTTGCAGGCTTTTCATATTCAATGCTCAGCTTGCCGGAAACAGTATCCGGACCAAAGGGAGTTCCAATCCATTCATAGAAAACATATTTTGTGTCGCCAAGATTTTCGCGGTAGTTGCGCACCATGCTCCAGTCAGGGCTTTCCTTTATGTACATATATGCGTCTGTGTAAGTTCCTTCAAGCCAAAAGTGAAAATATCCGTCATTGCAAGGAACAAAGGATTCGATTCCGCCTTGAAAAGCAAGTCCGTTCGGCGTTGTGTCGTCTTTAAAGTTTGAAGTTTCATATACAGTCTGAAACTGCGTCATTGCAAATTCGCCGTACAGCCTCAAAAATTTTACAGGCGTGTAGGCAAGCTTTAGGGCAAGATAATCACAGGTATTGCTTTCGTTGCTTCCATAGTCACGCCAAGCTGCAAATCCGTGGTAAACTGTCCAAGGATTCAAATAGCGAAGCTCCATCGGCGCAAAAACAAGCAAAGATTCCCTTGCGGTAAACTGAAGTTTCTTAAAAAAGCGGAAATTGATTTCGTGCGAGTAAAGATATTTGTCCACATTGAACTGATTTACATTCATGGAATACCTGAAATTCGGCGTGTAAAAGCCAAGTTCCAAATAGCTAGAGCCTGTAAAATATCTGCTTTGCACAATGCTTCCAGTCAGCGAGCGGGTAAAATCAGAAGCTCCTCTTCCAATCTGAAAAGTCAAAGCCGCGTTTTCTGTAAAATTATGGCTTGTGCTGAAATATCCTGTGTCCGGGAAATTTATGTCGATTTCATCAGCCGCAAGTGGAACGCTCAAAAAATTATCATTATCTTCTTTTGTGTTTTTATTCAGCGCGAGTTTTCCTTCAAACATCATTGTAAAATAATCCGCGCCTTCAATTTTTACAGGAATATAAAGGAAGTCGCCTTTATCATAGCGTCCGTAGTTCCACTCCAAATCATCGTTCTGCTTGTAATAGCCTTCCGCATTGAGTTCAACTTCAAAGCCAAGCTTTATAAAATCCGGTCCGAACTCAAAAGATTCCTGCGAACAATAATTTTTTATTCTATCATACTGAAGTTTTCCGGCGGAACTCAAAGAGCTGTATTCGGCTTCATCAAGGAAAAAAAGAATTTCTCCAACACTCAAAGGCGATCGGTCTGTAAAATCAAGCCTGCCCTCTTCCATTGAAACAGCGGCAAGGGCGTCATAAATCCAGTGTCCGTTTTTTACAAGTTCATTTTTTCCGCGTGCAAAAGAAAAGAACGGCACGTAAAGCAAAACAATCCAAAGAAATTTTTTAAATGAACTTAAAATTTTCATAGAAACCAATTTTACTTGATTCTTGCAGAAAGTACAAGTATAGAGTAAAATCGATAGAATATGAAAATCGCGATGTTTACAGACGCATACTTTCCGCGCATAAACGGAGTTACAGTTTCAGTCCAGTCTTTTGCGGAAGGACTTTGCAAGCTTGGGCACGAAGTCTGTGTTGTCTGCCTTGAATATACAGAAGAACAGCAAAAAAGTTCTTTTTTTGACGAAAAAACAAATGACGAGAAGTCGCCGTTTAAAATTTTAAGAGTTCCGTCTGCTTGGATTGCATTTTCAAAAGAAGACAGAATGATGCGGCTGGACAAATGGCATCTAGTAAAAAAATCCATGGACGAATTTCAGCCTGACGTAATCCATATTAATTCAGAATGGACAATCGGATATTTTGGAGCAATTTACTGCCGCCATCGCCATGTTCCTTTTGTATTCACATTCCACACGCTTTGGGAAGATTATCTTGCAAACTACATAAACTTTGTTCCTGCCCGCGGACTAAAAAAAATCGGAATGGAAGTCGTTCGCTTTTATTTAAAGAGAGCCGACGTGATTATCGCTCCGACAAAGCGGATTGCAGAAGTCGTGGACAGATACGGAATAAAACGCCAAGTGAACATTCTTCCAACAGGAATTCCAGACAGCAAGCTTGAGTACGATGAAAAAAAATCAAATGAAGTTTACGCAACGCTTTTCAAAAAGTTTCCAGAATTAAAGGAAAGAAAAATCCTTCTTTTTGTAGGACGCATTGTAAAGGAAAAAAATCTTCCGTTTCTTTTTGATGTCTTGGAAAAAGTTCAGGAATCCCAGCCGGACACTGCGCTTTTGTTCGTGGGCGGAGGTCCCTTCTTGAATGAACTGAAAGATTTGGCAAAATCACATGGACTTGAAAAATCAGTTTTCTTTACAGGATATATCAACGGAAACGATTTGATTTACTTTTACAAGATGGCTTCGGTCTTTACATTTCCGAGCAAAACGGAAACACAGGGGCTTGTTACAGTTGAAGCGATGCTTTCCGCGCTGCCGGTTGTCGCAATCGGAGAAATGGGCACCATCGATGTGATGCAGGGAAACAACGGCGGATTTATGGTAAAAGATGATGTGGAAGAATTTTCACAGAAGACGCTGGAACTTTTGCAAAACGAATCCCTTCACAAGGAAAAATCAGAGCAGGCCTTGGAATGGGGAAGCAAATGGAAAATTTCTTATCTTACGCCGAAACTGATTGAATGCTACCAAAAAGCAATCGACATCTGCAAAGAAAGGGAAAGCAAGTGACGGCGGAAGAAAAAAGCAAAGTCTACAATTTTATAAAAACAGCCTCTTCCTGGAGCTACGGTTATCCGTCGCCGGATTTTAAGGAAACTCCAGAATTTGAAGACGACATAGAAATCCCAGAAGAACATGAAGAAATAAAAACGCAAGAGCATGCTCAAGTTCAGCCGAATACTTTTCAAATTCCTGCAGAACAAAACTCAGCTGAAAAAGCTACATCTCAAGGCGCAACACTCGAATCAATCGCGACAAAAATCGCTTCGTGCAAAAACTGCATTCTATGCAAGGCAAGGACAAACACAGTTCCGGGCGAAGGCGTTGAAAATCCTTATGTAATGGTAATAGGTGAAGGTCCGGGTGAAGACGAAGACAAAACAGGGCGTCCGTTTGTTGGAAAAGCAGGACAGCTTCTTGATAAAATGCTTGCGGCGATTTCTCTTGGGCGCACAACAAACTGCTACATTGCAAACATCGTAAAATGCCGCCCGCCAATGAACAGAACACCAATGCCTGACGAAGCCCACGCCTGCTCAGGCTATCTTCAGGCTCAGATTCATATTTTAAAGCCAAAGTACATTCTTGCAATGGGACGCACGGCGGTTCAGAATCTTCTGGACACACAGGAAGGCATAAATTCTCTCCGCGGAAAATGGCTTGAATACAGCCTTGGCGAAACAAAAATACCATTGCTTGCAACTTATCATCCAAGCGCGCTTTTACGAAACGAAAGCCTCAAGCGTCCTGCCTGGGAAGATTTAAAAGTTTTCAAATCCCGCATCTTAAAAGAAATCCCGAACTATGCGGAAAAATTCTATGCAGAATGATTCTCCCGCCATGAATTCAGCGTACATCGACGTAATTCTGAACGTTCCGCTGAACCAGACTTTCACCTACAAAATACCGGAAGGCACACAGAACATTGAAAATCCGTTCGGGCTGCGGGTTGAAGTAAAATTCGGAAACAGAAAAACTTCAGGCTTTGTTGCCGCCGTCCATAAAACTTTGCCGCAAAACTGCGCTGTTTCAGAAGAAAAAATCCGCACAGCAATTCGCTACATAGACCAAATTCCGCTTTTGACAAAAGAGCTTTTGGAGCTTGCGGAATTTATGAGCGGCTACTATATTGCGTCGATCGGAGAATGCGTGTTTGCGATGATTCCTTCAGGCAAGCGCGAAACTGAAATTCCAGGACTTTCTTTTTCGGAAGATGAATCTGGATTTAAAAGAAAAGACCTGAGCGAAGAACAAAAAAACGCAGTGAACGGAATTCTTTCTTCAACTGAAAAATTTCACTACCTTTACGGAACAACAGGAAGCGGCAAAACAGAAGTCTTTTTAAGCGCGGCGGAAAAAATCATGGAATCAGGCAAAGGCGTAATTTATCTTGTGCCGGAAATCGGACTTACGCCGCAAGTTGTAAAAGCCGTACAAAAAAGATTCGGAAGTACAGTCGCAGTCCTTCATTCCGCGCTAACACCAAGCCAGCGTCTCGGAGAATGGAAGCGAATTCTAAGCAGGGAAGCACGCATTGTCGTAGGAGCAAGAAGCGCAGTTTTTGCCCCGGTCCCCCAGCTCGGACTTATAATAATTGACGAGGAGCACGACTCTTCATACAAGTCAGGCTCATCCCCGCGCTACCATGCAAGGCAGATTGCAATGCTTAGGTGCAAAAAAAACTCCATTCCGCTTGTAATGGGAAGCGCAACTCCTTCCGTTGAATCATGGTACTCAATGCAAAACGGAACAATCATCCGCCACACACTCACAAAAAGACTTGCAGGAGGCGAAAAGCCGCAAATCAGCTGTGTAAACCTAAGCCTTGAAGCCGACAAGGAAAGCTGCATTTCAAAGCCGCTTCAAAATGAAATCCAGACAGCACTTTCAGAAAAAAAACAGACGATTCTGTTCCTAAACCGCCGGGGATTCACGCATTTTTTTAGATGCTCAAGCTGCGGATATGAATTAAAGTGCAAAAACTGCTCGGTTTCAATGACATACCACAAAAGCGAAAACCGCCTAAGATGCCACTACTGCGGATATTCACTTCCGCCGCCACAGCAATGCCCAAAATGCGGCTCGCTTGACATAGGATATTCAGGATTCGGAACTGAATACATCGAGGCAGAAGTAAAGGCAAAGTTTCCCAACGCAAAAGTCGTGCGCATAGACACAGACTCTCTGCACCACAAAGGGGAATTGCAGGAAAAGCTTGATTCATTCAGAAAAGGCGAATACGATATTCTCCTTGGAACACAAATGGTCGCAAAAGGTCTGAATTTTCCGAACTTAAAACTTGCAGGGGTTGTTCTTGCAGACACTGCCCTTCATTTGCCGGACTTTAGGGCGCAGGAAAAGACATTCGCTCTTATAACGCAGGTTGCAGGCAGAGCCGGAAGATTTTTTCCCGGCGGAAAAGTTATCGTGCAAAGCTACAGCCCGGACCGCGACGCAATAAACTACGCAGTAAAAGGGCTTACAGAAGAATTCTACAAGAATGAACTTGAAGCGCGCCAAATTCTAAACTTTCCGCCCTATTCACGGCTTTTGCGACTTGTGTTCCGCTCACAGAAACCAGACGCAGCCCAGAATGCAGCCCAAAGCGCATACAACATCCTGTGCAAGTGCCGTCCGCAGGGAGTAGATATTCTTGGTCCTGCAGAGTGTCCGCTTGAAATGGTAAACGGAAGCCATCGCCATCAGATTCTTATGCGCGCAAAGCAAATCCGCCCGCTTCAGGAAATGGCAAAAAAACTCGTGTGGGGATTCAAGCCTCCAAAGGATGTCTATATAGAAACAGACACAGATCCTGTAAGTCTTCTATAAAGAAGACATTTGGAAGCCTGCCGAAGTCTCCCGGAACAATCAAAAGCCGCCAGATTAGCATTTTTCGCTAAAATGACGGCAGTTTTAGAAGTTCTTTGTACGATTTAGAATTCCTGCTTAACCTTGGCCACGTCTACACCGGCATCCTTTTCGCGGATTTCCACACGGCGGATTTTTCCGCTGATTGTCTTTGGAAGCTCGTGCACAAACTCAATTATTCTAGGACACTTGAAAAGCGCAGTCTCGTGCTTTACAAAGTCAAAAAGCTCATGCTCAAGCTCTTCGGAAGCCTCGTATCCCGGAGAAAGAACGATTGTAGCCTTTACAGCCTGTCCTCTTTTTTCATCAGGAACGCCTGTAACAGCGCATTCCATTACAGCCGGATGCTGCTGAAGAACAGACTCAACTTCAAACGGACTGATTCTGAATCCAGAAGACTTAATGATGTCGTCTTTTCTTCCAACGAACCAAACGTATCCATCCTCATCCATATAGACAGTGTCTCCCGTATGGTAAACACCTCCGTCAAAAGCATTCGCGGTAAGGGCAACATCGCGGTAGTATCCAGAAAGAAGTCCGAACGGATGTCCTTTGTCCAAGTGGATTACAAGCTCACCTACTTCACCTGCAGGAACTGGCTTTCCGCTGGCATTTACAACAGAAACGTCATAAACAGGAGACGGACGACCCATTGAGCCAGGACGAACAACAGCGTCAAGGAAGTTTCCGCAGATAATCGTGGATTCAGTCTGACCGTAGCCTTCATAGATTTTCTTTCCTGTCTGCTCTATAAACTTGTTGTAGACTTCGCCGTTGAGAGCTTCTCCCGCAGTCGCAAAACGCACTACGCTGCTGATGTCGTACTTTGAAAGGTCCTGCCTGATAAGATAGCGGTAAACAGTTGGAGGCGCACAGAAAGTTGTAATTCCGTACTTTGCGATTTTCTGGAGCATCTTGTCCGGCTTGAAACTGTGCATATCGTAAACAAAAACCGCGCTTCCGCAGATCCACTGACCGTAGAGCTTTCCCCAGACAGCTTTTCCCCAGCCAGTTTCAGAGACAGCAAGATGCAGCCCGTTGTCCTGAACACCGTGCCAGTATTTTGCAGTTATAAGATGTCCGATCGGATAAAGGTAATTGTGCAGAACCATCTTTGGATAGCCTGAAGTTCCTGACGTAAAGTAAAGAAGCATCGGATCTTCACTGTGGACGGCGGCATCTCCTACCGGGCGCGGAAATTCCGGAACGCACTTGTCAACTTCAGCATGGAAGTCAATCCAGCCTTCGCGTGAAGGTCCGACAGTAACAAGTTTTTTTACAGTCGGGGAATTCGGAAGAGCCTTTTCAATTTCAGACTGAACAGCCGGATTGTCGTAAGAAATAATCATCTTGATTTCAGCGGCATTTGTGCGGTACTCAATGTCTTTTTGAAGCAACTGATCTGTAGCCGGAACTGCGATTGCTCCGATTCTATGAAGAGCCATCATTACCCACCACCATTCGTAGCGGCGGCGCAAAATCATCATAACGGCATCGCCTTTTTTTATTCCCTGTGAAGCAAGAAAATATGCAGTCCGCTTTGAATCAGCTGAAATCTGCTCAAATGTCCAAGTATGTTCTTCACCGTCGTCATCGCACCACACAAGGGCTCTTTTTCCAGGCTCTGTAACAGTGTAGCGGTCTACAATGTCATAGGCAAAATTGAAATTTTCCGGAGCCTTCAAGCGGCAATGCGCCTTCAAGTCCTCGTAGGAAGTAAACTCTCTGTCTTCAACTAAAAAATCATGATAAAGTGCCATATATTCCTCTAAAAAACAGTGTAGTTAAAAGCTTTTTTGACATTTTAATACAAAATGTCATTCATTTCAAGCGAAATACTTCCGCAGAAAATGAACTTCAAACCACTATAGTCTTAGACAGGAAAAGTTTCAGAAAGTTGCAAATGTATAGAAAATTTTATATATTTACTGCATTATGTTTGATAAATTATTAACACTTATTTTCGGTTCGGCAAATGACAGAGCTGTAAAAACACTGAAGCCTGTTGTCGCGCAGATTGAAGCTAGAGAAAGCTGGGCACAGGCATTTTCTGACGAGCAGTTTCCTGAACAGACAAAAATTCTAAAAGAGCGTCTTGCAAAGGGCGAGACTCTAGATGATATTCTTGTGGACGCATTCGCATTAGCAAGAGAAGCGGCAAAAAGGGTTCTTGGAGAGCGCGCTTATCCATGCCAGCTTATGGGTTCTCTTGTGCTTCATTCAGGCAGAATAACAGAAATGAAGACCGGTGAAGGTAAAACTCTCATGTGCGTTTGCGCCGCCTACTTGAATTCGCTTAGCGGAAAAGGCGTTCACATTGTTACAGTAAACGATTACCTTGCAGAGCGCGACAGCCAGTGGATGGGACGCATTTACAGATTTCTCGGACAGACAGTAGGTTGCATTTTAAGCAACCTGGACAACGACGCAAGAAAAGCCGCTTACAACTGCGACTTGACTTACGGAACAAACAACGAGTTCGGATTTGACTACTTGCGCGACAATATGCAGATTGACGCTTCCCGCAAAGTTCAGCGCGGATTCAACTTCTGTATTGTAGACGAAATCGACTCAATTCTTATCGATGAAGCAAGAACTCCGCTTATTATTTCAGGACAAGGCGAAGACGACACTTTCAAATTCCACGAAGTTGACAAATACATTGGAATGTTCACAGAAGTCAAAAAAGATCCAAAGACAAACGACTATCCGGACGAAGTTGAAATGACTCCTGAACAGAGAGCGGCTCTCGAAGGCGACTACAAGCTGGATGAAAAAAGTAAGCGTGTTTCATTTACAGACAAGGGAATGAACAAAATAAACGACATTCTTCTTTCCCACAATCTCATTGAGCCGGGAACAACTGTTTTTGACGAGCAGAATTTTGAATTCGTTCATTATTTTACACAGGCATTGAGAGCTCACACGCTTTATCATCCTGACGTTGATTATGTTGTAAAAGATGGACAAGTTCAGATTGTTGACGAATTCACAGGACGCATTCTTGAAGGAAGGCGGTACGGCGACGGACTTCATCAGGCAATAGAAGCAAAAGAACATTTGAAAATTGCCCAGCGCAACAGAACTCTTGCGACAATCACGTTCCAGAATTTTTTCAGAATGTACGACAAGCTTTCTGGAATGACAGGAACCGCCCTGACAGAAGAGCAGGAGTTCCGTGATATTTACGGAATGGACGTTGTA
>OQWI01000993.1_pt1 | contig 12738 bp, 13 predicted proteins | sample 1691551 | NCBI WGS metagenome assembly OQWI01 (sample SAMN03418259, study PRJEB22391) | human gut metagenome | biome: human-gut; feature: organic feature; material: feces | host: Homo sapiens | place: Tanzania | collected 2013-01
AGTGGGTACATGAAGGCGGGATTGCAACGGGTACCGTCATTAATGAGAAGGGCTGGCAGGCCGTCAAATCCGGCGCAATGGCAACCGACACGGTTGTGAATACCGGCGCGGAAGGGGGACCGGATGCAGAAAATGGTGATACCGGGCAGACCGTCTACGGAGATGCCGTACGCACCACCATCAATAAAAATGGTCGTCAGATTGTGGCTGCTGAAGGAACGGCAAATACCACTGTGGTTTATGCCGGCGGCGACCAGACTGTACATGGTCACGCACTGGATACCACGCTGAATGGCGGTTACCAGTATGTGCACAACGGAGGCACAGCCTCTGACACGGTTGTAAACAGTGACGGCTGGCAGATTGTCAAGGAAGGTGGTCTGGCGGATTTCACCACCGTTAACCAGAAAGGCAAACTGCAGGTGAACGCCGGTGGTACAGCCACGAATGTCACCCTGAAGCAGGGCGGCGCACTGGTCACCAGTACTGCAGCAACTGTTCTTGGCAGCAACCGTCTGGGGAATTTCACGGTGGAAAACGGTAAGGCTGACGGTGTTGTTCTGGAATCCGGCGGTCGTCTGGATGTACTGGAGAGCCATTCAGCACAGAATACCCTGGTGGATGACGGCGGTACCCTGGCAGTGTCTGCCGGCGGTAAGGCGACAGGTGTCACCATGACATCCGGTGGTGCCCTGATTGCAGACAGTGGTGCCACTGTTGAGGGGACCAATGTCAGCGGTAAGTTCAGTATTGATGGTATCTCCGGTCAGGCCAGCGGCCTGCTGCTGGAAAATGGCGGCAGCTTTACGGTTAATGCCGGGGGACAGGCTGGCAACACCACTGTCGGACATCGTGGAACACTGACGCTGGCTGCCGGGGGAAGTCTGAGTGGCAGAACACAGCTCAGTAAAGGCGCCAGTATGGTACTGAATGGTGATGTGGTCAGTACCGGCGATATTGTTAACGCAGGGGAGATTCGCTTTGATAATCAGACGACACAGGATGCCGTCCTGAGCCGTGCTGTTGCAAAAGGCGACGCCCCGGTAACGTTCCATAAACTGACAACCAGTAACCTCACCGGTCAGGGGGGCACCATCAATATGCGTGTTCGCCTTGATGGCAGCAATGCCTCTGACCAGCTGGTGATTAATGGTGGTCAGGCAACCGGCAAAACCTGGCTTGCGTTTACAAATGTCGGAAACAGTAACCTCGGGGTGGCAACCTCCGGACAGGGTATCCGGGTTGTGGATGCACAGAATGGTGCCACCACAGAAGAAGGTGCGTTTGCCCTGAGTCGCCCGCTTCAGGCCGGCGCCTTTAACTACACCCTGAACCGTGACAGCGATGAAGACTGGTACCTGCGCAGTGAAAATGCTTATCGTGCAGAAGTCCCCCTGTATGCCTCCATGCTGACACAGGCAATGGACTATGACCGGATTCTGGCAGGCTCCCGCAGCCATCAGACCGGTGTAAATGGTGAAAACAACAGCGTCCGTCTCAGCATTCAGGGCGGTCATCTCGGGCACGATAACAACGGTGGTATTGCCCGTGGGGCCACGCCGGAAAGCAGCGGCAGCTATGGCCTCGTCCGTCTGGAGGGTGACCTGCTGAGAACAGAGGTTGCCGGTATGTCACTGACGACAGGAGTGTATGGTGCTGCAGGCCATTCTTCCGTTGATGTTAAGGATGATGACGGCTCCTGTGCCGGCACGGTCCGGGATGATGCCGGCAGCCTGGGCGGATACCTGAATCTGACACACACGTCCTCCGGCCTGTGGGCTGACATTGTGGCACAGGGAACCCGCCACAGCATGAAAGCGTCATCGGACAATAACGACTTCCGCGCCCGGGGCTGGGGCTGGCTGGGCTCACTGGAAACCGGTCTGCCCTTCAGTATCACTGACAATCTGATGCTGGAGCCACAACTGCAGTACACCTGGCAGGGACTCTCCCTGGATGACGGCCAGGATAACGCCGGTTATGTGAAGTTCGGGCATGGCAGTGCACAACATGTGCGTGCCGGTTTCCGTCTGGGCAGCCACAACGATATGAGCTTTGGTGAAGGCACCTCATCCCGTGACACCCTGCGCGACAGTGCCAAACACAGTGTGCGTGAATTGCCGGTGAACTGGTGGGTACAGCCTTCTGTTATCCGCACCTTCAGCTCCCGGGGAGACATGAGCATGGGTACAGCCGCAGCCGGCAGTAACATGACGTTCTCACCGTCCCGGAATGGCACGTCACTGGACCTGCAGGCCGGACTGGAAGCCCGTGTCCGGGAAAATATCACCCTGGGCGTTCAGGCCGGTTATGCCCACAGTGTCAGCGGCAGCAGCGCTGAAGGCTATAACGGTCAGGCCACGCTGAATGTGACCTTCTGACAGAACCATCGCCTCTTTGTGGTCCCGGTCATCATGATCGGGACCTTTTACTTACAGGGAGCAACAGATATGCCGGGTTGTACATCACGTTTATTGCCGAAGGCTCTTTTGCTGCCAAATGGCATCTGAATCGTTCACAATTTGGCCGGTTATTGCCCGATCCCGATGGGGTTATTGGGTGATCTCCTTCCATAAAAATACGCAGCTCGCCAGTGAAGGGCTTCTCAGACAATAAACGTCATTCATTTCATCTGTCAGGCCGCGTCTTCTCCGGGAGACGTGGCTTTTTCATTTATTACACCAGTAAATCTTAACCACCGATAAGGAGCAAATTATGCGACTAGCCAGTCGTTTTGGTTATGCGAACCAGATACGCCGTGACCGCCCCTTAACCCGTGAAGAACTGATGCAGGTCGTCCCCAGCGTATTCGGGGAAGAGAAACACACATCCAGAAGCGAGAACTATACCTGGATCCCCACCATCACCGTGCTGGAAAGCCTGCAGCGGGAAGGCTTCCAGCCATTCTTCGCCTGCCAGACCCGTGTGCGCGACCCGGGCCGCCGGGGATACACAAAACACATGCTGCGTCTGCGGCGGGCCGGAGAGATAAACGGAGAACATGTCCCTGAAATCATTCTGCTCAACTCCCATGACGGTACCTCCAGCTACCAGATGCTGCCGGGTTACTTCAGGTTCGTCTGTCAGAACGGATGCGTCTGTGGTCAGTCTCTGGGGGAAGTGCGTGTTCCGCATCGGGGAAATGTGGTGGACAGAGTCATTGAAGGGGCTTACGAGGTGGTGGGCGTGTTTGACCGGATAGAGGAGAAGCGTGATGCCATGCAGTCGCTGGTCCTGCCGCCACCGGCACGCCAGGCGCTGGCACAGGCGGCACTGACTTACCGTTATGGTGACGAATATCGGCCCGTCACCACCGCCGACATTCTGACGCCACGACGCCGGGAGGATTACGGTAAGGACCTGTGGAGTACTTATCAGACCATCCAGGAGAATATGCTGAAAGGCGGGATTTCCGGCCGCAGTGCAAAAGGAAAACGTATCCACACCCGTGCCATTCACAACATCGACACCGATATTAAGCTCAACCGCGCATTGTGGGTAATGGCAGAAACGCTGCTGGAGAGCCTGCGCTGATGCAGCATGTCCCTGAAGGCGTGATTCAGGCACCAGAATCACCCGACGCCCCGGAGGCGCTGCCGGGGTGTCGTTCCATTTCTGATGATGACCTGTGCGCCTGGTGTACCCGTCTGCTTTACCGTCCCGGAGAAATCAGTCTGTGCAGACTGAGTATACAGGCAATGGCATCTGGCCATCCGTCTGTGACCGGAACGGTTACGCGTACGGCTGTCCGGAATTTCAGCCGAATATCATTCATCCCTGATATTACCGGGTCATCACGGTCAGTGATGAACGTGATGTTGTCAGTCCCCGGCCTTTACTCCCTCTCATTTATTCACATTACAAGGATTTCATACATGAAAACATTGTCTCAGAACACCACCTCTTCGGCCTGTGCACCGGAGACTGACCTGCAACAACTGGTTGCCACCATAGTCCCTGATGAACAGCGCATCAGCTTCTGGCCGCAGCACTTTGGCCTCATTCCACAGTGGGTGGCCCTGGAGCCCCGTGTCTTCGGCTGGATGGACCGTCTGTGTGAAGACTACTGCGGTGGTATCTGGAATCTGTACACCCTGAACAACGGCGGGGCATTTATGGCACCCGAACCGGATGACGATGATGACGAAACATGGGTACTGTTCAATGCCATGAACGGTAACCGCGCTGAAATGAGTCCGGAAGCTGCCGGCATTGCTGCCTGTCTGATGACGTACAGTCATCATGCCTGTCGTACGGAGTGTTATGCCATGACGGTCCATTATTACCGGTTGCGGGATTACGCCCTGCAGCATCCGGAATGCAGCGCCATTATGCGCATCATCGACTGAATGGAGAGAAGTACAATGCAACAGCTTTCCTTTCTTCCCGGAGAGATGACGCCCGGCGAGCGCAGCCTCATTCAACGGGCCCTGAAAACCCTGGACCGCCATCTTCATGAACCCGGCGTGGCCTTCACCTCCACCCGTGCGGCACGGGAATGGCTGATTCTGAACATGGCGGGACTGGAGCGTGAAGAGTTCCGGGTGCTGTATCTGAACAACCAGAATCAGCTGATTGCCGGTGAAACCCTCTTCACCGGCACCATCAACCGCACGGAAGTCCATCCCCGGGAAGTGATTAAACGCGCCCTGTATCACAATGCCGCTGCTGTGGTGCTGGCACACAATCACCCGTCCGGTGAAGTCACACCCAGCAAGGCAGACCGCCTTATCACGGAACGTCTGGTACAGGCACTGGCCCTGGTGGATATCCGGGTACCGGACCATCTGATAGTTGGTGGCAACCAGGTTTTCTCCTTTGCGGAACACGGTCTGCTTTAACCCGTCACCGTCACAACCACATCACACCTGTTTTCACTTTTATCTTCTGTCTTCAGAGGTATCCCACTATGAAAATCATCACCCGTGGCGAAGCCATGCGTATTCACCGTCAGCATCCGGCATCCCGTCTTTTTCCGTTCTGTACCGGCAAATACCGCTGGCACGGCAGTGCTGAAGCGTATACCGGTCGTGAAGTGCAGGATATTCCCGGTGTGCTGGCCGTGTTTGCAGAACGCCGTAAGGACAGTTTTGGTCCGTATGTCCGGCTGATGAGCGTCACCCTGAACTGAATCAGGGCATTCTGATGAGCAGAATTATCACCACACACCGTGTATACGCTGGATGAACTTTCCTGCCCGGCACGGGAAAAAGCCCGCGACGGGTACCGTCAGCATCATGCTGACAGCAACTGGTATGAAAACGTGTATGAAGACTTCAGGGAGGTCTGTGACATTTTCGGGATTAACCTCCGCCAGCGCGTTTTCCGGCTCAGCAACGGCAGGTTTATGGAAGAGCCGTGCATCTGGTTCAGCGGATTCTGCCGCCAGGGGGACGGAGCCTGTTTTGAAGGACGCTGGCACTGGCAGTCAGCAACAGCCAGGAGAATCCGGGAGTATGCCCCGCAGGACCGTGAGCTTCATCGTATCGCGGATGCCCTGCAGGCGGTGCAGAAGCGTAACTTCTGGCAACTGCAGGCTGAAATCCACCACCGGGGACGCTACTGCCATCCGTACAGCATGGATATCACCGTCACCCGGAACAGCCCTGTCAGTCAGGCAATGACAACCGATGCGGAAGCCGCAGTCAGTGAAGCCCTGCGCGACCTGGCCTTCTGGTTGTACCGTCAACTGGAAAACGAGTACGACTGGCTGAGCTCAGACGCCGCTGTGGATGAGGTCCTGCTCATCAACGAATACACCTTTACCGAAGCCGGTCTGCGCGCCGGCTGACCCGTCATCGTTAAACTATCATTCACCGATTTTCTGTGAGGATTTTATCGTGTCAGACACACTCTCCGGGACAACGCATCCCGATGACAATCATGACCATCCCTGGTGGGGACTACCCTGCACCGTGACGCCCTGTTTCGGCGCCCGTCTGGTGCAGGAGGGCAATCAGTTGCATTACCTTGCCGACCGCGCCGGTATCAGAGGCCGGTTCAGCGACGCGGATGCGTACCATCTGGACCAGGCCTTTCCGCTGCTGATGAAACAACTGGAACTCATGCTCACCAGCGGTGAACTGAATCCCCGCCATCAGCATACCGTCACGCTGTATGCCAGAGGGCTGACCTGCAAAGCCGATACCCTCAGCAGTTGTGGTTACGTTTATCTGGCTGTTTATCCGACGCCCAAAATGAAAAATTAACTCTCCAGAATAGCCTTCTGCTACGGCCTGGTGTTTTCACCACGCCACTTTCCCATTTTTATATCTGCATATCAGGAAAATCTTCAGTATGAAAACATTACCCGACACGCATGTACGGGAGGTATCGTGCTGCCCGTCTCCCGTCACCATCTGGCAGACACTGCTCACCCGGTTACTGGACCAGCATTACAGCCTTACGCTGAATGACACACCGTTCGCTGATGAACGTGTGATTGAACAGCATATTGAGGCAGGCATTTCACTGTGTGACGCGGTGAACTTTCTCGTTGAAAAATACGCGCTGGTACGTACCGACCAGTCGGGATTCAGCGCCTGTACCCACTCTCAGTTAATAAACAGCATCGATATCCTCCGGGCTCGCCGGGCAACAGGCCTGATGACCCGCGACAATTACAGAACGGTAAATAACATTACCCTGGGGAAGCATCCGGAGGCGAAACGATGAAACTGGCCCTGACGCTGGAAGCCGACAGCGTTAACGTGCAGGCGCTGAACATGGGGCGCATTGTCGTTGACGTCGATGGTGTTAATCTCGCTGAACTGATTAACAAGGTCGCTGAAAACGGTGATTCACTCCGCGTGGTGGATGAACGTGACTCTACCGAAACACCGGCAACTTATGCCAGCCCTCACCAGTTGCTGTAAGACAATGCAGTGATACAGGGTATAGTGCCATTAACCACAGAAACAGCACTGTTGTCCTGTATTAAGCAGGCAAGAGAAGATGTCCTTACCCTGCGCCATCTGCAGCTTCTGCACCAGAACCGGTGAATCTCACTCAACAGGCTTCATTTCCCCTGACGCCAGCCTGAATACAGCTGGCGTTTTCATTTGTAAACAGAAAGGAAAACCGATAATAATGGAATGGACGCCCCTACCATGAAGCAACGGTAGGATATTACTGATAAACCTTCCAGTGGAGGTGCGTTATGGCCGTTTTAACGATTAGCATTGACCTGACAAAAAATGAATTCCAAATCCACGGTCTGGGTAGGAACAGAAAAATCTAAGCTCAGAAAACGGATTAAACGTTCCCTGATGCCCGTATTCTTCGCGAATATGTCTTCCTGTCGGATTGGGATGGAGGTCTGCGCCGGAGCGCGTCATTAGTGAGAATGCTGTCTACTTAGGGGCATAATGTCAGACTAATGCCCGCGATTTGTAAAGCCATATGTGAAAACAAACAAGAATGATATGGCTGCTGCCGAGGCCATCTGTGAAGCCGTTACCCGACCTAATATGCGGTTTGTCAGCATCAAGACGCCTGAGCAGTAGTCATTACTGTCTTTTCATCGTGCCCAAACGGGATTTGTTAAATCAAGGACTGCGCAGATAAACCAGATCAGAGAATTACTGGCTGAATTTGGCATCGTTCTCCCGCCCGACATTGTAGCATTCAGTCGTCATGTCCCTGCCCTGCTTGAAGACGCGGAAAACTGTTTAACAATGCCGTTCAGACAGCTGTCGTCCTATCTCTAATGAAAATGTGAAACAACTGAGCGTACACATTGAAACCATAGAAGCCGTGAGCAACGAACACGTCGGGAACGACGAACTGTGTAGGAAAATTGCCACCATTTCGGGGATTGCTATTCTTACCACCACTGCAATTGTCAGCACCGGGTAGTATCGGCTTCAAAAACCGGCGTCAGCTTGCTGCATGGCTTGGACTGGTTCCCCGACAGTGCTTCAGCGTAGGTAAAAACACGCTGGGGTCTATCAGTAAACGGGACGATGTCTATATCAGAACGCTACTGTTCCATGGTGCGAAGACAGTGTCAAACGCCAGAAAGGGCAGACAGGTCCAGGAAAGTTGGCTGGGCAGACCAGTCTCGCGGCGGAATAAAAATGTTGCCACCGTAGCGCTGAACAACAAAAATGCCAGAGTGCTCTGGGTATTGCTAACCAACGATAAAGAGATTTCACCAGAAGAAGTGATGGTAGCTGCATATATGTAAATGAAACTACTTCTGTCTGTTGAAAAATAAAACCAACCTACTGATTGCTAAGGATAAACAAGTATTAAAGGCCAGACTGATAAGACCGCGACTAAGTGAACCTGTATCTGACATGGCATAGCTTCGCTAATGTGTCATCATGATTAGGACTAAATCTGTGAATTCCTTTAGGAAGCACGGACACAGGCCAATCTGAGTCCATATGTATGATTGGAATCTTACACAGATGACTTTTTGACACGGGGACTTGGCAAACAGGGGCGACCATGTATGTCAGATATGACAATCTCACTTCCGAAAGAAGTCAACGGGCACGTTATCTGTTCAACCAGAATCCGACACATTCTGGCTATACGAAAGAGCATACTTATGCAAATCTATATGCTTTTCCGGCAACAAGCAGGAATCTCAGCGCTGAGGCAGGAATTAGAGGTAAAAACGCCCTACCGGGCCATGAATCACCCGGTCATTGGAGTAGTAACCAAAGCAGATTTAGCCAGCATGGAACACATATCTTTGGTGAAATGTTGGTTACGGGAAGCTGGAGCGCACAACGTGTTAGTAACCAGTGCGGTTAATAACAATGGAGTTACAGAACTTTTTGCCTTGCTGCATACAGAAGAAGGCTGTTGCTAATTTCGATAGGTTCTCAGATGAGAATGATGACGGTGATACACAGATAAGAATCAATGAGCAATGAGGGTTGCCGGGCAACCCTCATTGAATAAAACAGGAATTACTTCGCTTCGCCGTTTTTCATTTCGCCCATAGCTTTCAGCTTTTTGGAGATATCGCGGCGTTCTTTGGAGAGCTCGGCATTTTTGATGATGTAATCGTCAACGCGATCTTCATAGTCACCTTTCATGCTGGCGATGATGCCCTGGATTGCTTCAACGCTCATCCCGGGCTTGATGTAATCGCTCAGGTTGTCCAGCAACAGGACGCGCTTCTGGTTGTCACGGATCTTTTTCTCAACGTCCTGAATTTCACGTTGCAGTTTGTTCTTACGACGGAACAGACGAACAAATTCCAGTACGTCCTGGAATGAAGGCTTGGTAGTTTCCATTTTTATACCCCTGATAATGTGAGAGTCGGATTCGTTTAAGCAACCGCTATTCGTTAGGGCCAACATTACTCATAGCTGCCGCAGATGACAATGCTTTTATCCCTTTTCACTATCATACCCTTTATCCTTGCTGAATCGAAGCAGCAGCAAGATGATTCTGAAGTTCAGGAATTATTTGCGCAAGGCCCGGCAAATCAGACTCGATAGCAACTCAAGCTGATGTGCCGTTTCCATGTTCAGCCACACATAACCATAGATTGGTGTTTCCACAACCTTCAGGTCATGGTGGTTATTCAGCAACTGACGCAGCTCTTCCACAGCATCGTTCAATTTTTCCGTATTGGCAAAAACCGGCTGCGGATTACCTTCGTACAGCGCATGAACAAGGCTCAGCAGTATTTGCTGCATCATGTGCTGGGTATCACGAAGTTTTTGCGCGTTCAATAACACGAAATGGCTGGGGCGCGTGGCCCAGTATGCATTGATTTGCAACTCCAGCATACAAACCAGATTGCGGTTAATGGTCTGGATACCTTCATATATCGATTTTGGAATACGAGTTTCTTTGCTGGCGGGCGCAATCAGCCCACGCATTTTCACGGCATCGGTCAGGAGTTTTTGTAGATGGCTTTCCAGACGTGGGCGTTCGAGTAAGTTCGGTGAGAATGCAGATTGATAAACCCGATTATACTCGGTCAGACTTTTCGCCAGTTGAATGCGCCAGTGGATGAACGCCCGTTGTGGCCAGATACCGGTAAACAACATTGCCAGTAAAGAGCCGAGGATCACATCGCCGCTTCGCCATAACGCCGTATCAATTTCACCTGTCGGGGAACCCACAACAATTGCCAGCGTCACCCCAATCAATAATCCTTGATACGGTTTCTTGCCCAGCGCCAGCCAACCGCAAAGAAACATAGCCGCCGCGCACCAGACTAACATCAGCGGTAACGAAATTAACTCCAGTTGCAGAGCGATAAGACCTAAAATCGAACCCAACACCGTACCGCCAATACGTTCGAAGGCGCGAGGGACAACGTTACCCCAGAACGAGATTGGCCCCATAATCACCACCATGGTGACCAGCGGCCAGGTGCTTTCCGGGATAGTAAACAGGCGGATAATGAGAAAAGTGAGCAGGAATGCCAGCGCGACCCGAGTACCATGCACAATGCGGTAATGGCGGTATACCCGGATTTCAAACGGGCTTAATGACTTATCGGCACGCACGCAGAAACTCCGTAATGAAGATTAAAAGCGCTCATAACTCATCTGTCGGCCAGAAGGCCCGCCTCTGAATTATCCGACGGACAAACCGGGAACAGTGTAATTTCCCGGCAGGAGCGAAAAAATTGAAAGGCGCATCTTACTCTTTTCGCTTTCAAAAAAAGAGTGGTCATCGCGTTAACACACCGCCCTGAGATGAATTAGTGATGTTTTGGCTGCACCGCAACATACATTTCGATATCCCAGTACCCATCTTCCGCGCCATTGTTCAAATAAACCTCGAAGCAGGGCTTTGGTAACATTTCATAAGCACTGTCCTGCAAGAGGCTATTAAAGAACTGATACCAGGGTTTAGCAAAATCATCACCGACTACACGAGCCACCGCAACCGCATACTGACCACCTGAAATTTCTGTCAGAATGACGCCCTCACTGTTTTCGGGGAGCGTAAAGTTATTCGGCACCGTCACGACGGTGTCGCAGCGTAATTTTTCGGCGGGTGTTTCATCTGGATTGTCGTAATAGACAGCAACCCACTCCTTCGGCACAATATTTTTGCTATCTACCCACATCATCAACTGCTCAAAGCCTTTCTTTACCGTCTGTTCCCACGGGCCAACGAGATGGAAACCTGCAACGGTACGTTTATCTTCCTGCTTAATCTCGTAGTTCATGACGCCCCATTAACACTGTTTTTATATACAGTATAATTGCGATATTAAAACCACAAGGAATGAGTGTTGATTATGCGAGCAGACTCGCACTCCTGCCAGTCTGCTTCAAAAGAAAGGTCAGGCCTTATGGTGGAAATAATCACTCAGGCGAGAAAACATGCTGCCTTCCCCGACAGATTCCAGGGTAACCAGCGGCCAGTGCGCCACCTGTTTATCACGGTCGTAAAGTTCAATTTCCCCTACCCGCTGATGGGCGCTAATTGGCGCGGTGAGCTCTTTACCATCAAGGGTATATTTGGCTTTGATATGTGGAATTTCGGCTTTCGGTAGCACCATCCAGAACTCTTGTTCCGTTCCCAGGTCGATATTTTCTTTATCGCCATACCAGATGCGTTCCGTACCGACCTTTTTCCCACGGTGCAAAATTTGCACCGTAGTAAAGTTTTGTTGCCCCCAACGCAGTAATTTTCTTGCCTCTTCCTCACGACCTTTTGCACTGTCAGCCCCCATTACCACTGCAATGAGACGACGCTGCCCATCGACAGCCGAAGCAATGAGATTAAACCCGGCACCAGAAGTATGACCCGTTTTCAGGCCGTCAACATTCATGGTTTTATCCCACAATAACCCGTTACGGTTTTGCTGGGTGATACCGTTCCAGGTGAGACTTTTCTCACTGTACATATGATAAAACTCGGGCTCGCCGTGGATGATAGCGCGAGAAAGCACAGCTAAATCATAAGCCGAGCTATGCTGACCTGGTGCATCCAGACCATGCACTGTTTCAAAATGCGTATCCTTGAGATGCAGCTTCTCGGCATAGTTGTTCATCATTTCAACAAACTGCCGTTGCCCACCGGCAATATAGTCAGCCAGTGCAACACAAGCGTCATTTCCGGAATCCACAATTAAACCACGGCTTAAATCACGTACCGATACGCGATCGCCCTCTTTCAAAAACATCAGTGAAGAACCGACAAACACTGGATTATCTTTCGCCCACGCATCGCGCCCCACGGTGACAATATCGTCTGGCGTAATGCGATGACTATCGATAGCGCGATCCACGACATAACCCGTCATCAGCTTTGTCAGGCTGGCGGGATTGCGCTGTTGATGCTCATTACCCGCGGTGAGGATCTGACCGGTGGTGTAATCCATCAGTACCCAGGAGCCGGCATGAATCTCTGGAGGCTGAGGTGAAAAAGGAATGTTTTCCGCCGCAAAACCAGACGATAAGTTAAAAATGAACAAAGAAGCAGCAATAATAAGACGGCGTTTCAACAGCAAACCCTCAGGAGTTTCAAATAGCTGTTCTTTTTACGGAAATACTTATGAACTGGCTGGAATAAAGTGCAAGAAAATGTGACTACCCTCTCATTTTTATCTGACATGATCTGTTGTCACTCGCTGTCAAATTGTCGCGCTAAAGCTGATTAGCACGGTGATATTTGATACTCTGGCAGACAGCAGAAATAACGGATTTAACCTAATGATGAATGACGGTAAGCAACAATCTACCTTTTTGTTTCACGATTACGAAACCTTTGGCACGCACCCCGCGTTAGATCGCCCTGCACAGT
>OQWI01000994.1_pt1 | contig 12737 bp, 17 predicted proteins | sample 1691551 | NCBI WGS metagenome assembly OQWI01 (sample SAMN03418259, study PRJEB22391) | human gut metagenome | biome: human-gut; feature: organic feature; material: feces | host: Homo sapiens | place: Tanzania | collected 2013-01
GTCACGACGTAAACGCACTCCGCGGACGGTCTGTCTTTCACTGGCGCACACGCATAGTTAGTTGTATATAACTATACTAGAACATATGTTCTAAAAAGATGCAAGAAAAAAAAACGAACACCCTTTCGGGTGTCCGCTTGTTTTATTTTTTTTCCTGTGTAAACCAGTCCAGCACATATAATTCATCAAAATTAAAATCGCCTGTTATTGTCTTTCCTACTGCGCTTGTAGTTGTACATCGAATGTCAGAATCAGATAAAGCATATTTTAAAAATATGACATTATCACTACTATATGCTGTTGCTACAGGTATTAATACCATACGTGAAACATATAGTAACCACTTCGGAAGAGTGATGATAGTTCCTGTATTTTTTACTGTACCGTTAATAGCTAAGTGTGAGTTATAAGTACCAAAACGTAAATATTGTGATGATGGTGTGAAATTGTCGGTATTTACTGTACATACTTTTTCAACGGAACAGTCCTCATAATAATTACCCAGTGTGTCATTGTCTTTACTTATTAATTTGCTTAAAATGTATTGTGCTAAATAAGGAGAATACGCAGTTGATGGGTGTGTTCCATCAGTATAATATTTTGTCTGAATTGTTGAATTATACGGATTTAATAATGGTGCATTTCCGTATAAGTCGATAAAATTCCAGCCAAAATTTTTGCAATGATTGTATAAAGTTCTTATATATGCCAATAATGGTATTTTAGCGTTGATTATTTCAACACGTTTTTTGAGAGGACTTAAAAAATATACTTCGGCATTATTGTGCTTATTTGCCCATGTGTTATATAATGAATTTAGTGCGCCTATATATTCAGTTGTAACATTTGAAGAGTAAGAATCGCCTATATTAATTTGTTTGTTAAAATCATTAATTCCGCAGAAAAATATAATAATATCATATTTCCCTGTTTCACTAGCAAATTGTGCTGCTATTTGAGTAGTATCATATCCAGATGTACTTTTGTTCGTAATAGTAATGTTTTTAATTTCTGAACATAATTTACGAAAATTTTTAACCCAGCAATCATAAGTTGAAGCGTTTTCATCGCTTATACTGTCACCCATTATTAATATTTTTTTATTTTCCAGAACATTTAAGTAGTTTAAAGGCACCACAGTATTTGTGATAATAGATTCAAGTTCCCCTGTTTCTATCATATTTTCAAGAATTTTTTTAATATCGTCATCAACATTTTTTAATTTTTCATCCAATAATGCTGTGCTTAATTTTACCGTTTCACTTAATGATTTATTATCTTTATAAATTTCTTTTATTTTTTGTAAAATCCAATCAGCATTTAATTCGTGAAAATTCGTGTAAGGATATATATTCAACATAATCAATTTCCTTTCTAATATATTAACAAACAGAATCTTTCTTTAAAGTCTTCGCATATCTTCATCATAGTATTCGCATATTCCAATTCAGTCCACGCTTTCAATCCTTGAACTCCGTCTGTATAAGTCCTTGTTATTTTCTCATTAATTTTTTCATGTCCTGACGTTGTTGTATCTGAATTTGTATCATGTGAAGTTTCTGAATTACTTGTGTTTTTCTCAGCAACATTCGTAGTATCAGAGTTAAAACCTGCCACAGCTTTTACATATGTATCATTGTCATTTATAGTATTGTTAATCTGACTGCTCACAACAATATCTGGTGTCCTTGTATTTTCTCTAGTATACGTTTCTGTTTTACCTGCTGTTGTGCTGATTTCTTTCATCTCTTTTTCTGTTTTATACACATTTTCCCAGTATGGCAACATTACAGTAGACCATTTATTGATAGCATCGCCTAAAACGTCTGGATTGCTTATATACACTTCCAATTCGGCACAGTCGTATACAATAAAATCAGCGATGGTTTTCACATCAATCCCCGATGGCACATGTAAGTTATCTGTTAACAGTGTTTCGTTCCATGTCATTAGACCAATCAGACTAATTGTTAGAGCTGGCATTTTTCACCCTCCAATCCACTGATATTTCAGTTCCAAACATATTGTTAACTTTTTCAATGCTCTCCTGTAACTGTTCTAACCAGATTTCACATTTACTTTTCGACTCGAAATTGTTTGCATCTGCTTCCGCTTTAATAAGTCTTTCTTTTTTATCGCTTCTTACGTTGTTAATTCCAATGTCATTGTCAAACAATTCTTCCCACCGTCTTAATGTATCCTGTAAATCGTTCGCAATGTAATTGTTTTTCAAGTCTCGAGAAAATGTGTTCCATGGTTCTATTTCACTACCATCATTCATTCTATTTTTTAATTTTTCATCATAAAAGACAGCAGTATTTCCTTTCATAATATCATCCATTATTCTTTTAAGACTTTCTGCGCCGCTTTTGTTTTTTGCACTGAAAACATATGCAAGTTTACTATTTGCGATATTTACAAGTGCACTCTCTGCCGAAAGTGCCATATTATCCGCATAATATGAAACAATATCAGTAATACCCATCCAGTCTGGTGTTAATCTTATTAGCTCACACTGTAATCCAATTTGCGGTGTTAAAAAACCTTTTAATAGTGGATTGACAATAATAGCATGAGTTGGTTGGTAGTATACATTATACCCCTGTAATCCACAACCCTGACATATCACTCCGAATTTGTCTGTTTCTACAACTGCGATAAAACCCCATGTATATAGTGTATACAGAAAATAGCTTTTTGACCACTCTTTCGGCAATTTCCATTTAAAAACACTCATGGCTTTCTGTAATAGATATCTTTTAAAATATGCTGTTAATGCTGTGTTTTTGCAATGTAACGTTGACGGTGACACTTGACCATAACAAGCATTAATCACATCAGAGCCTATAGGCGCACACAAATTTCCATTATACATTTTTCATCACCCCTTTAAATAAATATTAGCCCATTTCTGTGCGTATTGATATCTCACTGGCTGTTTCCAAACTGCCGGTCTTAAATAATTTCGGGCAAATGCATACACTAAATCTTCTAACAGATAACCTTTTGTATTAAACGCCCACTCTTTGAAACTGATAGGATATTCTGAGGTAGAATACCATTGTTTTTCAATTCCGAGTGACGCTTCACCGCTTGCTTCCTGATATTCCGCGAATATAACTGCTAACTGTTTGTTTCCGTCATACCAGTCATCATGTTTTCCATATAAAACGTCAAGTACAGAATATAAATCACTTGCAGGAGTCCACTGAACTAATCCGTGTCCTGCTCCTGCTGATGTAGTACCGCCGCCAACTTCAATAAGACCGGGATTCAATGTACTTTCCCCTTGCATATTGCCTAACAATGCCATTACACTGTTTACATTCCATTGTAATTTCTGATAGAAGTAATCATACACTAAATCTGCATTTTGTTTCATTTCAGATTCGCTTAAATAACCTGATGTAGTATCAGTTACTTTTGTAATCCAGTTTCCTGACGGTGTTATAGGTTTTCCACCTCCTCCACTCTGTTTTCCCAGCACATAAAGTGCAAGTGCAATGCTATTTTCAGGGAAATAACTACGCATAATAAACACCACCTTCCAAAAAGTTTTTAACTTCATCAATCTCAGAATCAAACGCTCCTTTTAATGGTGTCGAACCATTTTCAACAATATAATACCCATTGCCGAGAGTTGCAAAAGTATTGTTTTTGCACAATGGTCTACCATTATCAGCATTATCTTCATCAGTTATTAACCGACTTTCAACAAAACATCGTAGAGGTGCACTTTGACCGAGAGTGGAACCTTGCATACCTTTTTGAGAAACTTCTGGTGATAATGTTTTTAAAATTGCATTACTGATGCCAATTCCTGCGCCTATGAAATTTCCAGAAAGTCCTGCTGACGTGGCACCTAAAGCTGTTCCTATTGAACTAGCATAATCTGTTTTAATATCAGACACTGAAACGTCAAAACCGACTTTTCCATATACGCTTCCAATTATATACGTTGAATCATTTCCACGCACAATAGAAGCTGTCCAGTTAGCAATTCCAGTGCGATAATCTACATATATTTTGTTCCGTATAGTTTCATCTTTTTTTACTTTTGACGCGTCTATTTCCATAAAGCCGAATGGAGGTGTATATAATCGAATATTTCTATATGGATAACAATTTAAAAAATTTCCTCTTGCTATTTGAGGGTGAGAATCTGGTACAACATCAAGGCTAAATTCCTTGTAATAGTCAGAATCTAATTTTTTAAGACCACTAGGTAAATCTACACCCCACCAGCCTATTGTTACTCCTACCATATCAGTGCCGGATATTCCGAATGGATACCATCGGACAGAAGTTATATATTGTGATGGATTCATAACCATTTTTGCGATACCATCTGAAATATCAGTTCCAGAATTCATCCATTTAATATCAGAAAAAACAGCACTTGCAAATTTTTGGAATTGTGCAGGATTAAAACCGTAAAAATTAGAAATCCCGTTTTTATTAACAATTCCAATTACATAAGTTCCTGACAAGCCAAAATTCTGCTCTAATTGCCAGAAATAACCTACGGTTTTAATACTTCTATTTTGCTGAGGTTTCATAGGATAAAGGCTGTCTATTATATCACCGTCACTTGAAGTACTCGCTCTTAAAATATAATAATTATTTTTTTCTATAATTTCTTTATATGTTGCGAGCACATCAACTTTCAACTCTACATACCATAACGCATTATTATTTCTCCAATTTTTCACCCAGTAATACCGTTTAAATGCAGGGATATAGCAGTAGTTAAGACCAAAAGGTGTAGCTGTCGCGTCATTATATTGAATTATAATAACAGGTTCAATAATACTTGTATTTTCTTTTACTGTGCAGTCAAAATCTCGTGACTGCGCACTTTCATCAGGTTTAAAAGTAGAATTTTTCTTTTTCCCCACCGTATAAAATTTTACTTTAAAACTCATATTTTTCTCCTATTTATAAAAGGGAGGTAAAACCTCCCTTAGTTTTAGTCAAGTAAAAATACAAGACCGTTTTCTGTAAAATCGTTATAATATCTATCGTTGAAATGCCACCAGATATTGCTATAACCGCCTCGTGCATTGAACGGGGTAGGACTTGACCATTCCGCAACCGTATTAATTCCGATTGCTTCATCATCGAAAAGAACACCCATAATATTAGAGGTTGCCGTTGCCGCTTCGGGAGAAGTTGTCTGTCCGTTTGCGAGCAGATATTTTGGAATGTTGTTAATTCCCATCGGGGTTTCGATAGATTGCCAGAAATTAACCGCTTCATAGTCAAGCAATTTCAGGTATTCATCATGGAAAACTCCTGATAATACAGATGTGTCAATGTTAATCATATCCGGTGCAAAAAGGTATAATTTCTGTCTGTCCGTTGGTGTATGTCTCATAATATTATGACCTGTGATATTCGTATGGAATCGCAAGCTACGTTCTGTCATAAGCTTCGACAATCCCATGATTCGTCCAAACATCCATTTACAGAACGGAACGAAATTCTCCGGTTTTCTCACTGTGTCGCTGTTCAGGGTAAGACCTGTTATGTCGTTATACTCTGTTACAAGGTGAATAACATTTACAGTATCACCCACAACTTTTCCGTTGATATAGTTCGCCAGAGTTGCACGAGCTGTAGTTTCATGCGCCTGTTCAATCATATCGGATGCATTACTCATCAGCATTGTAATAAATCTTTGAAACTCTTCTTCTGAACTTAATGCAATGTTCAACTGGTCACGGAAAATTGTAATGTGTTTTGAATAAACGTTCTGCCCGTAAATGTTAGTTTGCAGAATATCCGGTTTAGAAACAATCTGTGCGTCTACACTTTCCCCGTCCACAAGGTCATAACGATCGTCTTTCTCGAACGGCTTATCGCCAATATTTAATTTTCTTACATGGTTTCCATATGCTAAAGAATCCTTATATAATCCTTTGAACTTTCTTGTATATGGGCGAATTGAGAAAATAGTTCTTGTGAGAACCTGAGATACCGCGCCTAAAAGTGCATCAGCAGAAATTCCTAAAGCCACGTTTGCGACTGAAACGAAACTTCCTGTGTCAACTCCTGCGATGGCACTCTGCCCGGTTGCCTGTTTTACAATCGTGTTCAACACCTGTGCTGAGTTGAAGTTAGCAACAGACGGTGAACCCTGTGAAATACTCGTTACACTTGCCATTATTTATCCCCCCCGTTTGCTGTACCTGTACCTGTAGGATTGATAATTGATGCTAACATGTTATTAACATTTTCCTCGGGTGATATCTGTGGCGGCATAGGCTGTAATAATCCATAACTCTGTACCGCCTGAGTTAATTTCTGAATACTTCCTATCAGTTTATCATCGTTTGTCGGTGTCTGCGCTGGCACTGGCTGTACAACCTGCGGAACAACTGGTGTTGGAAGAAACGATGGTACATTCATCATCTGTGGAACTGGTGTCGGTGTTGGTGTCGGTGTCGGTGTCGGTGTCGGTGTCGGTGTCGGTGTTGGTGTCGGTGTTGGTGTCGGTGTTGGTGTTGGTGTTTCCTGTGATATACCACTTAATGTAAAAATTTCATTTTTCGTGAAGCCTGCGCCTGCGAGTGCTACAATCTGTTCCAATGTTACCATTTACTTTTCCACCTTTCTTATAAGATATTTTACATTGCAAAACCCTGCCACAATTTTTCCGTCTGGCAAATTACATTCGCCTAAAAGCCATTGGAGAGAAGAATCGGTTAAACCATATGAGAAGAAAATATGTCCTTTAGGCATGGTGCAAATTACAGATGAATTTGTGTTAGGTTGTGTGCGTAAATTAAGGTCTGATGATTCCGTGTCTACGAGAAATTCACCAAAAAAATCAGGGTGACAATGTAATTCTGTTACATTATCACAATTTTTTAAATCATCAGTTGTTACTATAGTAGCTGAGAGATTCATGTTATCACTCCTTACTGAGTTTATCGAGAAGTTTCTGCAATATGAGTGTATTGTTATTGAGTGCATCAGTCATCTTTGACATTTCTTCCTTGTGAGCGTTGGTTTCCTTATACCATAAGTAGAAAGTTACAATGAGACATGCAACCGGAACACCGAGATTAGAAAAAATTTGCGAAATTACATTAATATCCATTTTATCCCCCTTATATTATAAATGTTTCACGTGAAACGTTTATGATTAAGTCAGGAGATGCCTTTTCAAGATGCGAACAACATCGTGCACGAGGTTTCCGGCCTCTGTTCGTGTGCTAAAGACATTTGTTCTCCTGACAAAAACATTGTATCACATATGAAAATACGTGTCAAGTAAAAATTTCGATTCAATGTCCTCAAATAATATGAAATCATTCAAGTATGCATAATTCCATACCCACGAGTAATGTTTTTTGAAGGAACGTATATTTTTTTCTGATATTGATGTGTAATTTTGTTCTGGAACACCTTGCTTATGTTTTGAAACATATATTCTTTCTTGTGATTTATGCTGATATATTGCAATTTCTGAAAAAAATACAATGGGTATGTATTCTTTAAGATTCTGTGGTTTAACGTCTGAATAATCCGCATCGTAAAACTCGTTACCTAGCGCAAGCTGTGAAAAACCGCTGTCTTTTCCTACCATTCTATATAACGCAGTATTTTCTTTTTGTTTCGAGATAGGACTGTTACAGAGATTAATGAGACATATTCCTCTATCTTTCAATAGAGCAATTTCCTGTCTTTTTCGTGACATTTCCGAAACTTTTCGTATTAACCCTAGTTCTGCGAATATCTCACATCCAACGTTATCGGAGTTAGAAAAGCAGAATACTTGTATAGGTGAGAGTCCTTTTAACTCACGGTTTCGATTCATAGTCTCATATCCCTGTAAGAATGATTGTGCTATACCTCGTGGTGATTTATCGTCTTTTTGAGGGATAAATTCATCATACACCCACATAGAAACGTCCTCTGCGGAAAATCCACGTAAATTTGATAATGTAGTTATAGCAGACGCATAACCGCGTATATTGCCCGATGGTATACTTTTTCCTTTTTCATTTATCTCACAACTATAGAAACCTGCTATATCATTCACAGGAAACGGCTGTATATTCCACCCTAAATCTGAATTTAATGCTTTAAATGGTGATAGTTCTTTTTGTTTTACTTTATCAAGCTGAGTTTGTTTAGTTCTTGAATACATGAATGTTATATTATGTTCAATCATATATTTAAGCGAACCATAAGTTTTTCCTGTACCCCTGCCGCCCCAGATAAAATTAAAAGGGTAGTTAATATTAACTACCCTTTCAAAGTTTAAATAGCCGTCACGAGAATACAGGTCAATCCTTGACATATTTTGCCGTGATGAACTCACGGTTATTTTTGCTTTTTGCGGTTACTACCTCAAATGCGTAATGACGTACACTGGATTTTTCCGCCAGTTCTGCGATAGAAGAAAATGTGCGAATGAATGATGGGGAGTTAGTTGTCATTACAAAGCCTTCATCAGTGAGGATTGTAATAAGTCTTACCATATTTCCGTTCGCGTTTTCTTCTTCATAGACCGCATATTTATCAGTATGGAACTGCTGACCACTAAAATCTTTTACGCCCTGTCTATCTGGTGACTGAAACATATCGTAAGATAAGTCCATATTCCAGTCATTGTCTCTGATGTTTGTTTTGATAATTTCCATTGTTTGTTCTCCTTTTTGTTTAATGTTTCACGTGAAACATCACGTGCATGTTATTAAGTTTTTTTTGTGTGGTATAAAAAGAAAGGCTTTCAACGTCAGCCGACTAACGTTGCATAATTAATGAAATCTTCATCAGTCATTTTATACTGTCGTGATTCAACAGTTGTGTTCACGCTGACAACTTCTTCATCATCTGGTTTCATGGCTTTCATAATTTTCGTAGAAGTCCACGCAGAACCAATGAATTTTTTTTCAATGGTTCGCTCAATACCATTAATGTCTCTGACAATCATGGTTGCGTTAGTTGTTACAATTGTTCTTGTCATGTTTTTTTTTCTCCTTTTATAATGTATTTGTGTTTCCTTGTTACGATATTATAATAGCATTATTATTTTATAATGTCAAGAGAAAAAAGTTATTAAAAACTATTGACATTTAATAATATTGTGGTATAATATGTTTATAAGATAAAGAAAAAAAAAAAGGAGAGATGAACATGACAGTAGAGGATTTAATAAACAAAACAAAAGAAAACTATGAACTTGCTATGGAATGTGGGGACGATTATCTTATTTCAAATGTGCTTAAAGGTTATGAAACATTTTCTAATTTATTCAGATTAGATATGATAACGACAGAAACTTTTGACAAATATTTTAATAATCTATATATCATGGCAAATAATGTATGTGTTAAATATTTACAAGATAATAAAGAAAAGAATGAAAGTGTAAAAATGATAATGAGTATGCCTTTTATATAATAAAATATTAACAATTAAGCAGTTATTAGATAAAACAAAAGAAAAATGAGATGTGCATATTATATGAGTGTTAAACTGATGTTTTGCCGATGAAAAATAAAATAAGGAGGTATTATATTGTTTGATAATATCATTTACTTTTTAGGCGGTATAGCGATTGGAACATTAATGGCATATATCGCAGAAGCTATAGACAATTACAGAGAGGAAAAAAATAAACATGAAAAAGACAATTAGCATTGCTCTTGAATATGAACAACTAAAACAGATTGATTGTATTGCGAAAGAACTAAATATGTCCAGAAGTTGCACATTGTCATTAATTATTAATAACTCATCACTGATTAAAAATTTTGATGTGTTCAAATCATTATTGAAAGGGGGTGAGAAAGTTGGCTAGAAAAAGTGAAAGTAGAATAATACTTGAAACTCGTTATAAAAAAAGTAGAGAAAAACTACTAAAACAGATAACAGCAATTAAGAAAAGTCCATATAAAAAGGACGTGGAAAGTGCTATTGCATATATCGAACCTCGAATACCCGCAGTTTCTAATATTAGAACAAAAAGGGATTTAGAATTTGCCCTGCGTGAAGTTGAGAGTGCGCTTAAACAAAAAAGATTTGTAGGTGCTGAGAGAAAACGTATACGTTCAAAACGAACGGAATATTTAAAAAATACATTAGAACTTCCTATTAGAAATTATAGAGATGTTAAAAAATTTGATAAATTTCTAAATGATGTAAAAGACTTTTCATTAGAAACTATATATGATAGTGAACGAGCTATAACTATATTCGAAAAATATCCCACATTATCAAATAAGGAGTTAATAAAAAAATATGATGAATATAGACGTGTCATTAATAAAAGACCGAAAAGAAGTTTCTAATTTTATAAAAAACATCCATCCCACACATAATAAAAAAGGAAGACATAAATACGACAAAACAGTGTATAAAAATTGTATTTGTGCTTTTGATATTGAAACTACACGAATAAAAGAAATTGAACAAAGTATTATGTATATATGGCAATTTGCAGTTATGGATATGGACACACGAGAAATACAGTCATGTTACGGGAGAACGTGGGACGAGTTCAAATCATTTATACACGACATTAATGACGATTTTTATACGTTATTGATATTTGTTCAAAACCTCAGTTATGAGTTTCAATTTTTCAGACATATAATTGAAATAAAAAAAGATAAAGTATTTTCATTAAAACCGCGTAAAATATTACGTTGTGAAAGTGGCAATTTAAGATTCCAATGCTCTTATTTACAGACTAACAAATCACTTGACAAATTTACAGCAGACATGAATGTAAAACATAAAAAATTATCTGGTGTCAAGTTTGACTATAGTAAAATTCGATATCCCTGGACAAAATTGGATTTATATGAAATAGGATATTCGATGTATGATGTTATAGGATTATTAGAAGCTATGTATATAAGAATAACAAGTGAAAATGATAGTTTATACTCATTGCCTCTTACAAGTACAGGTTATGTTAGAAGAAAAGCAAAACAAGCTATGAAAAAATACAACTATAAACAACTTCATAATATGATGTGTGATGAAAAAATATATACCATGTTAAGAAATGAATTTAGAGGTGGGGACACACACGCAAATCGTTATCATGTGAATAAAATATTGAAAAATGTAGCAAGCTATGATAGGGCAAGTAGTTATCCCGATGTGATGCTTAATTACCAATTTCCTATGTCACCTTTTGTACCACGATTAATTAACGATATTAACGAATTAGAAACGCTATGCGAAAAACGAAATTATTGTTTTTTAGCTGAGTTCACAATTGAAAACTTACAACAAAAAGATATATATTATGGTGCACCGTATCTGAGCAAAGATAAAGCAATGGAAATTGTTAATCCAATTATTGACAACGGGAGAGTATTAAGTTGTGATAAATGTGTTTATGTTTTCAATGATATTGATTGGAAAATCATAAAAACAGAATATACAGGTCAAGTTAAAATAAGAAATGTATACACTGCTAGATATAATTTCTTGCCTAGTTCATTACGGGAATTAGTTGTTACGCTATTTCACGATAAGACAAAACTAAAAAATGTTAAAGGAAAAGAACTGGACTATATGAAAAGCAAAGAACTTATTAACGCGTTGTATGGTATGTGCGCTCAAAATCCAGTAAAACCAGAAATTTTATACATTGACGAAATCGAAAAAAGTTTTGATGTTGAAAAAGATATTAACATTAAAGAAAAACTAGAAAAATATAATAAAAAAGCATTTCTACTATATGCATGGGGTTGTTGGGTAACTTCATTAGCACGATTAAAATTAAAAGAGATGATTAATATTGTTGGCGATAATTTTGTGTATTGTGATACTGATTCAGTTAAATTTATCGTTTCTAATGATTATGGTGATATTGTCAAAAAAATAGAAAAATATAATAAAGGTCTTATGGAACTAAGTATTTCTAATAATGGATATGCTATAGATACAAAAGGCAAGACACATTATTTAGGTGTATATGAATATGAGGAAACATATAAACGATTTAAAACACTAGGGGCAAAAAAATATGTATATGAAGATGAAAAAACAGGAAATTTACACATTACAATCGCAGGAGTGCCTAAGAAAAAAGGTGCTGAGGAACTCGAAAAAATTGAAAATTTTAAAACGGGTTTTGTATTTTCACGCACAGGTAAACTCGAATCAGTTTACAATGATTTTGATTACGGGTTATATAATCCAGATGGACAAACAGGGCATGATTTATATATTACTAGTAATGTCGTTTTACGAGACATTACCTATCAGATTGGATTGTCAGCAGAGTATATGAGAATACTTGCAAGCGTAGGGAATTGGCATGATTTTATTGATAGTATAAAAATGAAAGGAATGATAGAATGAAATGTGATAATTATGAGGGATTCAAATGCTTAGAATGTAAAAGAAATATTTGTAAATATTGTAAAAATAAAAATTGTAATACATGTTGGAATAAAGAAGAATGTAAGAGATATAAAATATTAAAAGTTTTTCTTAAAAGTTCATACTATTAACAAAAATGCCGTCACATCATTGTGGCGGTATTCTTTTACACTCATATCGAACATATGTTCTAGTATAGTTATATACAACTAACTATGCGTGTTCGCCTGTGAAAGACAGTCTGTCCGTGTGACAAAGACTGTGTGTCCGTGACTGACGGACATTTTGGGGGAATTTGTCCTCCTTCATTCCCTCAGCGGCACCCAAAACCTCACGAAAACCGTCCTCATTCACGGCGATCGCCACCAAAACAGCAA
>OQWI01000995.1_pt1 | contig 12708 bp, 10 predicted proteins | sample 1691551 | NCBI WGS metagenome assembly OQWI01 (sample SAMN03418259, study PRJEB22391) | human gut metagenome | biome: human-gut; feature: organic feature; material: feces | host: Homo sapiens | place: Tanzania | collected 2013-01
AGGAAAAGCAGCTATAAGGGATGTTTGCTCCAATATAGCTGCTTTGAATATGTTTTTGGCCTAATGATTGGCTCGGATTTAATACAAGTATATGTCATGTCTGACATCATAGAGATATTTCTCATCCGCATTTGTGTGTGTTTAATCTGTTTGGCTTTTTCCCTTCATAGCTTTGGCGAGATTATCGACGATGTCTTTTGCTACCTCAGTTTTTGTCTTGAGTGGATAATCCATCCTGCCTTCACTGCTGATGATGGATATCTTATTAGTGTCTGTACGGAATCCTGCCCCTTGGTCTCTTAGGCTATTTAGTACGATGAAATCGAAATTCTTCTTCTTTAATTTGGCTTGCGCATTGTTCACCTCGTCATTTGTCTCAAGAGCAAAGCCTATTAAAGTCTGATTGGCTTTCTTTTGCTTGCCCAAAGCTGCGGCGATGTCGGGATTTGGCTTGAGTCGTATCACCATGTCATCGCCTGTTCGCTTGATTTTCTTGCTTGCTACGGTTTCAGGGGCAAAATCAGCCACGGCTGCACATAGTATGGCTGAATCCATCAATGGAAATGCCTTCATGCACTCATCGTACATCTCTCTTGCGCTTTCTATGTCTATTCTGCTTATATTGGGTGAACATGTTTTCATTGATGCTGACACAGGTCCGCAGATTAGTTTGACAAGTGCGCCACGTTGTGCGCATGCTTCAGCCAGGGCAAACCCCATCTTGCCAGATGAATAGTTGCCAATAAAGCGTACAGGATCAATCTTCTCGTATGTTGGGCCTGCTGTGATAAGTATAGACTTGCCTGCGAGTTCTTTTCCTGTTGAAGCTGTGGCACAGGAGATTGTCTTTTCAGAGGTGACGCTTTCGTCTTGTCCATTTTTTGTTTTTTCTTCAGCAGCCGCAAAGAAATCATTGAGACGAGCCACTATGTTCTCTGGTTCTTCCATGCGCCCCTTGCCTTCGAGCTTTGACGCAAGGAAGCCCGTGCCAGGCTCTATGATGTGGTTGCCATATGACAAAAGAGTCTTCATGTTTTCTTGCGTTGAAGGATGTGCATACATGTCGAGGTCCATGGCAGGTGCTATGAACACGGGTGCTTTCATGGAGAGATAAGTGGTGATAAGCATGTTGTCAGCGATTCCATGAGCCATTTTGCCTATTGTGGATGCTGTGGCAGGTGCTATGAGCATCACGTCGGCCCATAATCCGAGGTCTACATGTGAGTGCCATGTGCCATCGCGCTGAGAGAAGAAGTCGCTGATGACTGGTTTGCTGGTCAGAGCAGATAAGGTGATGGGTGTGATGAACTCCTTGCCAGAAGGCGTTATCACTACCTGCACCTCAGCTCCGCTCTTGACGAGGAGGCGAATGATGAGGCATGCCTTGTATGCTGCTATGCTTCCAGTGATGCCAAGCACCACCTTCTTGCCTTTCAGATGTTGTGTCATTTCTTGTTTTTTGATTCGAGATAGATTCTTGTGAGCACTTGTTTGGTGTTTTGTGGAAAGTCGCCTTGCATCATCCATGGATAATAGTTGGGGTCTAAGCGTAGCAGCACTTCCACTACAGGCTTTCCTTTATGCTTGCCGAAGTTGAACACCTCAACGCCTGCTTCATTGCGTATGATGCGGCCTGCAAAGTCAACATTGTTGTTCATGCGGCTGTATTCGGCGAGGAAGGGTATGTCGTTCTTCAGGTCGTCTGGATATTTGTCTAATTGGGCTTCCAGCACTTCAAGGGTCGCTCTTGTGTCGGCAAGAGCGGAGTGTGCGTTCTCCAGATTCTTGCCGCAATAGTATTTATATGCGGCTATTAGTGTGCGGCGCTCCAATTTATGGTAGATGTTCTGCACGTCCACACATTGGCAGTTGTGGATGTCAAAGTTATGTCCTGAGCGCAGAAATTCCTCGCAGAGGAGCGGTATGTCAAACTTGTTGGAATTGAATCCGGCCAAGTCGCATCCTTCAAATGCATGTAGAAGTTCAGAGGCTATATCCTTGAATGTGGGGCAGTCTTTCACGTCATCATCGTATATGCCGTGAATGTCAGAAGCTTGTTTGGGTATAGGCACAGTGGGGTTGATGCGCATAGACTTTGATTCTTCATTGCCATTGGGCCACACCTTGATATAGCATATTTCCACTATTCGGTCATGCACGGTGTCTATGCCCGTTGTCTCAAGGTCAAAGAATATGATTGGTCTTTGTAGATGGAGTTTCATAGTTGCAATGTTTAGTCGAGTCTCTATGATGCCAGTTGTGACGATAGAGACTGGCGAAGTGATAAGTAGGTATTCAAATTTATTATAACATCAAAGTAAGTCGCTCACATATTTGTAGCACTCTCTCTTGAGTGCGTCAAATATAAAAAATTATGAGCACCTACTTATTGCTGCCTCTGTGCGCAGCTTTCATTGGCATGGCTGCAGTGGCATAGAGCCAACATGTATAATGAAAAGCAGATGCTCTGTATCATTTCACGACAGAATGTGCTTGTCATGAAATGATACAGAGCGCCTGCTTATGTGTGTGTCATTTAAGCATCAAAGGCATGAGAAGCATCACGAGGTCCTCCTCTCCTTCCATTTCGGCAGGCATGATGACACCTGCTCTGCTTGGGTCTGCTAATTCAAGGATGACATTCTCACTTGTGATGCAGTTGAGCACATCAAGAAGGAATGGCCCGTTGAAACCGACGCTCATGGCATTGCCGTCATATTCGCAAATCAGGCGTTCTTCGGCTGAAGTGGAAAAGTCGAGGTCTTGTGCAGACACAGTCATTGTGCCATGGTCCACATCAATCTTCACAACGGCACACCCAGAACTGGCAAACACCAGCACACGACGCAAGGCGCTTATGAATGACACGCGGTCAACAGAAACCCTGAATGGGTTGTCTTGTGGGATGACAGCATTGTAGTTTGGATAACGTCCTTCTATGAGCCTGCAACTAATGGTGTAGTTTTCCACAGAGAAAACGGCGTTTTGTTCATCGAAGCTTATTGTGGCATCTTCATCGAAGCGTGGCAGAATGGACTTGAGCAGCAATGCTGGCTTTTTGGGCAAAATGAATGCGCATGGCTCGTCTGGGTGAACAGAGAAGATGCGATTGCGCACCAGTTTGTGTCCATCGCTTGCTGCAAATGTCATGAGTCCGTTGTTCATGTCAAAATAGACACCGCACATCTGTGGACGTATTTCATCGTCGGATGTGGCAAAGAGGCATCGTGTGATTCCGTTGAACATCTGTTTGGAATTGATGCACACGCTATGTTTTCTGTTGGCATTAGATGTGGGAAGCGGAAAATCTTTACCGCTCAAGCCTGTGAAGTTATATTCTCCATTCTGATAGTAGATCCTTACGCTATAGGTATTTGGATCAACATTGAAGGTGATGGGCTGCTCTGGGATTTCCTTCACAGAACCTAACAATGTCTTTGAGTTGACTGCAAATATGCCCGAGCCTTCCGTGTCAGTCACATCCACTTGTGTGGTCACAGTTATCTCGCTGTCAGAAGCCGTGAGTTTCAATTTGCCTCCCTTCAGTTCGAAAAGGATGTTGTCGAGAATCTGCAGTGAGTTTTTTGTTGTTTGCACCTTGCTGATGTTCTGCAGGCGGCTGTTCAAATCTGAACTTGAAACGCTAAATCTCATTGTATATAAATGCTATTATGTTTGACACCATTGGCGACGACCAGCATAATAAGCATAATGTGTTCGCACGAATAGTGTAAATGGATATTTTGAACACAAAGTTATGTATAAGTTTTGACAATACAAAAAAAAACTGTAATTTTGTCGCTTAATAGCAAAAAGCAACATAAACAACATTAAGAAAAATGGAATTTACAGGAAAGATTATAGCAGTGCTCGAAGCACGCGGAGGAGTGTCAAGCCGTACAGGCAACCCATGGAAAACTCAAGATTATGTGATTGAGGAGACAATGGGACAATTTCCTAAGCGAATGGCATTTAACGTGTTTGGAGAAGAAAATATCAGTCGTTTCAACATTCAGGTCGGACAGGAACTTACAGTGTCATTCGACATCAATGCTCGTGAGTATAACGGACGTTGGTATAATGACATACGTGTATGGAACGTGGCACCTGCTGCACAGGCAGTGGCTCAGCCGATAGCTGCAGCCGCACAGCCATCTGCCCCTGTAGCGCAGTCTGCTCCTGCTGCCAGCAGCTTCACTCAAGCTGCAGACGATTCAAGTGACCTTCCTTTCTGATTATAATATGTTCAAAAGGGAAAAGCGGGTTTTGCTATTCAGCAAAGCCCGCTTTTTTATGTGCATGCTTCTTGTTGGCCTGTTTCTCAGTTGTATCTCTCAAACTCTGTCATGAGGTCACCATGCATCAGCACTAAGCTGTCAGTGTTGAGAAGCATTATGTCAAAAGTGTCGGCACGAGCAGCCTTTTCCTCCATCTTGCTTTTAGGGGAGCGCAGGAGCAATTGCCCGTTCTCCACAGACCATGAGTCGTAGTCTACATTCATGTTGTATGTGGTGGCTCTGCCTCCCTCGTCCAGTTCCAGACTTTGTTCATGGCCATCGTTTCCCTTTTGGTTCCATACATGCTGGAGAGATGTAATGTTGACCGCAAGCGACACAATGTTGGCATCGTCTGTAACATTGTATACCACATCAAGCTTGTCGCCGACCTTAACGCCGCCAGCTACCGACTGGCTGTTGGCTTGCAAGTAGATGGTGTCGCCATCTTCATTGATGAATTCTATCATGTTCATGCTTGTGCCGCTGCCTATAGTGCCATATGCCTCGAATATTCCAGGGATCTCGTCTATAGTCTTGACTATGACAGATGGTGCATCATCAGTTTTTTTCTTGTTGCCATCGCATGCGCATATGAAGATGCTTGCTGCTAAAATGACAAAAGTGCTGTATCTTTTCATTGTCCTTTTGTTTATAAGTTCGTATGATGTCTGTCGAAGAGGAATTTGAAGGCTCTTCGGTTTTTTTCTCGTTTTTTTTGTACTAAAGTTTATAATCGCACATAATTGAGATGAGAAAATATTATGGTCTCATATAAGGTGAGTACATAATTGCCGTTTTGTTAATTCTGTCAGACTATAATAGTCATGGCACAAAGTTAGATGTTTTTTCTGAAATTAACAACACTATTATTGTTTTTATCGAACCTTTTCTAATTGGTAATAGTGCGGTAATCATTCTAACTGAGCATAAACCAAAATCAGATGATTCATTTGCTATGAAAAAGGTTCGCAAGAAAATTACTTGCGAACCCTTCGGTAATAATAAGTAATAGTGTAAGCTGTTTCAGTTCTCTTTCATCCTGCATATCGTTGAGAACATGTGTCTGCCAATTAATGGAACATGCTCTCACCTGTTGTCAGCTCTATAGCAACCATCCGCCTAAAGATGCAGGTGGTCATGATGTTTGCTTTGGGTGAAAGTTGTTACAGATATTCACTCAAAGCAATTCTGATGTCTATATGCAGCAAGTTGTTTGCTGTAGAGCATATCCTACAGTGTTTTTACACGAGATGACGTATGAGTTCTTCCTTGTCTCCGCAGAGCATGTCAATGACAGGAATCTCAATCATGGTGTATGCACCTGGTTGTTGTTTGAGGGAAGCTCGTGCCACATTGACAAGAACCTGAGCCGTGAGAGCAGGGTTGTTGATTTTCATGTCAAATTCAAACATCTGGTTATGTGTCTTGCCTGATACGCCTTTGCGTACGAGATTCACTCCATGGCCCACATCATTAAGAGCGTCTACGCATGGAACCTGTTGCACGTGAGTCTCGTCGTTCATGAAGTATGGGTCTGCCTTGATTTCAGCTTCCACAGTCTTGAAGTCTGCGCCTTCCTCAAGTTCCACGTACACCATGCGGCGATGGATGCCTGTGCCTACAGGTATGGTCATTGAAAGGGCGTCCTTGACTCCCTTGATAGCGCGCACAGCCACAGAATGACCCATAGAGCGGCCTGGACCGAAGTTTGTGTAGCTTATGCCTTTGGGAGCAAGGCTTTCCATGAGCGAACGCACGATGGAGTCGGAGCCTGGATCCCATCCTGCAGATATTATAGATACAGCGTTGTGCGCCTTAGCCACTTCGTTGAGCGTACGGCGAAGGTCAACAATCTTTGTGTGTATGTCAAAAGAGTCGACGGAATTGATGCCAAGCGCAAGACATTGTTTGGCATATTCTTCTACTTTGCGTGTTGGAGTTGCAAGGATGGCCACTTGTACATCATCAAGTTCTGTGATGTTTTTCACAACCTTGTAGTTTGCAAGTTCTGCTGGCTTATTCTCTTCACCGTTGCGGCGAACGATTCCAACGCACTCCATGTCCTCTGAAGCCTCTATGGCTTCGAGTGCATACTTGCCGATATTGCCATATCCAACGATGGCTGCACGAATTTTTGTCATAATAATTTTGTGTTGTTTGGTTGTTTTATATATGATGCAGGTGGAATGACCTGCTTGTATGGATTATAAAAAATAAAGGCAGCGGCTCTTTGCCGCCGCCTTTAGCTGTATGCGTGAACAATTAAGCCTTAGCAGGCTCAATTGTTTCTTCTTCCTTGATGCGTGCGCCCATCACAAGGTATGCTGTAGGTGCAGCGATGAAGAGGGATGAGCATGTGCCGATGATGACACCGAGCATCATGGCGAAGGCAAATGCACGTATGCTGTCGCCACCGAGAACGAATATCACGAGAAGCACGATGAACGTAGACACGGAAGTGTTGATTGTACGAGCAAGAGTGCTGTTGAGTGAGTCGTTGAAGATGCGCTGGCGGTCACGTTTTGGATAAAGACTGAATGTCTCGCGTATACGGTCGAAGATGACCACCTTGTCGTTGATTGAGTAACCGATTACCGTCAAGATGGCACCGATGAATGTCTGGTCAACTTCAAGTGAGAATCCAATCCATCCGTAGCATAGAGAGAACATGCCGATTACCACTACAGTGTCCACTGTAAGTGCCACGATAGAACCAACAGAGTAGGCCACGTTGCGGAATCTGACAAGGATGTAGATGAAGATTGCTATGATAGCAAATGCAACAGAGAGGATAGCTCCATAAGTGATATCTTCTGCTATAGAAGGTCCAACCTTCTGTGAAGAAATGATTGAGCCGCCTTCGCGGTTGTCTCTGTCAAGGAATGCTTCCTCCGACACGTTCTTGTCTACCATTCCTCCGTCAACGAATGCCTTGTAAAGCAGCGACTCGATGTGGGCGTCAGCTTCATTGCTGTTGTCGTTAATGTTGAAGTTTGTAGACACGCGTATGTTGTTGCCTTCTGTGCCGATGGCTATGACAGTCACGTTGATAGCCTCGTCAGTTGGATTGTTCTCCTCGAATGTCTTCACGATGGAAGCCTTCACATCTTCTGTGTTCACAGGGTTGATAAACTCAACCTTGTAGTTGCGTCCGCCAGTGAAGTCGATTGACTGGCTCAAGCCGCGCACAGCGAAGCTTGCGATCATGATTATGAGCAGAGTTCCGAAAGCGATGAACGACTTCTTGTATTTGCCCATGAAGTTGAACTTTGTATCCTTCATCATGTTCTTAGAGATAGATGTGGTGAACTTGAGGTTCTGCCACTTTCCTTTCTCCAAGTAGTGCTCGTAGACGATACGAGTGAGCCAAACAGCAGTGAAGAATGAGCATACGATACCAATCATCAAGGTAGTGGCGAATCCCTTGATAGGGCCTGTGCCGAAGTTGTAGAGGATAACGCCAGTGATGATTGTAGTCACGTTAGAGTCAAAAATCGCAGAGAATGCATTGCTGTAACCAGCAGCCACTGCAGCGCTCAGATTCTTGCCAGAGCGCATTTCTTCTTTTGTACGTTCATATATGAGCACGTTGGCGTCGACGGCCATACCAAGGGTGAGCACCATACCGGCTATGCCCGACATGGTCAGTGCGGCTCCAAGCGAAGTGAGGATTCCGAATGAGAAGAAGAAGTTGAGCATCAGGGCGCAGTTGGCTACCATACCCTCACGCACGCCGTACATGAGAACCATGTATAGCATCAACACTATGAATGCCACGATGCAAGAAATGAAGCCAGCCTGGATTGACTGTGCGCCGAGTGTAGGTCCTACAATGTCTTCCTGTATGATTGATGCAGGTGCAGGCATCTTACCCGACTGAAGCACATTGGCCAAGTCTTTTGTCTCAGTTGTTGTGAAGTTACCGCTGATTTGAGTGCTGCCGCCATCAATCTTATTCATGACGTTTGGTGCGCTGTATACGAGGTTGTCGAGCACGATAGCCACGCAGTGGTTCACGTTAGCTTCTGTGAGAGCGGCCCATTTGCGTGCACCCTCTGTGTTCATCTTCATGCTCACTACAGGATTGCCATACTGGTCGAAGTCGTCTTTTGCTTCTGTCACCACATCGCCTTCCAGTGGAGCGCGGCCATTGGCGCCTGTAGTGCGGATGGCATAGAGTTCGAACACTTTGCCAGCCTTGTCCATCGACTTCACACCCCATTTAAGCGAGAGGTCAGCAGGGAATATCTGTTTAGCTGTCTCGGAAGCGAGGAGAGCGCTGATCTCAGCGGTGTCGCGAGCTTGAGCTATGCCGACCATGCAGCCGCGCTGCGCGCCTGTAGGCTGCAGGATGGCGAAGAGAGGATTGTCTTTCTTTGCAGCGGCTATTGCTTGGGCATCAGTGGCTGCAGCCTTGCTTGCTCCAGCTTTCTTCACCTGTGTCAGCATGTTGACCGCAGCCTTGCTTGAGTCAATCTTGGCTGTCTCGTCTTTTTCCATGGCAACAGTGTCTGTTGCTGTCGAATCGGCGGTCTCGGCCTTTGTGTCTTCAGCTGCAGCGTTGTTGCGGAGAGCAGCGTTGAGCTGTGATAGGTAAGGCGCTACAAGTGGAGCGTCATAAGTCTCCCAAAACTCAAGGTTTGCACTTCCTTGAAGCAGCTTGCGCACACGCTCAGGCTCTTTGATGCCTGGAAGTTCTACCATGATGCGTCCGTTCTGACCTTCAATCTTTTGGATGTTAGGCTGCACTACGCCGAAGCGGTCGATACGTGTGCGGAGCACCTTGAATGAGTTGTCAACAGCTTCAGTGACGCTTTGGCGGAGCACTTTCTCCACTTCAGCATCAGAACTGTTTGTGTTGACTCTGCCCTTGAGCTGCTGGGTGGCGAAGATAGCCGCGAGAGGCTTACCCGGAGCATTCTTTTTATAGGCACTGACAAAAAGTGTGATGAAATCGCTCTGACTTTCTTGCGCACCCTTAGCTGCTTCGTCTACAGACTTAAGGAATGCTGCGTCAGTTTTGTGGTCTGACAATGTCTTTACCACCTCAGGCACGCTCACTTCGAGGATGACGTTCATACCGCCCTTCAGGTCAAGTCCGAGACCGATGGCAGTTTCGCGGCAGTCCTTGAGAGTGTAGTTGCCAAGGTAGATTGGATTCGTGTTCAACGAGTCCAAGTACAGTTCAGCTGCTTCTTCGTCCATACCTTCGGCCTTGCTCTCGTAGTGGCTTGTCACTACAGAGAAGGACAGGTAGAAGAGGCAGATGAGTGTCAACGCCACTGCTAAAAACTTTACAAATCCTTTGTTTTGCATTTTGTTGAAAATTTTAATTATTTGATTGTTATTGTTTCGTTATTTTTATCATAGGCACACGGCAAAAGTGTCATTGTCGTAGGCTACAATCACTTCAAGGTGCAAAGTTATACAAATTTTTACAATGGAAAAGAAAATATCTGCGAAATTATTCATAAAGTTGTGCTTGGTGACTATTTTCCGTCCAATTTGATGTATGAATATATGGGATAGTGGTCACTTGCCTTTATGGAGTTGTCCACTTTGGTCTTATAAGCAGTGATGTTGTTGCTCACCATGATGTTGTCGAGACGGAAATACATGCCGCTTCTGTTGTAGCTGATGCCTGGCCCATTTCCGCTTCTTGTGTATGCATCGTTAAGCGAACGGGTGAGTCGCCAATGTGGATATGACACAGGCGATGCGTTGAAGTCGCCGCATGCTATGATGTATTGTCCTTCTTTTCTGTTCACATAGGCTTCAAGCGAGTCGGCTTGAATGCCTCTGATGGAGTCTATCGGTGCCAGTTTGCTTGTGAGCGACTCATATTTTTCTTCTGAGTCGTTCTGCCTTGGATGACTGTAGTTGCGTATGATGGATTTGTATTTGTTTTTGTCGTCAGCATTGAGGCGGTAGCTCTCCAAGTGGTTGTTAATGACGAACAATGTGTCTTTGCCAACAAGTATGGAATAACAATATGAGGCATTGGTCGTAGTAGGGTAGTCTACTTTTTCAACGTTGATGATTGGATGCTTTGAGAAGCATGCGTTATAGTTGTCATTGACGAGGTTGCATGAGTTGTAAGGGTAAGTCTCTTTGAGAAGGTCCGCCATTCTGTCGCTCTTGTTCTTCATGGCCTCTTGGAGGCATACGATATCAGCTCCGCTTGTCTTGATGTAAATGAATATTTCATTGTCCTCAAGCGGGGCATTATTGTCTGAACCAAACGACATGATGTTGTATGAAAGCACCTTCAGGCATCCATCTGCGGGCTTTCGCGGAATGGTATGCGTGGTACTATAAGAGTAAGTAGATAAAAAGTAAGCAGGTAATCATCCGTACCTGTCATGCCCCCACTTTTTCTGATACAATCTTTTCAAAACCTGAGAGGAATTGAATAATCATGAAAAAGGACGAAAAACTTGCACTTTGGAAGGAACGTCTGCAGGCATTCCATGCCAGCGGACAGACCTGCAGGGAATGGTGCCAGAAACATCAGATTCCCGTTTCTACCATGACATACTGGAACCGTAGATTACGTACACTCGAAAGCGAATCACAGCCGGAACTGGTTTTTGCAAAGATGCCAACGGAGCAGGAACTTTCCACAAGAGGAGCCATAACAGAAAATATACCTCTGCGTATCTTTATTACAGACAGTATCCGGATTGAAATTATGCCGGACTGCCCGCCAGAGCTTCTGCACGTTTTCGTAAGAAGTCTGAAAGAGCATGCTTGAACTGGCAGGCAGCACAACGGTATACCTTGCGTGCGGAGTAACCGATCTCAGAAAAAGTTATCACGGCCTGGCGGCTATCATCAAATTAAAATTTCAGCTCGACCCATATTCGCGCTGTATGTTTGCGTTCTGCAACCGCAGGCGGACTTCTATTAAAATTCTGCAATGGGATGGATCCGGTTTCTGGATCCTGATGAAAACGCTGGACAAAAACTGTTTTCGCTGGCCGGACACACCGGATGAACTCCAAAAGGTAACCCTGAAAGAGATGCACTGGCTGTGTGACGGATTATCCCTGACACCCCAGGGGGCGTTCGAAGAGCGGCATCCGAAAATCATCGTGTAAGTTCCTGTTTTGTCAATCCGCAAAAGGACGAAAAAAGCAGAGATATCCGCTTGATTTCCTATAACTGCAGACTGCATTTTTCCTCGAAAAAAGCAGGTTTGTATGGTATACTTCTGGTAGAGAAAAAAGAGCCGGGAGAATACCAGATGGAGCCGATTTTTACAGAAGATCAGTTAAAGAACATGAGCCGGGAGGCACTGATTGAGCTGATGCAGGTCATGCAGGAAAAGCAGCGCAAAACAGAAACCAAAATGAAGCTGATGGAAGAAAAACAGAAAGAGCTTGAGTTTTTAAATGCCATGCTTTCTGACCGCCTGACGCTTGCAAAGAAACAGCGTTTTGGGGCTTCCAGTGAAAAATACGCAGATGGATATGAGCAGATGAATCTGTTCAACGAGGCGGAAGCTGCGTCAGATGGTGAACCTGACCCGGAGAAAGAAATCGAAGTCACTTCCCACAAGCGTAAAAAGCATGCCGGAAAGAAAGAGGAAGATCTTTCGCATTTCGAAGTAACAGAGCGGATAGAATACAAACTTACAGGGCAGGAACGTTATTGTCCAGACTGCGGTAAAAAATATAAGGTCGTCACGAAGGAAACGGTAAAGCGGTTAAAGTTCGTTCCGGCACGTTTTGAGGTAGTCGAAGAAATCTCTTATGTATACAGCTGCCCGGAATGCGGAGCTATGAAGCGTCTGGAAAAAGTTCCGGCCCTGATCAAGGGAAGCATTGCAACGCCGTCCCTGGTTGCAGGCATCATGAATGCAAAGTATGTCAATGGCATGCCGCTGGCAAGACAGGAACGTGAATTCGCAAGGTATGACTTAAACCTATCGACAAAAACAATGGCAAACTGGATCATCAGCTGTGCAGACCGGTATCTGGGACTGCTTTATGGTCAGATGAAGGAAGAATTCCTAAAGAGCAGATACATCCATTGCGATGAAACCAGAATCCAGGTGATTGATGAACCGGATCAGAAAGGCTCCTCTCAAAACTGGATGTGGGTATACCTGACAGACCGTTACAGTGAAGCTCCACAGATGGTTCTCTTTGATTATGAGAGAACGCGAGCCGGATATCATCCGGTAAACTTCCTTGGCGATACATTTCATGGATATCTGACCTGCGATGGGTATCAGGCGTATCATGGATTGAACGATTCCATCACCGTAACAGGATGCTTTACCCATGCCAGACGCCGTTTTGATGCTGCGCTCACGGCATTAAAAAAGGATTTCACAAAGGAGCAGCTGAAAGAAACAGTTGCATATCAGGCAATGACGAGGATCGGAATCCTGTATAAAGTGGATACTCTTGGCAAACAGCCAATT
>OQWI01000996.1_pt1 | contig 12705 bp, 14 predicted proteins | sample 1691551 | NCBI WGS metagenome assembly OQWI01 (sample SAMN03418259, study PRJEB22391) | human gut metagenome | biome: human-gut; feature: organic feature; material: feces | host: Homo sapiens | place: Tanzania | collected 2013-01
CCATCATCCGGAGCACCAAGGACGTGCGGGTCATCTGTGCGGACTGCATGGAGCTATTCGTGAAAGCTGACTAATCATGACAGGACAGAGAGCGAGGGCACGAGTGAGAGTAGTGCCGTTTTTTAAAGTGCACTCGTAAAACAGGAGGTTTCACATGGACACCATCAACGATAGAATTTTTACCCTTCGCACACAAGCGGGCATTTCACAGCAGCGGTTGGCAGACGACCTCAAACTGTCCCGGCGTGCCATCAGCTTATGGGAAACCGGCAGAAGAACACCGGATATTCAATCGGTTCTGCTGTTGGCTAACTACTTTCAGGTATCGCTGGATTATCTGGTCAAGGGCGGTCGTGCTTAAAAAGTAGCGTGTACTCTATTTTGCAGTCCGAACAACCATCAAAGAGTTATAATTTAGGGTCGGTTTTGGCATTGTTTTCAATCATTTCTGGCATCTCTGACCCTATTTTTCATATCAGCCAGTGAGGTTATATTATGAAGGTCGCATACGTCCGCGTCAGCACTGAAGAACAGAACGAGGCGCGCCAGATCGAGGCACTCCGCGCCCACAGCATTGAGAAGTGGTTCACCGAAAAAATCAGCGGCAAGAGTATGGACAGGCCCCAGCTCCAAGCGATGCTCGACTATGTGCGGGAAGGTGATACGGTCTACATCCATGATTTCAGCCGCCTTGCACGCAGCACCAAAGACCTGTTGGAGATCGTGGAGCGGCTACAGGCAAAGGGTGTGCATCTGGTCAGTAACAAGGAGAAGCTGGACACCGGAACCCCTACCGGAAAGCTGATGCTGACTATGATCGCCGCCATCAACGAATTTGAACGCCAGAACCTGCTCGACCGCCAGAGGGAAGGCATCGCCATTGCCAAGCGGAACGGCGTGTACAAGGGGAGAAAGAAGGTTGCTATGCCCGATAATTTTCCCGCTCTGTATGCCCGCTATACCCGCCGGGAACTGAACAAAGGGCAGCTGGCTGAAGCACTGCACATCACCCGCCCGACACTGGAACGGATGATAGGGGAGTATTTATCAGTAAAAAATCCCGAAAATTCTTAAAAGTGCACTTACAAATCCGATTAGTGGGACATCAAGTGTGATATTCTTCAGTCAGTCCAAAGAAACACACGATAGTACAGGAGGATTTCACTATGAGTCACAAACACGACCCTTTTCTTGACTATGCCATGTACAGCTCTATTCAGAGCGACCGGGAACATGGACGACCTCTTGGCTGTGGATGGATTATGCTGCTGATGTGGGGAGGTATCATTTTGTATGTTATCTGTGCGATTGGCGCCGCTTTCATGAATTAAGCGTATTCCAGCGCAAGAGGTGGATTTATGAATATTCAGTGGCTTTCCCTTAATCTATCGGCCAATTGAGCCAAAAGAGCAACATCTGCTTCGTTCAAGCCGGTCACATTGACAGCGCTGTAATTTTCTACGCCAAGCAGGTAGTCTGTCGATACGGAAAACAGTCGTGCGAGGTCAACCAGACTGGGCGGGGATGGCATAGAAAGCCCTTGTTCCCATGAATTGATACCGTTTCGTGTCATATTCATTTTGCGCGCAAGTTCGGCCTGTGTCCATCCACGGGCTTCTCGCAAGGCTTTAATACGGTCTGCTGTCATGTTACCGTCCCCCCTTTTTATGTCAAGTATAGCCACCTTTTCGGGCTAGTCCTTATCATTCAGGCTCTACTACTTGACATTTTGATAAAAGCGTGGTAACTTCAGAGCAGAAAATCAGTAAAATTGTTGAGAAACGGCATAATCTTTCAAAATAGTCTCATCAGGAGGAAATTGTTATGAGTGGAGCTGTATCGTTCGTTTTGGGTTTGCTGGGGCTTGGTGCGGCTGGTGCAGTCAGCGCGGGACAGAACGCAAAAATCAAGAAGGCAGACTATCAGTATGGCGAGGAGCACGGCCTTCATGGCACCTCTGAGGTCCTGCAAATGCGGGAGCGGGTGCGTAAAGAATGGTGGAGCATCTGCGGCAAAACCTACAATGCATGTGAGCGGCCTGCATCGAGTTACGGCACGTCCGGCAAGACCCCGTGGTGCTATCTGAAAAAGCGCTGGTTCATTGACCACCTGAACAAAAAGGGCATCCCTTATGATGATCTGGTCGTGGACGATGTTACCGGCGTTACTTTCTACGAGAGCCAGAAAAGAACGTCCCAATCATATATGAGAAAGCTGCGGTAATAGAACATCGCGCCCATCGTCACCACTTCTATCAGCAGCAGGAGGTAAGCTTATGGCTGAAAATAAAATCTTGGTGCAAATTATCGATCATGATGACGGAGATTCTGTGCTGGGACAAGACTACTTTGAATCAAGAGAAAAAGCAGAGGAGTTCAAGCGGATCTCAGACCGCGCGTATGGCAAACTACTTGGTGAAGGCCAAACCAGAATCACCACTGAAATCATTGAACGCTGACACCAACTGCCATTTCCTATAGTATCCCCCACAGCAACAGAGCTCTGCCGCTCAGACACGAGTAGCAGGGCTCTTTTTATACAGTATTCGGTCAAGAAGTGAACTTAAAGAGCGGCGTTTAATATCAGACAGCACACATCCCGGCGGATTTATGGCCTTTGAAACGATATGGAACTTTTGCACGTTTTTTGTGTATCTGTTTGAGATCACACATAAGAACGACCATCTCGCCCCGTTGAGCTCGTTATCCGAATTGGATAATGAGGTCGGAGGTCACACGTCTTGATTCACTCTCAAGGGGACTTCAAATTGAAACCCCCTCTAGAATTCAAACGATGGTGTCATGGAAATTCCTTGCCACCGCCCCCATTCCAAGGCGAACGCCTTTTTAGACTGTATATACCATCACCAAGCACTCTGCTGCCCGATCCTATCCCCTGCCAATTCACGCTGCTGCCGCGCCGTTTGCGACGTATTTCAGCACTTTACGACGTATTTGGACACTTTTCGCCAGTTTTGGCATATTTTGCGTTACATTTATTTCGAACTGGATGGAACTGAATACGGCCAACCGCCCTATCCTTTCCAAATATATGTAATAAAGCTGGTGTTAAAATGGTTACTTCCGATTTGTCCGCCCGTATCAATGATGTACTGCGCTATGTCGGGATCACCCGCAACATGAAAGCCTACATTATTCTATCACAAGCCCTGACACTGATTGCCGAGGATGAAGATCGTCTGCGAGCTGTGAAAAAAGAAATCTACACGCCTATTGCTGACAAAAATCCGTACGGGCCCATAGCAGTCCAGAGCACGATCCGCCGGGCATCCAAGGTCGCATGGGATCTCTACCCCGAGCGCGTTCAGGCGCTGGCTGGCTATCCGCTGAATGGTCGCCCCTCTGCCGTGACCATGCTCGAGCTGCTCTATAATGGTGTCGCCCGCTATGACGATCTTTCTATTCTAAAATAAGTGTCCTTCAATAGCAACGCCCCGCTACTCTATGTCGAGCAGTGGGGTGTTTTTGCGTTTTGATTCGATTTCAACTAGGGACAAACTGTCCCATGTTGAGGGTCACCACGAAATATCAACTTCCTATCTGAACGCTATTGAACTTTTACCGATTTGGATAATGTTCATTGATCGTATCATCGATAGAATATGGATCTCAACAGTCGTTTTGACCACTGAGCTTCTGAACCCAACTCACTTTGTAGCATATTGCAGGGTGGTCGTGGAATGCGACTCCCTTTTGGCAGCCCAAAATTCAGTCATCCAACGATATCCACAATGTAGGCGGTCTCATATTGTACTATAACGCGATATATTCTTCTTGAGATGTACTTTTTAATGGTATCAAATCAAAACAGAATCACACCGCAGCAGATGTTTTTCTCAACTATTTGAGATATTTCACTCTGATCAAATCGTCGCCCGTTTCTGATATGCGTCCTATTGGTGAAGGATTGATAAAGAGGACGGTATTCGCTGGCGCTCATACCATTTAGATCAACTCCAATCTTGAAAAAGCTCACAGGTTCGCTTAGTCAAGATTTCCGTTGGCGTGATCATGTTAACCGAGCGTTTCTGTCCCGTCCTCATGCTTCGGCCGGTCAAGAAGCACTCGGCTAACACAACCACGCAAAAAAAATTAAATAAAGGAAGTCGAATAAAGAGCGACATCTGTGCGTATATTTTTCACTTTTCTATATAGTATAGTGAATTTCGTGCGCATCAATTTTCTGATTTTGTCACCCACCAGACCATTTTCTTCTGTCCACCTTCAAATCGCTTCTGCTTACTTCCAAGATCATATCCATAGTGCTGCAGCCATTGGAGTGTTAAGGGTACTGGAGTCACCGCACTAAGATTACTATTACCGAGAATATTACTAGAAGATAGTTTGGCGCATTTTTTGCTATTTATATATATATTATATACCAAATTTTGCGCCACCAACTATAGTCACTGTTTAATCAAAATCCAGAAAGTTTTATCGCGATTCTTGTTTCTCTTATTCTCTCTATCACTTATAATCTTAACACCATAACATGGAAGAAATTTATTCAAACCCATCTGACCCGGCTCTCTCCCTTGATATTTTTCAATATAGCCAAAACTCATAATTTTTTCTGTCATTTCCTCTGAATCCATCGGTTGATTCAGGTGCGCATAGAGCCAATCTTCCAAATCTTTGAACCTATACGCTTTGATGGGTTGGTGTAGGTTAAACATCGCATACTTCATAAATGACTCAGGATAATTCGTTGAGCTCATAATGTCATAAAGCATTTCGAGATCGTGCCCTACCTGTTGAAGCCCCAGCGGATTGATATGGTATCCAGTGACTACATTGTGTTCCAAAATTTTACTCTTATCGATTTTCTTCTGAATCACTTCCGGATTGTCACTATGCAGGTATTTATTAAATTCTTCTTCGCCTGCCATGTACGCCTGCGCTGGCAAATACTTGTTCAACAGCATACTGCGAAACTTTTTCAGCCCACTGTTTGTGCCCCAGTACCAGTCAAGACTATAATCCCTGAAATAGACAGTACAGGTGTCATCTGCATCCAAGGATCGCTTGCGTCCGAGTGACTGAGCTATTTCCAGAGGATTCCATTGGTCAATAAAAATATGCTTCACACCCCGATCTTTCAATCCGATTCCCACACCCATAGCCTTTGTCGTGAATAGAATATCCTTTAGCTGCTGGCCATCCTTCACGCAGACCGACAAATCGCTGTACTTTTTCTGATGTCTTTCGTTGAAAGGTGAACAATAATATGCGGCCGTATCGCCAAATATTTTTTCCATTTCGGCCAAATCATCGCCAAGCTCCATGAACACGATTGCTTTTTCACCCGCTGGAAGGCGTTTCAGGATCGTCACCAGATTGTGTCGGGCATAGAAATAGGCGGCTTTGACGTACTCATAGTACTGCGGCAACCTATAGATACGTTCAGACTGCGTTGGACCACCTTTCTCTTCCAGAAGTTTCCAAGTATCCCGCCCGGTCGCACTCATATAAACCATGGTATGGTCTTTCTCTGCCTGTAGGAGGGCATCAAGTGAATAGTGTGTATTGATGTTGAAGGCTGAGAACTCGGACCAGTAGTGGCATTCATCCGCAATGATAATTCGATGTCTGTCCAATAGTTCTTGAAGGATTCTCTGATCGGATACGTCTCCCTTACAGAGCTGCTCAAGTTTCTGGTAGGTGATAACGGTTAAGACCTCTTTATATAGATCCCATCCTTCTTCCGAATCATCGCCGAACACCATCAAGTATTCTGCCCTGCGTCGTTTTTCCAGATCTTCATGCAATAGCGTCAACGGGCAAATCATAAGGATCCGGTTGTCATAATTTCCCTTCAAAAACTGATCAACCGCCCATCCAGCCATCTTCCGGATAACGAATTCACTCTTGCCGCGTCCGGTTCCCATATCCAGAAGAACTCTCCCGTTCCCCCAATGCTGGAACGCATCACCGATCAATTCTGAAGCATACGCCCACCGCTCCTTCTCCGCCGGGGCGTCCTCTCCTATCTGTACCAATGGCACGATCGCTTCTGCAGGCACCACTTCTACCTCTGGCACTTCCTCTGCCTCCTGAACGGTACAGCACCCTTCCTGCAGCTCGGTGGGCTCTGGCGTCTGGAGACTGGATATTCCCTCAGCCTCTGCTCCCGGCTCTGCTGCCTGTCTGGTGGGCTCTGTCCCTTGTTGCATAAGCGTCTCCGCTGCAATTGCCTCCGGTGCTATTACCCCTTGTGCAGTCGCGTTCACAGCCTCCTTCTCCGGTGCTGTCAGGGCTCCTATCGCATCTGGCGCATTTCCTTTTGCAGCGTCTGGCGCGGTCTCCCTTGTAGTGTCTAGGTCATCATCCTGTACGCTGTCCGGTGCAGTGTCCCTTACCCTCTCTGGCACATATCCTTCTGTAGCGTCTGGGACGTTGTCTGGCACCGTGTCTGCAGCGCTCTCTGGCGCATTCCCTGACACATCACCCGGCACACTATCCACGCCCGGCGGAGCATTCACCGCCTCATCCAATACAGCGCCCTGTGGGGTGTCTGGCGCACTCTCTGGCTCCATGGCGCAGGACATATCCCCGGCGGCTTGCTCTGTGGCGCACGTGGCTGCCTTCTGTGCCTCCAGCTCCGCCCGTCTCTCCTCCAGCGTCATCTTGTTCCAGCGCAGGAACTTACCCACCTCTTCTAGCGACTCCTGCATCGTCATTTTTTTAGGTTCCTTGGCGCAATGGAATTCCAGCTCCTCCTCGGGTAGCTGCTTTTCCTCCTCACACTCCTTCAGGTAGTCCTCGTATTCATGCGTCCCGTTCTTTTCATCGGACAGCTTCAGGAAAAAACCGCCAAATGGCCAATGTGTCTTATTATCGCTCATATATTGATGTTTCTCCTATAATGATATAAGGCGCACAGCCCAGCCATCCTGCCAGACCATGCGCCGGTTTGTCAGCGCCTGCCAGAAAAACGCTCTAGTCAAACGCTTCGTTCTGTGCTATTATAGGGGCGGGAAAGATCAACACACACTATTCCCGTCTCTACAGCCGCTTTGCCTGTTGCAGCAGGTAAGGCGGTTTTTTGTTTGCCTCGGATCATGTCTCTGGCACCTCATTGCCCTTGTGCCCTTCAAGCCCATACATTCCACACCATCGTGCCGCCCGGGGATTCACAAACTCCGGCTTGAACGTCACATTGGGGAAATTCACATCCATATAGTTTCCGAACTCTTCCGTCGCCGCCTCTTCGCTGTAATCGGCCAGTGCATCCACCGTTTCCAGCGCCTGCAACAGACGAATGCGCCCCGTATTCCGGTCATGCCCCATCTGCACAAGCTCACTATCGGTCAGCTCATTGCAGAGCTCATAGGCGGCAGCGATATAGCTCCGCAGTACAGGCTTTGGTTCAAGCCGCACCTCATAATAGTAGGTCGGCTCCTCCGCTGCCTCCTGAACGACAGCCTCCATGCTGCAGCAGATCTCCAGTTCGGGGTTGCCTTCTGCATCTGAGGTAGGCGTAATGGTCATATCCGTACCATCGCAAAAACGCATCGTAATGCCTTTACCGACCGTGGAATCCCTTTGATCCGGGCAGATGCATCCGCCCGCCGGGGTCGTTTTCCCGGACAGCGCTGCGTTCAGAATAAGCGATGCTTCCCGCTCTTCTTCAGGTGTCTCGGCATGGACCTCGGCACCGTTCATATAAATATCGATCATAGTCGTTTCCCTCCTGTTTGGTTGATTAAAAAATCGTATCAATGTCCGGATCGTCCAGCTCATCCAGCTCGTCCATCCCGTCATATGCCGTGGGGACAATTTTTTCTTCCGCATCATTCCGGTAGGGTACAGAATGGCAGTCGATTCTCAGTAACGCCCGACCATCATCGCTGAGGTACGGCAAGAAGGTGATCATCATATCACACTCCATATCCGGCTCATCGGCCAGCCTCAACGTAATTCCTTCGCAGGGATTCAAGCTGTGGTGGGGTGTATCTGTGCAGGCATCGTAGATCAAAGCCTTCCCTTCCAGCACATCCTTCAACGCCCATAGCGCCGATGCGTCATTCTTACGGCCATTCGTCCGGATCGTTACTGCGTCTTCGTGATTGTAGTTCATAATTGTACCTCCTGCGCGATGCGCGCACATGTAATTTTTTTGCAGGCTTCTTTTGCGTTTGCGGTTAGCATAGTCAAACCTTTTGCTCGTACTGCAGTGTCAGGATACCGCTGCTTGTCTTCTGTTCACGGCTTCACCCCCTCCATCATCTCCTCCGTAACGCATCTGATGAGCAGCTCCGGCTCTCCCGCCTCATTCAGGATAGGCCTGATCCGCAGCATTGTGCCGTCGTCCAGATGGTACAGCAGCCCCTTGCGCAGCGGAGCATCGTAAAAGCAGGGCATGATGCACATCCCCGTGTCAGCCGTCTTTCCAGCCAAGATGTTGTTGAGTGCCGCCTCGGCATACTGCTCCTCTTCACGGTTGTCGGGCAGGAGATTGGCATCATTGAAGTAAAGTTCGATCATATCAGTTCTCCTTTCATTATGCACATTTGTTGTTTCGTTCGTTCTTCAGAGTTGGGGTCAAAGCCTTGTCCGCCGGGCAGATGGACTGCAGTAGCCCCCGCGCCTCGCTCTCCAACCGCTGGAGCTCGGCACGCACCTGCTCCCATTCCTTCAGCTCCCCACTGGCGACTCCCTCACGGATTGTGCGCCTTACAGCTTCTGCCAGTGCCTCCTCCAGCCTTGCATGATAGGTACAAATATCGTACTCCACCCCGCCATCGGCCTTCGTATGGGCCTTTTTCAACGTGTAATACACGCTGCTCGCGTCCAGATAATAATTTTTCCAAATTTTCAGCAATATCAACACTCCTAAATTATATTTTTTGTTTATTTCGCTAGAGTCCATGTACAGTTCCCATTGTTGGCAGGGTGCTGCCCGGGCTCTATGTTCTATCTGTCATATGGTCCTCCTTTTGCATTGAATCGTGTTTTTTAGAACGGTCTTGCTGTCTGCTCCCAACAGTGCCAAAGCGGGTCAGATCTTTCACCCTACCAGCGCTATGGGATTTTCAGCGGTCTACTGCACTGCATGCCACTTCCTCCTTTTTTGCCCCTGTTATGGCGACCTCAGCCTTGCAAGGCAGGGCTCAACATTGCAAAGGCAGAAATTTTGTTTTTTACTTTTCATCGATATTTTTCGCCAACATTGCAAAATTGCAATCATACACCCTCAGCAGCCGTTACGCCACTGCCGTGCTCCGTGTCAGGGCTGTAACGCCGCAGACTCCGATCTCTGGTACAATTTGCCGGACGTTTTTGATGAGGCCGTCGCCACTCAGTGCGCTGCGCGCATGGTTATAGGTACTTTCACTGCATCCAGTTTTTTCCATAACCAGTCGCTGAAGCTCCTTGCTGACCATACGGTTCCCCGGGGCGGCATTCAACGTACGCAGGATCTCTCTCTGAACTTCTGCATACTTCTGCCCTTTATTGTCCGGCTTCTCCCGACAAAAATCCTCGTCCTTCCAATCCGAAGTCGAGTCAAACTTCAGCCTTACCGTCTTGATCCCCCTGACCTCTACCGTCTCGGTGGTAAAAAGGATCGTATCCGCCGGTACACCATAGCTGCTCTTTTCGTGAGAGACGTAGCTTTTGCTGCCATCCCTCGTATGCCCCATGATCAGCACGCTGCGGGCGGTGTCCCAGAGCTCGCCCGATCCATTCAGGCGCTTGCGCCCAAACGCGGATGGATTTTTGTTGGTATGCGTCACCAGCAGAATGGCAAACCCCTGTTGCTGTGCCAGCATGCGCAGGTCCTGAAGCACCTTCCGCATCTGTTGGCGGTTGTTCATATTGGCAGAATTCGGCAAAAATGCCTGAAGCGGGTCAATAACCAGCACCAGCGGATCCGCTGCAATGATCCAGTTCACCAGATCCGGGTCGCCGAGATAGGGCATTTTCCCCTTCTTCTCGTAGTATACATCAGAATCAATCACCACGACCTTGCCCAGATCAGCACCAGCAGCAGCCATCCGCGGGCACAGCACAGCATCGATAGGGTCCTCGCCTGCAAGGATCACAACGTTGCCCGTGCGGTCGGGTGCCTGTGGAAAAACCTCTGTGGCCTCGCCCATGGTCAGGGATCTCGCGATCTGCGCCACGAACTGCCCCTTGCCTACACCGCCGTCACCGCAAAGCAGCGTGATTTCGCCGCACTGCAGACGTCCGGATGCCAACATTTCATGATTTTTGGGCGTCACATCGCTCAACCGCTGAAGAACAATGCCTCTCTGGTTCAAAGCATCCAGCTCAAGCTCCGCTACTCCCCCAGCGAGGTCTGCGGGCGCTGCAACGGGCGCGATATCCTGTACCACCCCCTCGTCAGCCACCTGTGCCTTCATGGGCAACTGCAGCAGATTCGTATCAAAACTGTAATTTTTTTCCATGTTCACATTCCTCCTTGTCTAAATAAATTTTTGACGATGTTCCATTTTCAAGGTGCTCCACCCCGCTTTCACAGGGTAGTCGCCTGCTCCGTCGTTCAAGGGCAGCTCCCGAGTTGCCTCGGTCACCGCCCCCGCACGCGGGGCACGCTTGTCGGGATGTCGAGCACGTCCGGGGCTTTCCCGGCCGCTCTCTCCTCCTCGGGTGCATAAGCATAACACACTCTCCAGGATTTGTCTAGGGGTTTTCCGAAAAAAGTTTCACCAGACGCGCTATAAGGCATCTCTGGCTCGTTTTGCAGTTTTTTATCATAAATCACTATGCATGACGTAAAAAGCCGTTGTAGAGGCTCCAAGGCTTGTTTACGGTAATATATGCGCAATACCACAGGTCGTAAGAAATGTCAAGTGTTGTCCACCCCTTTTGTTGCACGTACAACCAACACATCAAGATACCAGTCATGTCACTTCGTCGACCAGTTTCACCTCTGCCGCCCGTGCCATAAACATATCAGAATACTAGTCATATCTCCTTATCATTCCGTTCTGCTTTCGTTTCCTGCACAACATCACATCAATATACTGGTTATGTAGATTTGTCAGGATCAACTCCGCCATTGCACCTAACCCGCTTTCCGTATGTTACTGTCGTCAGCATTCTCGATTTCCATTCTTGTACTTTTTCTCAATCATTTGAATCCATTCTGTTGAGTCCATAATATTGCTTTTTAGCATTAGAATTCATAAATTTTAAATCAGCAAGAATTCACCAAATTATAACGGGCATTTTTTAGTCGTTGTACCGTTTTATTTTCTTTCATTAATTTTCAAAGCCATTCAACTCACCTTATTATAAATATATAAATACATTATTATAATATATAGGCATTCCATAGCTTTTCTTTAATGCGGAAATTTTATCGCATTAGCGTTTATTTTTTCCTTCATTATTTTTCCAGCTATGTTTTTCTATTTATAAACAGATATAGACTCAGTTCAACACATCTTTTCTTCTTCATTTTTCATTGCATATACGTCATTTTTCAATCAATTGAATCTCGTACTTTTCATTGGTCTTCTTTTACAATCGAATCAACAGAATTAAAACAAAAGAGCAGCCCCACCACCCGGCGGGACTACTCTTGAAGTGTACGATTCAGTTTTTACAAGTTCATCAGGGGGCTGGTCTGGGTGCCGCGATCCACTATGTCCTTATCCTTGATGCCCAACAGGTAGCGCTGGGTGATCATGATATTGACGTGCCCCATCAGGCGGGAGACGCTATACAGGTCCAGTCCGTTCTTCAGCTGCATCTGTGCGAAGGTGTGGCGGCAGGTATGAGGGCTGACCCGTACCGAGGACGAGACCCCCACCTCTTTTGCTGCGTGCTTCAGTATCCGTGCCACGGCTTCATCGGTCATGGGCTTGCCTGTTTTGCTGGGGAAGAGGTTCTTGTAGCGGGTAGGGTGTTCCTTCAGGTAGCCATCCCGGAGCGTGCAGTACTTGACGAGCTGCTTGGAGAGTGCGGGCGATTTTGGTACTACCCGTTCCTTGCTGCCCTTGCCGTGCTTGACCAGAATATAGTCCTGCTTGATGTCCTCCGGCTCCATCAGGATCATTTCGTTGCAGCGCATCCCGGTATCGAACAGCAGCATGATGATGGTCTTGTTCCGTACCTCCAGAAAGTCCTTGCCGTCGTAGAACTGGATCATCCGCTTCATCTCAGTCGCTGTAAAGGTATCGATGATCGTCCGGGGCTGACGGAGGCACTTTACCTTTTTGGCCGGATTATCCCGTTCCTCCAGATAGCCCTCATTGACCAGATAGTTGAACCATGTGCGCCACACCTTGAGCAGGTCGTTGATATAGCGGGACGTGCTGCCCGCGTCCTGTTTTTCCTTCATCAGGTCCCGGATGTGGCGGGGACGGACGTCTTCCAGCTCAGTGATCTGCTTCGGCTCCAGATATTCCAGCAAAAACCGAGTCGCAGCCTTATAATTGCGCAGGGAGCCTTTAGCCAGATGGCGGCATTCACAGTCGTAGATAAATTCATCGCGGAGATCTTTCAAACACATAAAAAAACACCCTTTCCTTCATGGCGGACCACAAAAGAAAGGGTGAAAAATTGCTAGATATGGTTGTCGTACCAAATCAAGCTTGTTCGTAGTTGAGCAAGACAAACTCCGGCCGACAAATCATCCAATTTTTAACGCAGCTGCGCGATTAGCAGTTCTCAGCGAAGTACTTAATGGTACGGACCATCTGAGAGGTGTAGG
>OQWI01000997.1_pt1 | contig 12692 bp, 4 predicted proteins | sample 1691551 | NCBI WGS metagenome assembly OQWI01 (sample SAMN03418259, study PRJEB22391) | human gut metagenome | biome: human-gut; feature: organic feature; material: feces | host: Homo sapiens | place: Tanzania | collected 2013-01
AGCGGCATCATACGCAAGGGAGCAATATCGTGCAGCAAAGGCGAGCGTGTTATCATTCCTATGAATATGCGGGACGGCTCTCTTATCTGTATCGGTAAGGGCAATGAAGATTGGAACTATTCTGCACCGCACGGTGCAGGCAGAATAATGAGCCGAAAGCAGGCGCGGGAAACCTTGCGGGTGGAAGATTTCAAACAATCAATGGAGGGCATTTATACCACAACCGTAAATGAGAACACAATTGATGAGGCACCTATGGTGTACAAACCTATGGAAGAAATCGTCCGTAATATAGAGCCGACGGCTGCTATCGAAACAATCATCAGACCCATCTATAATTTCAAAGCGGAAGAATAGTATGAGAATTTTATGTAATGTATTGAGCATAGTATGTTCGCTTGGAGTAATCGGAAGATTAGTTGCGGGCTGTACTGACGATGTATTCATGAACGCATTGCCTCTCGCATGGATAGGTATCGCAACGATGTAAAAAAACCTCTATTTCCGAGATGAAGAAAAGTAATTCATAAAACACGATTTACAAATTATTAAATCATTTACAAATATGACTAAGAAAGAATTTGAAGACGGTTTTGTAAACATATATTCAGACCGTTTATCTTTGGCGCAACAATTGATAAAAATGGAGATAAGCGACACGGACAAAGACAAGACTATCTCTCTGACACCTGACAAGATGTTGGAGATAATGCACCATTCATTCGTGGCGGGGTGGAGCATAGGGCTTGCACTCGAAACAATAGATAATGACACAGTGAAATTCATTGCGGCAACAGAGTTCTTGAAACTATATACAAAGCAGATGAGCCAGTTCTTGCCGATAAAAATAATTGACCACCTATGACAAAGGTAGATAAGATTGAGCAACTCGTGCCGATAGTGGAAGCCGTGTTGCAGATAGAATTAGATACAAAAAACGAGCAGTATTTCCAAAGGTGGAGCACGCCAAAGTACAAAGACCCTAAAAAATGGCAGCAGAAGAAAGCAAAATTATTAGCCGAATGGCTGATAGACCGAGGGAAAGACCGCTGTATAAACTACAAGGAAATATGAAACCGAAACACAGAGTGTATTGCCCATCGGCTATGCGGAGCAAAATGCTTTTTCAGACAGAGCAGAAAGCACTGCTCCATATCCGCTACAATGCCGACGACTACAAAACACACGTCGTGCCTGTCCGTGCGTATTTCTGCACCGCTTGCGGTGGTTGGCATCTCACCCACAGACAATCTTGGGAAGACAAGTGATGGTAAATATAATATACACTAATACGAAGAATACCCTACGGTTTTTATTTCCGCAGGGTATTCTCATTTACCCGATTGGGGTTATTTGGTGCGTATGACAATGCGCCCTTCATCGTCCATCATAGCCCTTACCCCCTTGGTATCTATCAGCCATTGGCGCATTACCTGTATGCAAGCCCTGCGCTCCTCGTCAGTACCCTCCATTCCTTCTGGCAAGAGTTTTTTTAGTTCCTTTTCGCTCATTCCGTTTCTCTTGGCTTGCTGATAGATGTCTATTTGGGTGTAGATTTTCATTACATCCTCTATCATCCCTACATCTTTTGCCAATTTCTCGGCATTGAGTTTGTCTATCTCCATAGCCGCAGAAGCATTACCGCCTTGGGCTTGACGCTTGGCATTGCTCATACGGTCTTTGTATTCCTGCAATTCGTTGCGCACCTGCTTGTAGATACCATAGCGGTACATCTCTACACTGGTCGGCTTATAGAAACGGTTTACGATAGGTATATCCTTCGGGCGAACACTCTCTTTGACGCAGTCGCCGGTAGCAATGGCATGTCCTATACCCCATACGCTTTGTGCTATATCTACCCAGCCTTGCGGAGCAAGCGTAAAGAAGATGTTGTTCTTTATCTCTTTCGGATTACGGTTGTAGTCTATCTTGTCGCCATTCTTCTTGTATGTAGAGTACATATCTTCTCTTCCTTCGCCCAAGCGGTAGCCGATATAAGCAAGGTCTTGGTACATAATGGCTTCGTTCTCGCCCATGCGGTACTCAGGAATGTCGCCATAATCTTTTCTTAGGTCGCGACCCATAAAATCTTTGCCTTCTGCTATAGCATTGAAGTTCTGCAAACCTTGTGGCATCCATAGGTTGCGCATTACGGTTTCCCAACGTACATCGTCTCGCGTTCCGTCCACCATCTCAATGCCGAGGTTGATACTTTGCGACACTACAGGCGGCACAGGCAGCAGGTTCAGAGCAATGGCTTTCGACATACTGGCCACCACCTGTCCCCACGTCCTGCGTCCTTGGGCAAGCAACACTGCATTCACGCCTATCAGGTAGAAAGGCTTTATCTGTTCGTTGAGCGCAAAGCGACTGTCGCCTATACAGATATAATTATCTCGTTCCCAATCGGGTATCTTTTTTTCCTTGTCGTCATCATCCGGAGTAAACCATGTTAGAATAGCACCGACTATCGCAGGCAAAGCAACGAAATTGGTTATCGCGCGTGCCACACGCTTGCCATTGCTGTTCTTCTTGCTTGATACATTGCCTCCGAAAGTGCGATAGAAACCGCATGCACCCTGTATAGAGGCATTGGCGAACATCGATACACTGCTCAAAGCGTTGCATATCGGTCCGCCGAAACCTCTGCGGTTGAAGTTCACACTCAGGTTCTTGGCGGCTTTTAACGCTTCCTCTTTGCTCATGCCGCAATCCAGAGCGGCACGATAAGCACTGAAACGAGTACATAGTTCGCTCCACTCGTTCAGTTTCGGAGCGAACTCAACCAACTGGCGCATACCTACCTTGTCAATAAACTTCCAGCCGTCCACCATTTTTCTCAATTCTTCTATGTCTTTGCTTCTCGCATAACCTGTCTGACCGCCGCCGGTTATAAAATCATAGAAGTCTTGGTGAATACCACCTTTGCTTTCGTCCAGATTGCCGTTCAGGTACTGGCATATCGCCACTTGATTGGTTGGACGAAGCAACTCCTGACCAAACCGGGCGGCAAACTCGTAGCCATACTCACTGCTACCTTTCGCCAAGATAAACGGTATATCGCGTACAAGGTTCACGGCAAAGAACGAAGGATTATACTGCGTACATATACCGGCTATTATGCCGTTCACATTGCGTATCACCCCAAGACTGCCCTTGGTGTTTATGCGGTTGTTGAGCGCATTGGCTACCTGTTCCATATTCGGAAAACGCATCTCTTGCAGAACACCGTTTACCCATACGCCCACACTCTCCAAGTTCTCGTCTCGTTTGGTTTGCCATACGTTCTTGGTCGTGTACTCGTCGGCATAAGGCATTGCCTCCAACAATGCGTCTATCTCATCGTATAGCGCATTCTTTGTCTGCTCATCGGTCGTCTTGGCTATCTCGGCTTCTATTATATGTACTTGCGACATAATAGCACGCGCTTCGGCTTTTTCCTCCGCCGTTACGCCGTCGCTCTTACGCACCCATTCGCCCGCTTCATTCTTTACGTAATAGACTTCTTTGGGAACAGGCAGATTTAATGCATGGGTTACTTCGGGGTTCTCGCGAAGCAGGTCATACATCGCACGCTTTACCTTGTTCAGTTCCGCTTTCTCGATAGCATCGTAAGTATCCTGTATGATATGCGCCATTACATCTGTTGCCATGCTGTCGCCGCCACGCGCACGGTACGACGTGGCAAGAGGACGCACGCTCTGCTTGCCGCCACGAGGCAGAAAGTTCTGACTTTTGTCGCCGATTACCTTGTCTTCTACATAGTCCTTGAAACGCTCCCATGCATTGCGGGACAACTCCTCTGAGTTCTGCGCTTCAAAACCCTTCTCCGGTACATAGAACTTGCGGCTCTTGTAAATAGCATACTGCTCATCGGTCAGCATACCCGCATCGTGCAATGCGTCTATCGATACATCGGTGATAGCCTTGATGCAGTTGTGCAACTCGGTCAGTTGCTTGATGCTGAAAGAGTCTTGCACCTCGCGCACAAACGTAACCATATCCACACCCATACGCTGTGTGAACTCCGCTATACCGCGCGGAGGAATACCCATCTCCATACGCTCTATTGTATCACGGGCAATCAGGTAGCGGTCGATAAACGCCTCAGGCGTCAGTTCTTGGGCCTTCACGTTGCCGTTGGCATCAGTATATTTCTCCGTCTTGTAGCGTTGGTAGAGTTTGCTTTTCTTTACAGACTCTACCAATCCGCCTTTGCCGTGCAGACACTGGCGCAAGTCTTTTACTTGGCGGTCGTCTAATAGTTTCTGTCTGCCCGCTGTGGCGGCTTCGCTCTGCTCTAATAGCGCACGCACGTCATACTTGTCTCGGTTCACTTTTGTCAGCCCCATCGCTTGACGCACTTCGTCCATTCGGTTAAGCAATATACGTATGCCTTCCGTGCGGTCTAACGTGGCAGCAGCCAACCGGTTCAGAAAACCTAACTTCTCCGGCATCTTCACTTTCGGGTCATATTGAGCCACCTTGTATTCATCACTCAACGTCTTCATGCGTCTCTCCACCGCCTCATCTATCCTGCCTATCTCGCCGCTCTCTATCTGAAAACGGATGTCGGGGTTGCCCTCGTCAAAACCGCCATTGTTCTCGGTCGCACTCTTGGCTTGTCCGTTGTCCCGTACCACATACACATTGCTCGGTACGCTGCCGCCGTCCACCACGTTCTCGAATACCACTCCCGTCTTGCCGTCCGCAAACTGCTGCGCAGCAATATCACCCGTTACGCCGTTGCTCTCGTATATCTCTATCTCAGGGTCAAGACCATTCTCCTCGCAGTACCGCTCGGCTTCTTCACGGGTCTTGAACTCTGCCGTTATGTTCCCGCTCTCCTCATCGATAATCTGATACACAGGTTCGGTATAGACATGCTCCCAGTTGCGTCCCTCGGCGTTGTAGATACTACTATCGCCAAGTTTGAGAAATACAGGTTGCACGCGTCCGTCCAACTCATAATCCATCAGTTCGTGGTCTGCGCCACGGCGGGCATAATGTTCTGCCACCTCGCGATTGTCCGTAAACCAATACGTACCCTCGCCATAGCGGCTGCGGAAAACAAAATCATCGTTGGCACTGCCGCGATACACTACTTTCGGTTCGCCGTTTTCGTCAAGAAGCATACCTTTGTTTTGGCTGCCGTCCTCCCAATCGCCGAACCATTCTTTGAAAGCCTCTGTGTGGGTCTGTAACCATTGCTTCGGACTAAGATTACTCGGCTTGCCGTTTGGTGCTTGCATATATGTGCCGTCGGCTTTCGCTTTCTCGGCAATGCGCTTCTCCTCCGTAGTCAGCCCCATCTCCTCCAAGCCTAAGTCCGTTTCGTTCAGCAGGTCGTGCAGACTACGGTTGGATATATCGTCCAAATTTTCAATGCCCAACTTCTCTTTCACCCAGCCCCAAAAACTTTTCAGCGCATTCTTCATACGGCTGACAAAGAGTTTCGACTCCACATCGCTCTCGAAACTCTTGCCGTCCTTTGCCATACGCTCCGCTTCCTGCACCAGTTTTTCCATTCCGTGTTCGCCTGCATAGCGGGACAAGACCTCGCTGGCTATACGGCTGTCGCTGTCCTTGATATTCGCATAGTTCGGGTCGTTCTGCACGCTGTCCCACAATGCTTTGTTGCCCTTGCACAAGCGCACAATCTTAGCCCAGCCTTTTGGGTCGGAGTTCTCCATCGCTTTCGCCCATAGGTGGGTGTACTCGTGGATAGGTGTTTCGGGGTTCAGACCGTCCTCGGTCAGATATATCTCATTGCCGACCGCCCAGCCATATACCGTGCCGTCTGGAGTTTCGAAGGTTTCTATCTGCTCATCGTTGTTATAGACACTCTGTGCTTCAACAAAATCTTGTCGGTTTACCTCCTCAACCTCCGCAAGACCTGTAGCGTCCTTGTACTCACCGCTATACAATGTCTGTTCGAGTGAACCGATGATGTCTGCAATAGGACTGCCATCGGCATTGTGCAGTTTTTTATCCGAATAGAAGAACTCGGTAACGTGTGCATTGCCGTCATTCTTTATTCCGCCATTCGGCTTACGGGAGATGACGATACTGATACCATTCCCCTCACCATTCTTATCGAAATTAGAGGTTGTGGCATTGTGGTTGCTGATACGGATAGTTACCACATCGCCATTCTTGGCTTCTATAGTAACATATTGACTGCTGCCTGTTTGTTTCGCTCCTAATGCCTGTCCTATATCAGATACGGCATTTGCGATATTTTGATTTTGTTGATACTTTTGCTTTGTACTTTCAAGATTTTGTTGTACCTTTGCACCGTCTTCACTTGATACGACTGAGACTTTTAACGGAGAACCAAACAGTTCGACTATTTCGGTATCAAGTGAAGACTTTCTTTTTATCCTATCCAACACTCTTTTCACATCGTCCTGCGTAGCACGATGTACGGTAATGCCTTTTATTCTCCCCAATGCTTTCAGCAGCACATTGGTTACAAAGCGTTGCGCAGGAGTGGTGGCACGCTTGAGGCTGCCACCACGCTGCATCTCCGTTTGGCTGTTGCTAATACTTTCTTTCTCGGCGTTCAGTTCGGCAATACGCTTGTTCAACTGCTCTATGCTGTCAAAGTCATTCTCGCCCATTGCGTCCTCAAGTGCCAGTCGTGCAGTCGTCAAATCATTCTCCACGTCGTCAAGGGTACGTGCTTTTGGCTGTGGCTTTCGGCTTGCGTCATCATTGTCTGTCAGATAGTCAATATCAACACCCAACTCTGCGGCTTTGTCGTCCACCGCATCTTCCACTTGGTCTCTGAACGCCTTGCTGTCTTTGTAGAGCGAGGTCTTTTTGATGTCAATCAACTTCTTCCGCAGGTCATTCGCATTACCAATCTCGTCTATATCTGCCAACCAGTCCTCTTCGGTCTTGTCCTTGGATTTCTTGTTGGTGCTGCGCTCCTTTTCGCTTTTTCCCGTTACGTACCACGGAATAGGTGTAGCCAATGCGTCCAAGTCCCACGCTACCGGTATCGCTTTTATAGCTTCCTCCTCGTCTGTCAGACGCTTGTTTTCCTCTTTTTGCTTCAGCATTTGCACATCGCTCTCGTGCAAGGTCTCTGCTTCCTGTACAATCTGTGCAACTACTTGGATATAGCGGAAAATGCTGCTGTCCTGTTGGGTGTATCGTCCGCCCGACTTGCTGAGTTTCTTGTCTGGTATCTGTGCCGTAGGTGTCTCGCCTCGCTCATCACTGTAGATTTCCTTGTGTAATGCCCAATACGTGTCTATCAACTTGCTGTCGATGTCCTCTAACTGTCGTTTGATAACGGCATCCACAGAGTGCTCTTTACACACCCTGTTCCACGCACCAACTATCTTGGGCATTGCCGCTGAAAAGTCAGTCTGCAAGGCATACGATTGGTCTTTAACCTGCTCCTCCGTCGAGTTCGTGCTGTATTTCTCATCGGAAGCATTGCGGCTTTCTTGGGCAATCTTGTCGCACATATCCTGTATCTGCTCCCATACAGTCATCAACTTCTGTTCGGTTATCGGCTGGTTGTTCTCGTCGTACAATGGTTTGCCGTCCTTGTCGGTTTTTTGTATCTCGAAACTCTTCGGACGCAACTGGAGAATATCACGCAGCGTAATTCCTTTTCCCGTGATAGGGTCTTTTATCAAGGCTTTGGTCAGCACTTTGTCCACATTCGTGAGTTTGCTATACTCCTCGTTGGCTTGTGCTCTGCGGTCAATACGTACATCGGTCAAGCCGCGAGTACCCGTAACATTCTTGCCGTTCACTTTCAGTACGTTCTGTTGGTTGATTTTTGCCAACTGTCTTACCGTACTGCGCACGGGTATGCCACGTTTCTTTCCGTTGTTCTCTACTACCAAGTAGCGAACACCGCCATTCTTGACAATCTCTTTTTTCTTATTGGGAACCCAAAAGCCGCTCTCGGTATCAAGTATATTATTGCTGCCAATCTCCCGATATACCGTTTTCCCGTCCTCGATACTCATACGGGCTACCCGCACCAATGGATAATGGCTCTTGATAGAGTGGGTGAGTATCACGATACTCTTGTCTTTTTCAAGGTTCAGCACCTCGTTATCACCCGTCGGCTGTTGTTTCTCTTTCTCCAACTCCTTGTCCCGATGTTCCATCATCTTGTCGTAGCCGTCTTCACCCTCGAATTTCTCCACCTTATCCATATCCACGGTGTACTGCGGGTTCTGCGCCTTGAACTCGATGGCTTCCTCTGCCGTAGCAGGGAATATGCAAGCACCTACAGGGTGGTCTGTCGCCTCGGCGTGCGCTTGCTTTCGGGCTTCTTCCTCAGAGAGACCTTCAGACAGATACTTTTCGACAAGTCCTTTCTCGTATGCAACCCATTCGGGATTGTACTGCATATATTGCTCTGCAAATGGTGTTTGTGCTACAACCTTTGCACCGAAACGGGCATATAGGTTTTGCAAACCATTGCTTGAATTTGGCGTATCGGGAGTAATATAGAAGTCTGCCGTGCGTCCACCCATCGCAATAGCCAACGGAATAAGTTTATTTGCCACGCCTCTTCCATTGCCGTTGGAGAACAACGAGATTATATCGCCATCTGGTGTGATAGCGATACCTGCTTGTCCGTCTTCCGTCAGAAGACATATATCATTTTCGTAATCCGCTGCGTCATGCACATCTACACACCACCCCATAGTGTTGTGTACTTTGCCTTGTGCAATCGCATCGTGGAAAGATTGGGCAGAGGATAATTTGATTGGCTGTTGAGTGTATTTTATTCCCCGCTCTGTAAGAAGTTTATCTATGCGGTCAGACGCTTGAGATAGTTGCTCGCTAACGTTTGCGGAGTTAGGAAATTGCAATACTTCTTGATGAACAGAAAGTTCGCTATTGTCTCCTTGACTGCCGTTTGTATCAATTCCTCCGGAGCGTTCATCCTTTCCATCTCGTTCTTGAGTTGCATTACCCAATTCAACATCTTGTCCAATGCTGTCTCCCCCAGACGTTGTTCGTATAGTTGTTTGAAGCGTGCTACCTTCTGTTGGCACAAATTCTTCACCTCTTCCTGTGTCATTTTGTTGTCCTCCTTCGTTTGCAAAATTACTGTTTTCTTTTTGATTATCCAAACTTTCCGTCCGATTTTCTGCATTTTCTTCTTTCTTACGCAGATTTTCCCAACGCGATTTCTCTTTTTGGAGTGCGTCCACACGAGCCATCTGTTCCAACACAGACATCTTTTTGCTTTTCTGCGTCGTGGCAATCTCCTCATCAATACGCGCCACCGAATTGTCTATCAACACACTCTCGTCAAGACCCATATCACGCACTGCCGCTACACTCATATCAGGGTCGGAACCTATCTGCTCAAAGTCGGGAGTACCGTCCTCTTTCGTCGGATAGGGCTTCGGCGCAGACTCAATGCCGGTCTCTCCGTTCTCGGCATGCACCTCGCCTTGTGGCGTTTCTTCCGCAGGCTGGGTCGGCTGCGTAACTTCTTCAGCCATCTCCTGTGTCCCTATGGCAGATGCTTGCTCTTGCTGCTCCGATATCGCTTTTTCCTGTTCGGCTCTCTTATCCTCCACAGCCTTTTCTGCCTGCTGCTTGCGTAGTGCCTCCTGCAATGCCTCTACTGCTTCTTCCGTGCGATTGCCAAAAGTCGCACCGTATGCACCCTTCGGGTCATTGGGAAACAGCAATACCTTGCTGCTCTTTTCTGTATTCAGACTGCCGTCATTGTTCCATACTGCTTTCGATACTGTATAACGCACGTCCACGGGCTTGCCGTCCAACTCGATACGTATCGTCTGTTGCGATACACGTTTGGGCTTGCCGGGCGTACTTGATTGATGCACATCGTCTTGTGGAGTAGCAGGTTCGGACACAGGTGAGTCCTCTTTCGGCTTTCCATTGCTTTCCTTGCGCAGCGAATTATTCAGTCGGTCAAGCACGCTCTGACGCACACCGTCTGCCTGCACATACTCCTGTGCGGACAAATCCGCCACTTCGATATCGCCGCTTTGTTTCGTATCTATCGTGCCGTCATCGTTCAAGTGCAGGTTATCCACTACAACACGATAAGTATTCGTTTTCCCATTCTCGTAAACGGGCACATCTATGGCTTTGGCATGACTATCCGATATATCCATCCAACCGTTCTGCGCACTCTGACGCATACTATAATCAGCCAAACCTTCATTCAATCGGTTTAGAAAACCATAAGAGTTCCGCTCCACCTCATTGCTGCTGATACGCTGGGCTTCACGCTCTTTGTCCATTCGCTCCAATACCTCCTTGCGAGTCAGACCGCTCTTTTCTGCTATGTCGCTCACCACTTGGTTCATCACTTCTGCACGCTCGCGCATCATCTCGCGCTCATACCGTGTCATACGACGCGTGGTGCCGTCCTCGTTCTCTACACGAGTCCTTTCACGATGACCAGCCGCTTTGTTCACAGCCATACTGCCGGCACCCATATAACCGCCCGCCATCGCTCCGCCAATGAAACTGTCTATAAATTCCCTCGCTTTGTCCCATGCAAACTGACCCCTTGTCAGTTCCTTGCCGTCTTGAGCGGCTGCCGCTGCCTGCTCTTGGTATTCCTTTATCAGTCCTTCTGCGTTCTTGTCTGCTGCGCCAAGCAGGGTGTCGAATATCATATTGCTCAGGTCGGTCATCACCTCTTCCATACCCTCATCGGTCATCTCTTTCGCCCACTCGCCAATACCTTTGCCGGCACTCTTCAGTTTCTGCCTCCAGTCTTTCTTTACCCAATCCTCTATCTGGTGCGTTATCTCACCGCCAACCTTTGCCTTGCCCACTTTCAACGGATTGCCCCATTGCTCCCATAGTTGCTCTATCGCACCGTGAAATATCGCTTGGGCTGCTTTCGCGCTCTCGCTCATCTCAGGACGTTCTTTCGTCAGTCGGTCATACTCGTCTGCTGCCGACAACGTACCCAATGCCACCATACCTACCGGGTTATGACCAGCCAACATCTGAGGCGCACTCTCCATAGCAGTGATAAGACCCAACTCCATCGCACCACCGATATTGCCGCTCTTTATCAAATCAACAAAACCTGCGTCTTCGCCCACATCGCGTCTCGCTTTGTTCGCTACTTCCTGCTGCTTATCTTCTACTACGTTTGTCAAACGGATCCCCTCACCGATATGTTTGTCGCGCTCACTTCCCTCGCCATTCTCTACACGTGCTGCTGCGGCTACACGCTCATTATATGGAGTGGCATTCACACGCATCTGCTCCTCCTGACGGGCTACACTGCTGTCAGTCCATGGCTCGTCCATTGGCATTGCACCCACAAGATTATTCAGGTTCATAATCTGTTTTCCTACCCTCAGCAGACCGCTCTTTGTCGCATTCCATACATTCTCCGCCTTGCGACCTATCCAACTCTGACGGCTCTCATTTTCCTGTTCCTGCTCAACACCCATAGGCAAACCCATATCCGCCGAAAACTCATCGTATGTTCGGGTGAAGCCGGGAATTGCTTTTGAGAGGTTGCCATGCAGTCTTTTGCGCTTTTCTTCGTCCTGCATATCAGAGACAAACTCATCGTATGTTCTGTTAAACCCAACATTGGCATTGAGCAAATTGCCATAGAGTTTCTGCATATTCGTTTCGTTCATAATCTTTCGTTTTTAGTATAGTCCACCTGTAGAAGTTTGTTCGGATTGTTGTGTTGCAGTCTGTGTTTGTGCCGCACCATTCGTTTTTTCTACACTCTCTTGTGCCACTTTGCGCTGACTAAGTTTGGTGTATAGTTCATTCGATTGACTATCGCTCAAATAAGGCATATAATCAGATATGATGTTGAACATTTGATTAGTAGATAAATCCACAGGGTCTATCGGGATATTCTCTTTCACATATACATCTTCGCCTTTTTCGTTTTTGCGGAATCCGCTTACTTCCTCGTGCGGATAACGGGTATCGTCATTGATGTCAATCATACCTTTCTGCACCATCCAACTGAATGTATCACGTATGCGGTTCAGCGCATCTGCCTTCGTTAGAGTTACCACTCGGTTATTCGGAAACGATAACTGATAGTAGTTGCTATTTCCGCTACTCCTGTTTGCTCTTATATACGCTGCATTCTTCTTCGCGTCCCTGTCTTTCTGCGCCTCCTCTGCCTTCCATTTGCGCTCGGCGGCTATCTTCGCATCATCGTCCGCTTTCTTTAGCGCATATAGTTTCCATTGGTTAGCCAACGCTTCAGCATCATCTTTGGCTTTCAACGCACGGTCTCGGTCTTTCGCCGCATTATCCTGCAAACCTTTGCGCATAGCGTCCATACGCGCACGGTAGTTGTCATACACACTCTGCGTCTGCTTGTCTAATGCATCATACTTCGCCTGCACGTCTCTCGGAGTTACCAACGCACCGCCCGATGCTTTTATCACATCGCCGAACACCGCACCGAGGTCGCTCATATTCTGCGCTATCTGCTTGCGCTGTATCTCTTTCTCCTTACGCGCACGCTCTTTCTCCTCGTCCGCACGCAACATCTCAGAGAAACGCGCATCAAAATCTGCTGCACTCTTGTATTCTGGCATACCGGTAGCCGCGGCTGCCATCTGTCCCGCTTCTCTGCGCTCCGCCTGCAATACATCGTCTGCAATCGGCTCGATGTGCACGAGCGGGCCCATCTCGCAGAAGCCGTGGCAGCCGCTCATTTTGAC
>OQWI01000998.1_pt1 | contig 12687 bp, 8 predicted proteins | sample 1691551 | NCBI WGS metagenome assembly OQWI01 (sample SAMN03418259, study PRJEB22391) | human gut metagenome | biome: human-gut; feature: organic feature; material: feces | host: Homo sapiens | place: Tanzania | collected 2013-01
AGGAACATACTCAACGGATAAACCCCCGTTTTTTATTGCCCTAAAAACTAAGAAAAGTCATCGTGCACCGAACGCGAACTGTGCGGACGGCGAACGCGATCCAATCGGACGGCGGACGGAAACCAATCGGACGGCGAACGCTACACAACGAAAAGAGGATGCATCGAAACATGAAACGTTCGGTACATCCTCTTCTTTATGTTACATATTAGCCGACTGTGCGACTACATGTTGTGATTACTTCTCGAAGTAGCGCTTGTACAAGCCCATGAAGCCTGCGCAGTGGCGAGCCTCGTCCTTAGCCATCTCGTGAACGGTGTCGTGAGTAGCGTCCATACCGGCAGCCTTAGCGTTCTTTGCGATGCGGAACTTGTCCTCGCAAGCGCCGCGCTCTGCAGCGATACGAGCCTCGAGGTTCGACTTGGTGTCCTTCAGAACGTCGCCCAGGAGCTCAGCGAACTTGCTTGCGTGCTCTGCCTCCTCGAAAGCGTAACGCTTGAAAGCCTCTGCAATCTCTGGATAACCCTCGCGATCGGCCTGGCGACTCATAGCAAGATACATACCTACCTCGCCGCACTCACCGTTGAAGTGAGTCTCGAGATCCTTAATCATCTCAGGAGTAGCCTCCTCGTCGCGAGCAGCGCCGAGAGTGTGAACAGTAGCGAACGCCGGACCTTCTGTCGGATCCTTCAACTCCTTGAACTTGCTTGCCGGAGCCTTGCAAACCGGACACTTCTCAGGAGCCTCTGTACCTTCATGAATATAACCACATACTGTGCAAATAAATTTCTTCTTCATAATTCTTCTGTTTTAAGAGTTAATAGTATTTTGTTAAAAAAGCCTTGTCTTTTTATCAGTCGGCGGCAGCCTCAAGCTGCTTCTCGCGACACTCCTTGCATACACCTTTATAATATAGCTGTACGTCGTCAATCAGGTGACCTGCCAGTTCCTTACGGTTGACAACATCAGACACTTCGTCGAAGATGTCGTACACCTTGCGGCAGCACTTGCAGATGAAGTGAGCGTGAAGGCTGACGTCGCCATCGTAGCAAACTCGGTGCTCGTTGATTGTTATCATCTGAGCAGCGTTATGCTCCGAGAACATTCTGAGCGTATTGTATACCGTGGTACGGCTGAGTGTCGGAATCTTGGGAAGCAATGCCTTGTAGACCTCCTCCACCGTTGGATGAGTGAAGTGTGTCATCAGGTAATGCATAATCTCAATGCGCTGAACAGAGGGCTTTATGCCGTGTTCTACAAGTCGGGTTACCGCGTCGCTGTGTTTCATTATCTAATTGCTTTGTTTATTACGTTTGCAAAGATATACTATTTTATAATAATTACAAAATAAAAATTGTAAAAATTACATTCTTTAATTCTTTTTTATAAAAACAGACGGTTTTAGAGCCTAAAAATACAATAAATCGGGCTGGCAGGCGTTATTTTAGGTATGAAACTGAAAATATTTATACTTCAAATACTGTGTCTGTGCGCCTACGCATCTGCAAGCGCACAGTCGTTTACGCTTACGGGCAAGGTTATTGACGAGAACAACGACCCGGTTGAGTTTGCGTCTGTGTCGTGCGCAAAGCAGGGCAAGATGACTATGACTGCGCTCAACGGCACCTATAGTCTGCAGTTGCAGTCGGCTGATTCGGTAGAAATTAGATTCTCGATGATTGGCTACAAGACGAAGGTGCGCGTACTGCGCCGTCCGCGTGGCAAGCAGACCATGCAGGTAGTGCTGCATAGCAGCGACAACGCCTTGTCGGAGGTTACAATCACGGGCAAGCGCATCGAAACCGGACAGACGCAGGAGCTGAGCAAGGAACATATCAAGAACATGCCTTCTACAACGGGCAACGCTGTGGAGGAAATGATACAGAGTCAGGCGGGCGTATCGACGCACAGCGAACTTTCGTCACAATACAATGTGCGCGGCGGTTCGTTCGACGAGAATAGTGTATATATAAATAATGTGGAAATCTTCCGCCCATTCCTCGTAAGAAGCGGACAGCAGGAGGGCATCTCAGTAATCAACCCCGACATGGTTGAGAAGATCGGATTCTCTACGGGCGGTTACGAGGCGCGCTACGGCGACAAGATGTCGTCGGCGCTGAACATCGAGTATCGCCGTCCGAAGCGCTTCGAAGCGTCTGCCACGGCAAGTATGCTCGGAGCAAGCGCTTTCGTGGGCATTAGCAACAAGAAGTTCTCGTGGAGTAACGGCTTGCGCTACAAGACGACGAAGTATCTGCTGGGTTCGATGGACACAAAGGGCGAGTATCAGCCTACGTTCATCGACTACCAGACTTATCTTACGTATTCGCCCAACAAGCGTTGGGACATCAAGTTCCTTGGCAACATATCAGACAACCATTACAACTTCACGCCCGAAGACCGCGAAACCAACTTTGGTACGATGGAGAACGTAAAGGCGTTCAAGGTCTACTTCGACGGACAGGAGAAAGACGTGTTCCGCACATTCTTCGGTTCGTTAGGTATAACACGCAAGTTCGGCGAGAACACGAGTCTTTCGCTCATCGCCTCAGCGTTCAACACGCGCGAGCAGGAGAAGTACGACATACAAGGTCAGTACTGGCTCACACAGACCGAGACGAGCGAGAACTTGGGCGTAGGCACCTACTTCCAGCACACGCGCAACTATCTTAAGGCGCACGTAGAAAGTGCCAAGTTGCTGTTCAAGACAAAGCAGAAGAAGCACGACATTGAGGCGGCTTTCACATACAAATGGGAGCATATCAACGAGAACTCGGTGGAGTACGAGATGCGCGACTCGAGCAAGTACAGCATTCCGCATACCGGCAAAGACCTCTATATGATATATAGTATGCGTGCGAAGAACACGCTCACCGCAAACCGCATCGAGGCTTATGCGCAGGACACTTACCGCTTCACGGGTTCGGCAGGCAAGACGCTCTACACATTGAACTACGGTGTGCGTCTCGCCTACTGGAGTTTCACGAAGGAGACAATCCTCAGTCCGCGTCTGTCGCTGGGCATCATTCCTGCCTTCAACGATAACATCACGATGCGCTTCGCCACCGGTCTTTACTATCAAGCGCCGTTCTTCAAGGAGATTAGAGACACCACAACGGTGAACGGCATAACATACGCTTCGCTCAACCGCAAGGCAAAGAGTCAGCGGTCTATTCACTTCATTGCGGGCTTCGACTATCGTTTCAAGATGAACAATCGTCCGTTCAAGTTCACAGCCGAGGCTTACTACAAGGCGCTTGGCAATCTTGTGCCGTACAGCGTAAACAACGTGAAGGTGGTATACTATGGCGACAACATGTGCAGCGGACACGCAGCAGGCTTGGACCTGAAGCTCTTCGGCGAGTTCGTACCGGGCACAGACTCGTGGGTGTCGCTCTCGCTAATGAACACGAGCATGAAGCTGAACGGCAAGTCTATCCCATTGCCTACCGACCAGCGCTATGCCGTGAACATGTTCTTCACCGACTACTTCCCCGGCACCACACGCTGGAAGATGTCGCTGAAGCTGGCGCTTGCCGACGGTTTGCCGTTCTCGGCACCGCACAGAGAGCTCGAGTCGAACGTGTTCCGTGCTCCTGCGTACAAACGTGCTGACATCGGCTTGAACTATCGCATCATCGACAATAACGACCGACACAACAAGCGCAACCCTATCCGTAACCTTTGGGTGGGCGCCGAGTGTCTGAACCTCTTGGGCATAAACAACGTTAACTCCTACTACTGGATTACTGACGTGACTGGACAGCAGTATGCAGTTCCTAACTACCTTACGGGCAGACAAATCAACGTGAAGGTGTCGGTAGACTTCTAATAGGCAAACGCTCCTAAAACAACAGATTATGAGAAAACACCTATTGGCTATAATCATCGCATTGTCGGCGCTTGCCGCCACCAACAGCTTTGCACAATATAACGAAATAAAGTCGGAGAACATTGCGTCATTGCAGGTTGTGGCTGGCAACAACTGGCTCTCAATGCCTATAGCTACACTAAACGGCGAAGCGATAAACATCAGTTTCGACGACCTCACGCACGAGTATCATCGCTATGTCTATCGTCTGCAGCATTGCGAAGCCGACTGGAGTGTGTCTGAAGGTATCTTCGAGTCGGACTACTGTGAAGGATTTGCAGACGGCAGCACCATTGCTGACATCGAGGAATCGCTGAACACCAATACGCTTTACACCCACTACCGACTTTCCATTCCGAACGAGAATTGCCGCATAAAGATGAGCGGCAACTATCGTCTCACGGTATACGACGAGAACGAAGGCGACACCGTCTTCACGGCTTGCTTCATGGTTGTGGAGCCGCTGGTTAAAACGAGCATGGCGGTGACTACAAACACCGATATCGACACAAACAAAGCCCATCAGCAGGTGGCTGCAGAGATAAACTATTCGGCTCTTGGCATTACGAATCCCAACACCGAACTATATACTGTCGTGATGCAGAACGGACGCTGGAGCACGGCACGCGTCAACGCTGCGCCACAATACCAGACCGGCAGCGGACTGCGTTGGGAACACAACCGCGACTATATCTTCAACGGAGGCAACGAATTTCATAAGTTTGAGATTCTTGACGTAACCCACCCTACTCTTGGCATTGAGAACGTAGGTTGGGACGGCAAGAGCTATCACGCACAGATATGGACCGACCTTCCGCGACCGAGTTATGTCTACGACGAGGACGCCAATGGTAGTTTCTATATCCGCAACAGCGACAATATTGAGAACGACCGCATATCGGAATACGTAACAGTTCACTTCCGTCTTCAGGCTCCACGACAGAACGGCAGAGTGTTCGTCAACGGCGTGTGGACAAACGACCGCTTTATACCACGATACGAGATGACGTACAACGAACAGACGAAGCTCTACGAAGCGTATATACCATTGAAGCAAGGCTATTACTCATACCAATACCTCACAATGCACGATGACGGCACGCTCCACCCCGTTTCGACAGAAGGCAACTTCTACCAAACCGAGAACAGCTACCAAATGCTTATATATTATAAAGGTATAGGACAACGCACGTATCGTCTCGTAGGTTACAACAAAATTAGAAGCTAAGCTTCCAACAAAAAGTAAAAGAAAAGCAACCCAAAAGTAAAAGGATAGTAATAGGAAAGTCTACAACAATTCGAATATTTTTTTAAAATTCCGCAAACAATATAGCCGTTATATCAACTATAATCGCTATCTTTGCAAAAGAAACAAAGGAAAAAGACCATAAAAAGTCGGTTTCCAAGCTAAAAGACCTTTTTATCCACGAAAGAAACTGTTAAACTTTAAATAATAAAATGAATAATAAGGATTTAATGAATCATGCGGCAGACAACATTCGACTGCTTGCTGTATCGATGGTAGAAAAAGCCAAATCTGGTCACCCTGGTGGTGCTATGGGAGGTGCTGACTTTATCAACGTTCTTTTTTCGGAGTTCTTGGTTTTCGACCCAGATCAGCCGACATGGGAAGGCCGCGACCGCTTCTATCTTGATCCTGGTCACATGTCTCCGATGCTCTACTCAGCTCTCGCTCTGCAGGGCAAGTACACAATTGACGACTTGAAGACATTCCGTCAGTGGGGAACTATATGTCCGGGACATCCTGAGCGTGACATTATTCATGGAATAGAAAATACATCTGGACCGCTCGGTCAGGGACACACTTACGCTGTAGGTGCTGCTATTGCAGAGAAGTTCCTTGAGGCTCGTCTTGGCAGCACAATGATGCAGCACAAGATTTATGCCTACATCTCTGACGGTGGAGTTCAGGAAGAGATATCTCAGGGCGCAGGCCGAATCGCTGGCCTCTTTAAGCTCAACAACCTCATCATGTTCTACGATGCTAACGAGATTCAGCTCTCTACAGAGTGCGATGTCGTGATGCGCGAGAACACACGCATGAAGTACGAATCATGGGGTTGGAACGTTCTTGAAATCAATGGTAACGATCCTGACGAGATCCGCGCTGCTCTTATCCTCGCTAACAAGGAAGAGAATCGTCCTACACTCATCATCGGTCACACCGTTATGGCTAAGGGCGCACGCAAGGAAGACGGTTCAAGCTACGAGCGCAGCGTGAAGACTCACGGCGCACCGCTCGGCGGCGGCGCATACGAGAACACAGTGAAGAACCTTGGCGGCGACCTCAACGACCCGTTCGTAGTATTCGACGACGTTAGGGAACTTTACGAAAAGCGCAACGCTGAGCTTCGCGAGATCGTTAAGGAAAGACATGCTGCCGAAGAGGAATGGCGCAAGGCTAATCCGGAGAAGGCTGAACAGATGAAGGCTTGGTTCTCTGGCGACGCTCCTAAGGTAGACTGGAGTGCTCTCGTTCAGAAGCGCGACGTAGCTACTCGTGTAGCTTCAGCCAACTGCCTCGGCGTACTGGCAGAGCAGGTGCCAAACATGGTTTGCTCTTCAGCCGACCTTTGCAACTCTGACAAGACCGACGGTTTCCTCAAGAAGACACACGAGCTTGCACCAGACGACTTCACCGGAGCATTCTTCCAGGCAGGTGTGAGCGAACTTACTATGGCTTGCGTCTGCATCGGTATGTATCTCCACGGTGGTGTTATCCCGGCTTGCGGCACATTCTTCGTATTCTCCGACTACATGAAGCCGGCAATCCGTATGGCAGCTCTCATGCGCGTTCCAATCAAGTTCGTATGGTCACACGATGCATTCCGCGTTGGTGAGGACGGACCTACACACGAGCCGGTTGAGCAGGAAGCACAGATTCGCCTTATGGAGAAGCTGAAGAACCACAAGGGTCAGGACTCTGTACGCGTATTCCGTCCGGCTGATGCCGAGGAGACAACTGTATGCTGGCAGATGGCTAACGAGAACATGGACACTCCGACAGCGATGATTTGCTCACGTCAGAACGTGAACTCTCTGCCTGAAGGCACAGACTACTCTCAGGTTCGCAAGGGTGCATACATCGTTAAGGACGATCCTAACTATGACGTTATCCTCCTCGCTTCAGGTTCGGAGGTGTCTACACTCCTCGCAGGTGCCGAGTTGCTCAACGCTGACGGCATCAAGACACGTATCGTAAGCGTTCCGTCAGAAGGTCTGTTCCGTACACAGAGCAAGGAGTATCAGGAGAGTGTACTGCCGAAGGGCGCAAAGATCTTCGGTATGACAGCAGGTCTCCCCGTTACACTTCAGAGCCTCGTAGGCGTTGAGGGTATGGTATATGGTCTTGAGTCGTTCGGTTTCTCTGCTCCTTACAAGGTGCTCGACGAGAAATTGGGCTTTAACGCCGAGAACGTATTTAAGCAGGTGAAAGATTACTTATCTAAATAAACAGGCATAGCTTATGCAGAACTTCACGTTAAGTAAGAAATTCTGCATAAGCTTGCTTTATTAATAATCCAATAAAACTACAGTACTATGGAAATTAAGACAGTAGGCATTGCATGCGACCACGCAGGTTACGCATTGAAGAAATTTGTTGTTGAGTACCTTGAGAGCCACAACATTCCTTTTAAGGATTACGGAACATACAGCGATATGAGCTGCGACTATCCTGACTTTGCACACGAATTGGGCGAAGCTATCTCTAACGGCGACGTTTATCCAGGTATCGGTATCTGCGGTAGCGGTGAAGGCATGGCAATGACTCTCAACAAGCACAAGGGCGTACGTGCAGCATTGGTATGGAATCCTGAGATTGCACAGCTCACACGCCAGCACAACGACGCTAACATCCTCGTTATGCCGGGACGCTTCATCGACAACAAGACAGCAGAGAAGATCATGGACGAATTCTTCAAGACTCCGTTCGAGGGCGGTCGTCATGAGAAGCGTGTAAACAAGATTGACTTGTAAAAGTTAGAAGCGTATTACAAGGTTTACTTGTAAAATTTTGACACACAAGAAAAGCTTACAGGAGACTATGACAACACGCCATAGCCTCCTTTTTTATAATACTTAAAAACGACAATGAAGAAAATTCTTATTTCTGCATCTATATTCGCTTTGAGTCTGACAGCGAATGCGCAGGGACAATTCATTTCCGACACCAACTACCGCAACACCGTGGAGAACATCTTCAAGGAGCGCGTTAAGACTGTCGGCAAGACATTCTACAACACACAGAAAGAAAACCTTACCGCCGACGAGCAGGAAGCATTGAAGTTCCTCTATGCCTACATGCCGCTTGCCGACGTCACCGACTACCCTACCTCGTTCTTCGCCGACAACGTGCGCATGTCATTCAAGGCTCGCAAGGAGATGCCTTGGGGCAAGAACGTTCCCGAACTGCTTTTCCGCCACTTCGTTGTGCCTATCCGTGTCAACAACGAGGCTCTGGACAATGCACGCTCGGTGTTCTACAACGAATTGAAGGACCGCATCAAGGGCATGTCGATGATGGACGCTATCATCGAGGTGAACCACTGGTGCCACGAGAAGGTGACATACCAACCTTCTGACGCCCGCACATCGGCGCCTCTCGCAACGCTCAAGACCGCAACCGGACGTTGCGGTGAGGAGAGTACGTTTGCCGTTGCAGCGCTCAGAGCCGTAGGCATACCTGCACGCCAGGTGTACACACCGCGTTGGGCTCACACCGACGACAACCACGCCTGGGTAGAGGCTTGGGCAGACGGCAAATGGTACTTCCTCGGCGCCTGCGAACCGGAACCGGTGCTCAACCTCGGTTGGTTCAACGCTCCGGCTTCGCGAGCAATGCTCATGCACACACGTGCTTTCGGCGACTATAACGGACCTGAGGAGGTGATGCTGCGCACAAGCAACTTCACAGAAATCAACCTCACCTCCAACTATGCACCGGTTGCGCCTATCGACTTCTATGTCAAGGACAGCGAAGGCAAGCCGGTAGAGAACGCCCGTGTCGAGTTCAAGATTTACAACTACGCCGAGTTCTTCACAGCTGTAACAAAATATACCGACGCAAACGGTCACACCTCGCTCTCTGCAGGCATCGGCGACTTGGTTGTTTGGGCGTCGAAAGACGGCAAATACACCTACCAGAAGGTATCGTTCGGCAAGGACAAAGAAACCATACTCACCCTCCCAGAGGGTGCACCTACCAGTTCTGTTGGTGCACTTGAGACAAGTGCACCCCCTAAATGCACCTACCTGGACATCGTTCCGCCGAAGGAAGATCCGCAGCTACCATACGTCAGCGACGAGATGCACAAGGAGAACCAGCGCCGCTTTGCTCTTGAAGACAGCATCCGCAAGGCATATACAGCAACGTTCCCCACTATGGAGGAGGCAAAGCGCATCAATGAGCGCGGCGCCGAGTACATTTTCAAGTCGCGCGGCAACAAGCAGACCATCGTCGACTTCATCAACCGCCACAGCGACAACGAAGACCGCGTGATGGGCATACTCGCCACACTCAGCGACAAAGACTTGCGCGACATCACAACCGAGATTCTCGAAGACAGCTACAACGCAACAACCGACCAGCTCTCGCCGCGTGTTGAGGACGAGCTGATTACAATTCCGTTCAAGCAGTACTTCGAGAAGGCGTTCAGCAAGAAGGCAGCCGACGCTTTCCGCGCCGACCCGATGAAGCTCGTAGAATGGATAAAGAAGAACATCCGCCTCAACCCCGACAAGACGGCTCTGCGCATCGCACAGACTCCGGTTGGCGTTATGAAGTCGAAGATTACCGATGAGCGTTCGCGCGACATCTTCTTCGTCGACGTGGCTCGCAGCCTCGGCATCGAAGCACAGAAGGACGCTGTGACGGGCAAGATACAGTACAAGAAGAATGGCGAATGGCAGGATGTGAAGTTCGACAACACAGCCGACAAGATATCTACCGCAGCAGCTCTCGGTATAATCAAGCTGACATACGAGCCTACAAAGCTGCTCGACAACCCGAAGTATTACAGCCACTTCACAATCAGCCGCATAGAAAACGGCACGGCTCAGCTGCTCAACTTCGATGAGGGTCAGGCTGACATGGGCAACGGCACTACATGGAGCAACACGTTCAAGAACGGCTACAAGCTCGACGCCGGCACATACATGCTCACCACGGGTACACGTCTTGCAAACGGCAGCGTACTCGCATCAAACCGTATCTTCGAGATTGTAAAGGGTCAGACAACAACCCTGCCTCTTGAGATTCGCCAAAACACCAACGAAGTGACAGTAATCGGTTCGTTCAACTCAGAAAGCCTCGTTACAAAGGACGGTAAGGAAGTAAGTCTGCTCTCACAGACCGGTCGCGGCTATTACGTTGTAGGCATCCTCGGCGTAGGTCAAGAACCAACCAACCACGCTCTGCACGACATCGAGAAGATGAAGGAAGCGTTCGAGGCATGGGGCCGTCCGGTAGTGCTGCTCTTCGAGAGCGAAGTCGACGCAGCCAAGTTCAACCACGACGAGTTCCCGGGTCTGCCGTCTACCGTGCAGTTCGCCCTCGACAAGGACGGATCGGTACGCAAGCAGATAGCACGTGAGATGAAGCTGATGAACGAGAAGCAGATGCCGATGTTCATCATCGCCGACACATTCAACCGCGTAGTATTTGTATCGCAGGGCTACACCATCGGACTCGGCGAGCAGATGCAGGGCGTGTTCAAGAAGTTGTAAACAACACATTTATACTAAAAATCGGTCATTAGAAATTGGGCTACAGCTCAGTTTCTAATGACCGATTTCTTTTATCCTACATCGTTTTTGCTTAGTAGCTATTTGATTACCACGTAGCAAGAACGCTATTACCACATAGCAACTATATCGTTACCGCATAGCAAAAACATGGTTACCACGCTACTGTAACAAAGTAAGACGCAGGGCTTTACTGGTTTCTTTGCTAATGCGAAAACGATTGTCGGTGCGCTCGCCTACAAGCCAGACTATGCGTTGCTGTGCGTCGGTGACTACGAGCTGGGCACGTTTCTCAAAGACATTCTTCTTGCGGTCGGTGAGATAATCGCTTACGAGCTTCATGCCGTTCATGCCAAATGGAGCAAAGCGGTCGCCCTGCTCAATGTGGCGCAAGGTGAGTGGGAACTTGATGTCCGATGCGTCGAGACATACGCAGTCGGCTGCGCGACTCGGCACGTAATCGTCGCCGCAATCTTCCGCCGCTACCTTTATCTTCAAACTGTCGCTGAACACATACGTGCCGGTTTCGGGTATGCGCATTGAGCGTGCAGTATCGGCTACATTTGTTCTCGGCTGAACGAGCAGAGAACCGCGGTCGAAGGCGAGTTCGTGCGTATGGGAAGTTACTATTTTACCTGCGGGGCTGGTGTCGAGCGAGGTGTATATCTGCTCGATTTGCGCCGAAGTGAAGCCACGGGGGCTGAGTATTTCGTGCAGGGTGTACTCTGGTGATGGCTGCTGCTTCAGTCGATCGACGGAGATGGTGAGGGGCTGAGATGGTGTGGTTCCTAACTGCTTGGTTGGTGCACTTGAGACAAGTGCACCCCCTAAAGTGCACCCCCTTGGAGGGGTGGTGACGTCGGCAATGCTTCGCTTCATTGCCTCATCAAACACTTTCAGAGCCTCGCCAACACGCAGCGACGACTCGAAAATCGACAGGCTTACGCTCGGATTAAGCTCGCGCAACAGCGGCATTACATCAAGACGTATCTTGTTGCGTTTCACGTTGTTATGCAGATTGGTTGAATCTGTGACGTAGCTCTCGCCGAGGGCATCGAGGTACTGCTCTATCTGCTGGCGACTGTGGGAAAGGAGTGGGCGGATGATGTGGGCGTTGCGCGGTTGTATGCCTCGCAGTCCGCGCAGGCCTGTGCCGCGTACGAGGGAAACACTTAGAGTCCGAGTTAGGCATAACCCTCGAAGCCGCCCATTGCAACTTCCATCTGCGTGGCGCCGAATCGGTGCGCGACGAGGAGTTCTGCAAGCAACTTTGTGAGCGTCTTTCCGTGCCTCTGCATCTCATCCACTTCGACACGCAGGCTTATGCCGACCTGCATCATGTGAGCATCGAGATGGCTGCCCGCGACCTGCGCTACGCCTATTTCGAGAATCTGCGCCAGGACATCGCTGCCCTCGACATCTGTGTGGCTCATCATCGCGACGACAGCGTGGAGACTGTGCTCCTCAATCTTGTGCGTGGCACCGGACTGCGCGGACTTCGTGGCATCCAGCCCCGCAACGCCCACATCATACGTCCGCTCCTTACGGTGAGCCGACAGGACATTCTACAATTTCTCTCGGCTCAGGGCGAGAGCTACGTCACCGACTCTACCAATCTTCACAACGACGTGAAGCGCAACAAGATACGGCTCGACATCATGCCCTTGCTGCGCGAGCTTAATCCGAGTGTGGCTCAGTCGATATTCGATTCGTCGCTTAGGGTGGGCGAGGCTCTGAAAGTGTTCGACGCGGCTATGGCGAGGAGCATTGGCGAAGTGGTGGATTGTGGTGGCGTTGGAAAGGCTGATGGCGTTGAAAAAACTGAAGGCGGCTTCCGTGTGGATGCCGACCGATTCAGTATCGACATAAAGAAACTTCTCGCTCAGCCGTCGCCCGAGTACACTCTTCACGAGCTTCTTAGCGCATGTGGCTTCTCTTCGGCCCAGGTGGAGCAGGTGTTCGTCTCGCTCCATCGTTGTCCCACTGGCAGGCTGTTTGCCTCCGAGTCGCATGAGCTGGCTTTCGACCGTACGAAGCGGTCGCCTCGCTCC
>OQWI01001002.1_pt1 | contig 12670 bp, 12 predicted proteins | sample 1691551 | NCBI WGS metagenome assembly OQWI01 (sample SAMN03418259, study PRJEB22391) | human gut metagenome | biome: human-gut; feature: organic feature; material: feces | host: Homo sapiens | place: Tanzania | collected 2013-01
GCGGCTGCGGCTCCAAAACGTAACCTTCTTTGTCTCGACAGTCTTTTTATAAGCTTCTTCGTTCATGAAGCCTAACATGAGGACATTCTTTGTTGTGGCGTCCTGGATGATGGCAGGTACCAGCCCGCCCATTTTCTCAAAGTCGATTTTCATAATATACCGTTTTGTTCTTTTCTTTGTTTTTATGTGTCGCTTTGCCCGTGAAGGCTAAATTCTCACGTTAATGCCGTTGTCGGCAAGGTAGCGCTTAAGTTGCGGAATGAGTATTTGTCCGAAGTGGAACACGCTTGCAGCCAAGGCAGCGTCGGCCTTGCCACAGGTGAACGCGTCTTTGAAATGCTCCACAAAGAAGGTTACGTTTTGGAGCCGCAGCCGCAACTGTCTTTGGACAAAGGGAGAGACATCTGGCCATTTCCTTAACCTGGTAAGCATACAGAACGACTGTGACAACGACACGCTGCTCGTAAAGGTTCACCCCTCTGGACCAACATGCCATGAAGGCACCGACACCTGCTGGGGCGAAGACAACGAGAGCAATCCATTGGCTTTCCTCTCAGAACTACAGGACTTCATAGAGCGTCGCCACGAAGAGATGCCTGAGGGTAGCTACACCACAAGTCTTTTCCAAAAAGGCGTTAACCGCATAGCACAGAAAGTGGGAGAAGAAGCTCTCGAGACTGTCATCGAAGCCACCAACGGCACCAACGACAAGCTCATCTACGAGGCTTCCGACATGTTCTACCACCTCATAGTGCTGCTCACCGAAAAGGGACTACGCATAGAGGATGTGGCTGCAGAACTGCAAAAACGCCACGACCCTAACTGGGATAAAGCCCGAAGGGTGAAGAAGAGTAAAGAGTAAAATTGCTAATAAAAGATATGCTAATAGAATATAAAAACGTAAACATCTACCAGCAAGGCAAATTAGTGCTTGAGGGTGTAGACTTCCATGTAGACGAAGGAGAATTCATCTACATCATTGGTAAGGTGGGCTCGGGAAAGAGTTCACTACTGAAAACAACATACTGCGAGCTCGACCTCATGAAAGACGAGGCTGAGAAGGCAGAAGTGTTAGGACGCAATGTGGTGAGTCTGAAACGCAAGGAAATACCTGCACTAAGACGCGAATTGGGAATAATATTCCAAGACTTCCAGTTGTTGCACGACCGCACGGTTTACGACAACCTGGAATTCGTGCTTAAAGCTACAGGATGGAAAAACAAGAAAGATATTAAAAAGCGTATCGACGAGGTGCTGGCAGATGTAGGCATGCAAGAGAAGATACACTCTATGCCTCACGAACTATCGGGTGGCGAACAGCAGCGTATTTCTATAGCTCGCGCATTGCTCAACGAGCCAAAGGTGATAATCGCCGACGAGCCTACGGGAAACCTCGACCCTGAAACAGCAACGTCAATCCTGAATGTACTGAAGAGCATCACTCAGACCGGCACAGCCGTGGTGATGACCACTCACAACTTGCCTATAATCGACCAGTTCCCAGGCATCGTTTACCAATGCAAGGATGGTCACATGGCAGACATCACTAAGGATTTCACTAAGCTCTCAATAAGTGAAGAGTGAAGAGTGAAGAGTGAAGAATCAAATGGATTTGAAGGATAATTAAGAAAAAAAGAAAAAAAGAAAAAAAAAATAAACGATATGAACATGCAAGTAATGAAGTTTGGAGGTACCTCGGTAGGTTCTCCTGAAAGAATGAAGAATGTTGCCAAGCTCATCACAGAGTCTGGCGAACCAACTTTCGTAGTGCTCTCGGCAATGAGCGGCACAACAAACTCATTGGTGGAAATCAGCGACTATCTGTATAAGAAGAATCCAGAAGGCGCAAACGAGGTTATCAACAACCTTGAGAAGAAATACTTGCAACACGTAGAAGACCTCTACTCCACCGAAGAATATAAGCAGAAGACACGCGACCTGTTGCAGCAGGAGTTCAACTATCTGCGCTCATTCACCAAAGACTTGTTTACAAGCTTCGAGGAGAAGAGCATCGTGGCTCAGGGCGAAATCATCAGCACCAACATGGTTGTGAACTATCTTCAGGAGTGTGGCGTTAAGGCTGTGTTGCTCAATGCACTCGACTTTATGCGCACCGACAAGAATGCTGAGCCTGACACCGCTTATATCAAGGAGAAGCTACAGTCCATCATGAAGGACAATGAGGGCTATCAGATTTACATCACCCAGGGCTTCATCTGCCGCAACGCTTATGGCGAGGTAGACAACTTGCAGCGTGGTGGTTCTGACTATACTGCATCGCTCATCGGTGCAGCTCTGCCAGCTTCTGAGATTCAGATCTGGACCGACATCGACGGAATGCACAACAACGACCCTCGTATCGTTGATAAGACAGAGGCTGTGAGACAGCTCAACTTCGAAGAGGCTGCCGAGCTCGCATACTTCGGTGCTAAGATTTTGCACCCTACATGTGTGCAGCCAGCTAAATATGCAGGCATTCCTGTACGCTTGAAGAACACCATGGACCCTAAGGCCGAAGGCACTATCATCGACAACGTGATAGTACGTGGCAAAATCAAGGCTGTGGCAGCTAAGGACAACATTACAGCTATCAAGATTAAGTCGTCGCGCATGCTCTTGGCAACAGGATTCTTGCGCAAGGTATTCGAGATTTTCGAGAGCTATCAGACTCCTATCGACATGATTGCAACATCAGAAGTTGGTGTGAGCATGAGTATCGACAAAGACGACCACCTGAACGAAATTGTTGACGAGCTCAAGAAATATGGTACTGTGACCGTAGACACCAACATGTGTATCGTCTGCGTAGTTGGCGACCTCGACTGGAGCAACCTCGGTTTCGAGACCATCGCTACCGACGCTATGAAGAATATCCCTGTACGCATGATTAGCTATGGCGGTAGCAACTACAACATCTCGTTCCTTATCAAGGAGAGCGACAAGAAGCAAGCGCTGCAGAACTTGAGCAACGTATTGTTTAATAAGTAAAGCAAAAAACACATCATCTCTTTCAGCCCATCTCTCTCCAACACAGAGGGATGGGCTATACAACAACACACAACACACACAGAACAAGACAATTCAAATGAAAGGTACATTTCCAATAGATAAATTCCAAGGCATACAGACGCCATTCTACTATTACGACACCGACTTGCTGCGCCAAACCCTGAAGGCTATCAACAACGAAGTGGACAAGCATCCAGGATACCATGTGCACTATGCGGTGAAGGCTAATGCCAATCCAAAGGTGCTAAACATAATCTGCCAAGCTGGCCTTGGTGCCGACTGCGTGAGCGGTGGCGAGATAGAGGCTGCCATCAATGCAGGTTTTGCACCATCCAAGATAGTATACGCCGGAGTGGGCAAAAGCGACTGGGAGATTAATCTCGGACTCGACAAGGATATTTTCTGCTTCAATGTGGAGAGCATCGCCGAGCTGGAGGTTATCAACGAGCTTGCTGCAGCACGAGGCAAGGTGGCGAGAGTGGCTTTCCGTATCAACCCGAACGTGGGCGCACATACTCACGCCAATATCACAACCGGACTTGCAGAAAACAAATTCGGCATTGCCATGCAAGACATGGAGGCTGCGATAGAAGAAGCGGCACAGATGCAGAACGTGAAGTTTGTGGGATTGCACTTCCATATTGGTAGTCAGATACTTGACATGGGCGACTTCGAGGCTTTGTGCAACCGTATCAACGAATTGCAAGACAAGCTTGAGCGCAATCATATCATCGTTGAGAATATCAATGTGGGCGGTGGACTCGGCGTTAGCTACGACCACCCTAACCGTGAGCCAATACCAAACTTCAAGGCTTATTTCGATACATACGCCAAGAAGCTGAAATTGCGCGATGGCCAGTCTCTGCACTTTGAATTGGGACGTGCTGTTGTAGCTCAGATGGGCTCGCTCATCACCCGCACACTATACGTGAAGCAAGGCACAGCAAAGAAGTTTGCCATTGTGGATGCCGGTATGACCGACCTCATCCGCCCTGCCCTTTATCAGGCGTACCACAAGATAGAGAACATTTCGAGCGATGAGCCTATGGAGACCTACGACGTGGTGGGTCCGATATGCGAATCGAGCGATGTCTTTGCTAAAGCTATCGACATCAATAAAACCAAGCGTGGCGACCTAATAGCACTACGCTCGGCTGGAGCCTATGGCGAAATTATGGCAAGTCAGTACAACTGCCGCAAGTTGCCTAAAGGCTATATCTCAGAAGATTTATGATATTTAATACAACATCATTAATAATTTGCGGCATTCTGCTGCTATTGGCTATTATAGCCTCCTTTGTTAACCCTCTGTTCCGCAAGATTATCTTGTCGGAAGAGGCTGACTTATCATCAACAGAAGATGCCGACAACAGTTCAGCTAACGATGCTTACGGACAGCAAATGCCATCCGTAAGCATCGTCATAACTGCCCACGACAATGCTGCCGAACTAAGACGTAATCTGCCCTTGGTGTTGGCACAGCAATATCCTGGAAACTATCAGGTGATTGTGGTGGCAGAGAAAGGCGACAGCGAAACAGAAGATGTGTTGAAGTTGCTTTCAGCCGACAAGCATCTGTACTACACGCTGATACCTGAATCGTCGAGATACATGAGCCGCAAAAAGCTCTCTATCACGATTGGCGTAAAGGCTGCCCAAAGCGAATGGATAATGCTCGTGGAACCATCGTGCCGCCCAGAGTCGGAACATTGGCTTGCCACTATGGCTCGCAACTGCAATAAGGATAAAGACCTTGTAATTGGCTACAGCAGCTATGACGACGACGCCAAAATGTATCAGCGTTTTGAGCGCATGCTAACTCAATGCTACTCGCTTCGCGAAGCTCAGCAGTCTACGGCTTATCGCCATTATGGCTCTAACCTTATGATACGCAAAAGCCTGTTTATGAAGCAGGAGGGTTTTCGCAGTAGCTTGAACTTGGTGAGAGGAGAATACGACTTCTTGGTAAACGATTTTGCCACAGCCGACAATACAGCTACAGAAACATCTCGTCTGGCTCATGTCGTTGAGGATGCTCCTACCCACAAGGCGTGGCTGTATCACCACATGTACTATCTGGAGTCGAGAAAGATGCTGAAGCGAGGCATAAAGCATCGTTTGGTATTCAACATCGACCAGATAATGCTCCACACAACAGTAATTGCCGACATCGCAGCCATTGCAGCATCCGTGGCACTTCAGCAATGGATTATCACAGCAGTAGCAGCGGTTTCGCTGATAATAACAACATCACTATGTAGTCTATGGTTGTCTAAACGCTCCAAGGAGTTGGGCGAAAATATCCCTACCCTTTTGACTTTGCCTTTGCAGCTTAGCGTGGTGTGGCACAACATGAAACATGCCATAAACCATAAGTTTGCCGACAAATTAGATTTTACAACCCATAAGCTATAAAACTATAGGATTATGAGGATTTTGCTCTATATACCACAACAGACATTCAGCGTCGACGCCAACAAAGAATTGGTGACGGCGCTGAATGTGTGTCTTAACGAGAATGGTGACATAAGCGGTGTGCAGGCTGAAATAGCTCACGCTTACTCACCACAGTTGCTCAACGACATCAATATCGTACACATCTTCGGCTGCTGGAATCATCAAGCAGCACAACTCATGCAGAAAGCCACAAAGGCGAATATCCCTACGGTATTTTCGCCTTTAGGCGGACTCGAACCATGGACTATGAAAGGTAAGGCTGCAAAGAGAAATCTACAGACCAACCTCTTTCAGCGCCGAATGACACGACAGGCGTCGGCTGTGCATGTGGCAGGAAAGTTTGAAAACGAGATGTTCACTCGTCTGCGTTGGAATCCTCGCGTGAGCATCATCAAGAACCCTGCTTTGACAAGCCTCGTGAGCAATAAGGAGATGGCACACCAGATGCTGACACTCTATCAAAAGGTGCTGGACTCCAATGTCTACACCTTGATGAGCCAACAAGCAGCAACTGCCATGACGTATCTGCTGCAGGCAGCCACCTGCCCCGAAATAGCGCAGATGCCTACAGCCATGAAGCAGGCTAAGGAAGAAGTGGAGAAGATTGACGCCACCGACTGGCGCAACATCTGCATCTATGCTCACGACGAACATATCTCCGACATCATTGCCCAAGGTGCAGCCACCATCAACCCTGAACTTACGATGATAGAAGTGGACAATGCTCAGCGCTTTGCTCCAAGCAATAAATATAGCGATAAAGATTTGAAGTGCGACGACGTGCTGAGTAGCAACATCATGCTGAAAAGCAAGGTGGAAGATATTGCTACCGACGAACAGCAAACGGAGCGCGAACTGTGTATGATGGTGCTAAACATAAAGCACGAACTTGCTCACAACAAGTTGCCTTTGCGCCATATTGCAAACCTTGCCACACGCCTCAACCACGAGGAATACGACGAGGATGTATTGGCAACAATGCTCGAAGAAACCAGCGCCACGCTGTTTATGGCAAGACTCGAAGCGGCAATGGCAACCATCACAAGATTAACAGAAGGCTTCATGCCTATAAAACCAATATTTGACAAACAGGCAGACGCAATGACGTCTGAGATTACGAAACTTAAAAACATAGCCGTGTCATGACAAATCCTAAAGACATTGAAAAAGACATGAGATACTTGCAGCTGTTGTCTAACTCGTTTCCAACAATAGCCGATGCAAGTACTGAAATTATAAACCTTCAGGCTATTCTCAATTTGCCTAAGGGAACCGAACATTTCCTTGCCGATATTCATGGTGAGTATGAGGCTTTCCAGCATGTGCTCAAAAATGCTTCGGGCAATATTAAGCGAAAGGTAAACGACCTTTTCGGCACCACTCTGCGCGAAGCTGAAAAGCGTGAGCTCTGCACCTTGATTTACTATCCTGAACAGAAGCTGGAGTTGGTGAAAGCACAAGAGAAAGATATCGACGACTGGTACCACATCACGCTTCATAAGCTGGTAGCTGTTTGCCGAGACATTTCGAGCAAATACACACGCTCTAAGGTGCGCCACTCGTTGCCTGCCGATTTCTCTTATATTATCGAAGAATTGCTCCACGAGCGCACAGAAGACACCAACAAGACAGCATACGTAAACGAGATTATCGACACCATAATATCTACAGGACGTGCCGACGATTTCATCATCGCTATGGCTGGTGTGATACAGCGATTGGCAATCGACCAACTTCACCTCTTGGGCGACATCTACGATCGTGGTCCTGGTGCTCATCGCATCATGGACTTAATGGAAAACTACGAACATTGGGACATCACATGGGGCAACCACGACATCATGTGGATGGGTGCTGCTGCGGGCAATGATGCTTGTATCTGCAATGTGATTCGCTTGTCGCTACGTTATTCTAACCTCGCCACTTTGGAAGAGGGCTACGGCATCAATCTTGTGCCTCTTGCCACCTTTGCTATGGAAGCCTACAAAGACGACCCTTGCGAAGAGTTTATGCCTAAGTTTAGTGGCGGTGCCGAAAACATGGATGCTAAGACCCAACGCCTGACAGCTCAGATGCACAAGGCTATTGCCGTGATGCAGTTTAAGGTGGAAGCACAGCTTTATCATAAGCATCCGGAATGGAAGATGGAAGAGCGCGACTTGCTCTCGCATATCGACTACAAGACTGGCACAATAACCCTCGAAGGCAACACATACCAAATGAAGAGTTGCCACTTCCCTACTATCGACCCTGCCAACCCTACAAAGCTAACAGAAGAGGAAGAGGCTCTGATGCACCATCTACGCCATTTCTTTATGCTTAGCGAGAAGTTGCATCGCCATCTCAGCGCTATGCTGGCGCATGGTTGCATGTACGGCATTTACAATGGCAACTTGCTATTCCATGCCTCTGTGCCACTCAACGAAGATGGCACACTGAAGGAAGTGGAGATTCGTCCAGGACACAAATGCTCAGGACGAGCTTTGATGTCGGATATCGGCATGCAGATACGTTCGGCTTTCCAAAACGATACTCCAAAAGAGGAGCGCGAATATGCTGTAGACTACTTCCTGTATCTATGGTGCGGACCAAATAGTCCATTGTTCGACAAATCGAAGATGGCTACATTTGAGCGCTATTTCATCAACGAAAAGGAGACACACCACGAGGCTAAGGGCAACTTCTTCACCTTGCGTGATCGTGAGGATATTTGCGACTCGATAATGGACGCCTTCGGCATTACCGACCCTAATCGCCACATCATAAATGGTCATGTGCCTGTGCATGTGGCAAGTGGCGAAAACCCTATCAAGGCAGGCGGCAAGCTGATGGTGATAGATGGCGGATTCTCGCAGGCTTACCATAAGGAGACTGGCATTGCTGGCTACACCTTGGTTTACCACAGCCGTGGTTTCCAGCTTGTGCAGCACGAGCCTTTCACCAGCACCGAAGATGCTATAATCAGAGGTACCGACATCAAGTCTACAACGCAGATAGTTGAGATGTCTGCCCATCGTATGCGTGTAGCCGATACCGACATAGGTTGCGAGTTGTCCAAGCAGATTAACGACCTGCAACAGTTGCTCTATGCCTTCCGTCATGGATACATCAAGGAGGCTATGTCCAACAAATGATATAGGAAACACACGGACAATTAAATAGATACAATAATGGTTAGAAGAGTCAGAATACAGGATGCTGCCGATATAGTGGCTATATATAATAGGTATATAACCGACACGACTGTAACGTTCGAGAAAGAACCTATATCAGTCTGTGAGATGCAGAAGCGTATAAGTGACATAGCCTCCTCATTTCCTTATTTCGTCTATGAAGATCAGGGTAGGGTAGTAGGCTATGCTTATGTACATCGATGGAAGGAGCGTGCAGCCTATGCTCACACTCTCGAAACCACCGTATATCTCAATCCTGACCTACGCCATTCGGGCATAGGCACCACCTTGATGCAGCATGTCATTAATGAGTGTCGTGCTCAGAACTACAAGGTGCTCATAGCCTGTATTACTGCTGAGAATAGCGATAGTCTCGAGTTTCACAGGCACTTGGGCTTCACGCAGGCATCACTCTTCCACAATGTAGGTGAGAAGTTCGGCCGCTTCCTCGATGTCATAGATATGGAGTTGCAGCTATAAAAGTAAACACAGCCCCTAAAAAATAATTTCAGGAATAATAATAAATAAACTTTAATTATGAACAGAACCATCATTACAGTAGTAGGCAAGGACACCAAGGGTATCATTGCTAAAGTGTGCACTTATCTTGCCGACAACAATGTCAACATCCTTGACATTTCGCAGACCATCGTGCAGGAGTATTTCAACATGATGATGATTGTCGACATGACAAAAATGGAGAAGCCTTTCGTTCAGGCATCCGATGAACTTACAAAGCTTGGAGAGAGCGTAGGCGTGCAGGTTAAGTGCCAGCGCGAGGAGATATTTGATGTAATGCATAGAATCTAATCACACAAACTAATACGTCATGATTAATATCAACGAGGTTATCGAAACCAACAAGATGATAGAGAAGGAGAACTTCGACGTGCGCACCATCACTATGGGCATCAGCCTTATGGATTGCGTTAGCGACTCTCTCCCTACCCTATGCAATAATATATACAACAAGATTACACGCCTTGCCAAGAATCTTGTAAGCACAGGCGAGCAGATTTCTAAGGAGTTAGGTGTGCCTATCGTCAACAAGCGCATCGCTATTACTCCTATTGCTCTTGTGGGTGGTAATGCCTGCAAGACATCCGACGACTATGTAGAGCTTGCCCGTACTCTCGACCGTGCAGCCAAGGCTGTAGGTGTAAATTTCCTTGGTGGCTATTCGGCTATCGTTTCTAAGGGAATGACCCATAGCGACGAGCTTATGATACGCTCTATTCCTAAGGCTCTTGCCGAGACCGACCTTATTTGTAGCTCGGTTAATATCGGTTCTACAAAGACTGGTATCAATATGGATGCCGTGCGTCTTATGGGCGACATTGTGCGTCAGACTGCTGAGGAGACCAAGGAGCGTATGTCCATCGGTTGTGCCAAGCTTGTTGTCTTGTGCAACGCTCCCGACGACAATCCCTTTATGGCTGGTGCCTTCCATGGCGTTAGCGAACCCGACGCTGTCATAAGCGTGGGTGTAAGCGGTCCGGGTGTTGTTAAGTATGCACTTGAGCAAGTTCGTGGCGAGAGCTTTGAGGTACTATGCGAGACTATCAAGCGCACCGCCTTCAAGATAACACGTGTTGGTCAGCTTGTAGCCAAAGAGGCATCTCGTCGACTTGGCATTCCATTCGGCATTATCGACCTCTCGCTTGCTCCAACTCCAGCTGTAGGCGATTCTGTTGCCGACATTCTTCGCGAGATAGGTCTCGAGCATCCTGGTGCTCCTGGTACAACGGCAGCCCTTGCCTTGCTTAACGATCAGGTTAAGAAGGGAGGCATCATGGCTTCCTCGTATGTAGGAGGTCTTAGTGGTGCGTTTATCCCCGTAAGCGAGGATCAGGGCATGATTGATGCAGTAGAGGCAGGTGCTCTTACCATCGAGAAACTGGAGGCTATGACATGCGTCTGCTCTGTAGGTCTCGACATGATAGCCATCCCTGGCGACACACCCTCTACAACAATTGCCGGCATTATTGCCGACGAGGCAGCCATCGGTATGATTAATCAGAAGACTACAGCCGTGCGCGTCATTCCTGCTATTGGCAAGAAGGTTGGCGATAAGGTCGACTTTGGCGGACTCTTGGGTTATGCTCCCATCATGCCCGTCAACACCTTCTCATGCCAGCCGTTCGTAGACCGTGGTGGACGCATACCGGCTCCAATTCACAGTTTTAAAAACTAACGTAATTAAGAAATGAAGCTTTGCAAGCGAAAGTACTTAATTCTCTGAACTTGCGAAAGCTCAGTTAAGAAATTATATCTAAATGCTCAACAACAATACCATTTGCGCCATCGCTACCGCCCCTGGTGGTGCTATTGGCATTATTCGAATCTCTGGCCCCAAGGCCATTAGTATAGCCGATAGGATTTTCCGTCCTGTCGGCTCAACTCTTTCTTTGTCCGAGCGCAAGGCCTACTCTCTTGCCTTTGGCAATATTGTCAACGCCAATAACGATGTTGTCGACGAGGTGCTTGTATCTATTTTCCGCGCGCCTCATTCGTATACCGGAGAGAACTCTGTAGAGATTTCATGTCATGGTTCTGCCTATGTGCTTCAGCAAGTAATGCTGTTGCTAACCGAGAATGGTTGCGTACCTGCCGGACCTGGCGAGTTTACCCAGCGTGCCTTCCTTAATGGCAAGATGGACCTCTCGCAGGCAGAAGCCGTTGCCGACCTCATCGCCTCCACCAACAAGGCAACCCACCAGATGGCGATGAGCCAACTGAAGGGTCACTTCAGCAACGAGCTCTCCACCCTTCGTGAAAAGCTCCTCAAAATGACTTCCCTCCTCGAACTGGAACTGGATTTCAGCGACCATGAGGACCTGGAGTTTGCTTCGCGCCACGAACTGCTCACGCTCGCCCAGCGCATCCACAGCCATATCCAGGCGCTCTGCCGTTCCTTCCGTCTGGGCAACGCATTGAAACGAGGCATTCCCGTAGCCATTGTGGGCGAAACCAATGCGGGTAAGTCAACTCTGCTCAATGCTTTGGTAGGCGAAGAGCGTGCCTTGGTTAGCAACATTCACGGCACCACACGCGACACCATTGAAGAGGCTATCAATGTGGGGGGCACACTGGTACGTTTTATTGACACTGCAGGCATACGCGAAACCGATGATACTGTAGAACGTCGGGACGTGAGGCAAACTCTAATTCTTCGTGATCAGAGAAATCGAGTTCTAATTCGAGCAGCGAAGTGATGTGTAGCAGTTGGTCGCGTAACTGACGCAGTTCTTTACTAAAGCCACCCTTCATTTGCTGCATAGCCATGCGATGGTTGGCTTCGGTAGTCGAAGCAATGAGGTCGGCAACGGCTTCGGCTTGACTGAGGTCCATCTTTCCATTTAAGAATGCACGTTCGGTGTATTCGCCTGCACGGGCTAAACGGCAACCTCCTTGCAAAAGTAATTGCATAACACGATGGAGAATGTAGTCGGACCCATGGCATGATATTTCGGTGCTGTCCTCTCCTGTGTAGGAGTGGGGAGCACGGAACAGACTTACCAACACTTCATCAATAACCTCGTGTGTTTGTGGGTCGATAATGTTGCCAAAGGTGAGTGTGCTACTCTTTTTTTCGTGCAAGGGTGTTTTTCCTTTCGACTTGAATATGTGAGATGTAATAGCTATGGCTTCGGGACCAGATACTCGGATGATGCCGAGTGCTCCACCCGAAGGGGTTGCTATGGCGCAAATAGTTTCCATTGTTTTGTCTTTTTTTTCTATTCTGCAAATTTACATCTTTTTTTAATGGAAAAAAATAATCAGGTATGAGAGATTGGGACAAACCCTTCTTCTCTCATACCTGATTATTTTAAATCACCCCTAAAAAAGGGATTATCTGTATTATTTTTTTACCTGAGGCTTGCGTCCACGTTTGGCAGGAGCCTTCGTTGCTTTAGGCTTATCGTCTTCGGCATTAACTTCAGCTTCGGGAGCCTCCTTCTTTTCGAAACGAGCAAGCATGTTTTGAAGTTTCGAGATTTCGAGGTTCTTTCTCTGCAACTCATCACCCT
>OQWI01001004.1_pt1 | contig 12658 bp, 11 predicted proteins | sample 1691551 | NCBI WGS metagenome assembly OQWI01 (sample SAMN03418259, study PRJEB22391) | human gut metagenome | biome: human-gut; feature: organic feature; material: feces | host: Homo sapiens | place: Tanzania | collected 2013-01
AAGTTTTTCTTTTTTTTCGGGATAAACCTCCAAATAATCCTGTATAGGCATTGTTTGCGAATCGAGGTGAAAATGGCGGTAATCGGGGTTTTTGTCAAGAATATCAAGCAGCATATCGAGCATATAGCCGAGCATATACTGCGTTCTTCTTGCAGAAAAGCGCCATTCCCTGTCCCAGTGCGTATTTGAAATAAAGTGAAGCTGAAGCTTTTTGCCGTTATTATCCATCTTTGTCTCCTTAACCCTTTATTACTTTCATAATCTCTTCAAAATTATTGCAGAAATGCGAACAAACGGGCTTTGTGCCGCTTGACTCTATGTTGCCGCCCGCAATGCCTATCGTTGTGTAGCCCGCAAGGCGTACCGAGCAAACGCCCGCGCCGCTGTCCTCAATGCCGACTATGCGGTTTCTGTTTGAAAACGCCTCGCCTAAGCCCACAACAGCAGTTTCGCTGTAAAGCCACGGGTGCGGCTTCGGTGAAAGCTCGCCCAACGTGCCGACCTTGCCCTTGCCGAGCGGGAAGCCCGCCGAAATTATTGCGTCATAAAAATCCTTGGGGTCGCCCATGCCGAGCGTTTTAAAAGCCGAAAGAATTTCGGGCCAGGCTTTTTCATAAAGTCCCGAGGTAACAAGACCTATTTTAACGCCCATGCTTTTAAGCTCAAGCAAAAAGTCCTTTATGCCTTCGGCAGGCGTAAACGCGCCGTCTTTTCCTCTGCCGTTCATAATTTCGTCCATCTCGCGGTGGGTATGCATAAAATAGTACTCGCGCGCTTTTTCAAGCGAAGCGCCGGGGCAATATTTATCTATGCAATAAGAAAGATGCTCTGAAACGCTGTGCCCCGAAACAAACGGCAAATCCTCTTCTTCAAGTTCAAATTTCGGGTTGTTAAGAAGGCTCCCGGTGGTCATTTCTATAATCCAAATCCAAAAATCCTCGCTTTTTACGGTGGTGCCGTCAAGGTCCATAAGCACGGCGCTTAAAGGATACTCGGTTTTTACGGGATAAACGGGGTAATAAACGGGAAAAGCCACAGCGGATTTTACCGCCGCAAGCGTGTGCGTTCCGAACGAAACAAATTCGACCTTTCCGTCGCCCGTTGAAGCAATAAGCTCAACGCCGTCTTTCCCATTAAAAAACCGCTTGTCCTCGGTGCTGTCAAGAAGCAAAAAGCCGCTGTCGGCTTCGATTTTGCCGAGGTCGGGTATAAACATTTCTTTATTTTGAAGCATATAAACAATCCTTTCGTTTATTCCGAAATATTTTAACATATCGCGTTTGATAAGTAAATCGGTTTTTATAATTTTTATATATTAATATATATAAAGGTTGTTGAAAAAAATCCGCGGTAATGATATACTGTATGTGACTTTCACTATTAAAAGAAAGGAAGATTTTTTTGGCAGAAATTAAAAACCTTGACGCCGTTGCATCGCTTGAAGCAATGGACGCTCATGTTGACGATTGGCGCGACGCCACAAAGGGCAAACAGAGAGGTATTTTCTCTTTTGACGACCTTGTAACAGTCAAGCTTAAAACGCTTAAAAAGCGCATTTACACCGACATTGAGTCTATTCCGCCGTGGAAGATGAAAGAATGCATCTATAAGGGCATAGACGATTATGAGTTCTTCTATGACGATTGGAAAGAGCTTAACGTCGGCGTCAAACAGATTATTGCGCATGGCAAACAGAGTCACGGCACGGTACATTGCGCCTGTGTCGACATATATATAGCCCACTTCACGGGCGAGATCCTTTGCCATAGTGCTCTTGCCGCACGACGAATGACCGTCGATAGCCACGATTATCTTCTTCATTTTTCTGAATTTAAAAATGTTATAATTGATTTTTTATGTAATGGTTTGTTGTCGATTGGGATTGATTGGGATTGCATCAGAGATTGAAAGCCGCGTTGATAACGATTGACGAGCTCGACACATGATACTTGCCGTAGGCGAGGTTCACCTTGAAGCGGTCGAGATTGACGCCTGCGCCAAACGACAGCCCCGCGCCATGAGCACTCTTGCCGTCGCTGTTCTCGATGCGCATCTCGTCGGCGCGGCGGAAGTTGTAGCCGGCTCCTATCCACAGGGCATCGGACAGCGACATGTCGACACCCATGACAAGATGGTTGATGAAGCGGTAGCCCCAGTGGTTGAGGTCGACAAGCGTGGCAGACACTCTGAACGGCGTGTGCTCGAACCTGCGGCTTGCTCCTATCTGAACGTCGATGGGAATAGGCTCGAAGTCGTCGTTGTAGGCTTTAATCTGTCCGCCCAGGTTCTTGGCTACGAACGAGAGCGAGATGTCGCGGTCGGGGTCGTAGTAGTTCACACCCAGGTCGAAACCCACGCCCATGCTGTTGTAGCTGCCTATGTGCGAGCTTATGAGCTTGGCAGTTATTCCACCCGCGATGCGGTTGCTGAGCATGTAGGCGAAGTATCCTGCCACGGCAATGTCCTTGGCCGAGAAGTCGCCCGTCTGCTGTCCGTCGGCGTCCATCTCGCGCATGGAGCCGTAGTTCATGAATTGTCCGCTCACCGCCCACGAAGCCTTGTCGTTGATGTTGCGGTTGAACGACGCACTTGCCGTGGTGGAACCTTCCATGTAGGTCATGAAGTTAAGGCCTACGGTCTTGTCGCCCACCGACGAGAGCAGGGCTGGATTGTGAAACATCAGCGAGGCGTCGTCCTCGATAAGGCTTATGTTGTCGCCACCCAGCGCGGCTGCATGTGCGCTTACTGGCAGGCGCAGGAAGTTGTATGTTGTCTGGCTTTCCTGTGCCTGCAAGCAGGCTGTGCCTAACAATGTGAGCAGTAATGTGGTGATAAATGTCTTCATCCGTTTTTTCTTATGAATGCAAAGTTAATAAAATAACGCCAAATAGCGCAATTTATTATTGCGGAATCAAAGAATGAGCGTTGAATGATGAATGTTAAGTGTTGGCCAACTCCTCATTCGGCTTTTCAGCCAATTCCCCATTCGGCTTTTCAGCCAATTCCTCATTCTGCTTTTCAGCCAACTCATCATTCTGCATTTCGGCAGGTTCACGCGTTTTTTTCGACGCGGAAGGTCGCTTTTTTATAACCTCGCGCTTGTAGTGCGCCACTTCAGCGTTCACATAGTCGATAAACGAGGCGTAGTCGGTGTCGCCGAAAACGAGGGCGAGGGCGTTCACCATTTTCACCAAGGCACGGTAAGCCCGGTCGGTGGCCTCACGCGACTGCTTCATGGCGCCAACAGTCACGCCCATCCTCTCATTGGTGCGCTGAAGGGTGAGCTTGCGCACACGCTCGTTCGCCTCCTTCATTTTAGTGACAAAAAGCGTCAATGACAAGCTCTCGACAAGCGGGGCGTATTTTGTCTCAAGGTCGGCGATGAAGTTCATCAGCATACCCGTCTGCTTGTCAAGCTGGTCGGCAATGCTGATTCTGTAGTCCTTGATATGCTGCGCGAGGATATTGGCTGTCTTCGAGACTTCGGCAACGTTGATGGCGCAGAATCCATCCACAGCCTTCTTGTAGCCTATGTACAACGCGTCACGTTCCTTGTCTGCCTTGGCAATTTCATCTGTCAGCAGACTTTTGCTTGATGTATTCAACGCCAGGTCCTCGGCTGCCACGGCATCCTTTAATGCCGACAACAGCCCTGCCGCCTTGCTTCTTACAACAGCATCGGCCTCAGCACGTGCCAGAATGTTGCTTACGAACATGAAGTGCGCGCCATTATTTATGCGCGGCAAGTTTATGACATTAATCTCCTTCATGATATTTGTGGTTTTAGTGTGACATGAAGTTATGAGCATGGTCGGTATTACCGATTGCTGTCGTAAAGATACAAAAAAACAATGAAACATGCATTGTAATGTTGCTGAAATTTAGCGTATTTTTCTGAAAAACAATGTCATGTTCACGGTTTCTGATTAGTTTTTCTAAAAAACAATGTCATGTTCACGGTTTCTGATTAGTTTTTCTGAAAAACAATGTCGTGTTCATGGTTTCTGATTAGTTTTTCTGAAAAACAATGTCGTGTTCACGGTTTCTGATTAGTTTTTCTGAAAAACAATGTCGTGTTCACGGTTTCTGATTAGTTTTTCCGAAAAATAATGTCGTGTTCACGGTTTATGGTTACCTAAAAAAAAAAGGTAAGTAACAGTTCAGAATTATCTTTATATATATAAAGAGGAGGAGGGTGTGTCAAAACTCATACAATGCGGGCTGAAAGCCCAATTATCTCCACAGCCCAGGGCAACGCCCTGGGTAAACGGATACAAACCGAACAACGCGCCCTGTAAGGGCAACTGTAAAAAAACAATGGAACGTTAGAGCTGCCCTTACAGGGCGCGTTGTCCGTAAATGCCTTATACCCAGGGCACCGCCCTGGGCTGTGGAGAGTTGCCCCTTCGGGGCGCGCTGTCTACTGATAAACGTCTGTATTAATCACTCCAAATATCGGATGAGCCTTTTTTTACTCCAATTTCCGGATGCAGTTTTTAATACTCGTCCACCTTCTGCGCCTTGCGGTAGGCATCGAGTTCCTTCTGCAACTGCTTGGTTATCTTCTCATAGCCCGGCTTGCCGTAGAGGTTGTTAAGCTCGTTCGGGTCGTTCTGCAGGTCGTAGAGCTCGTTGTAGCTTACGGTCTCGTCCTTAGGCTCGAAATAGCCGATGCTGATGAGCGACTTGAGGGTGGCGTTCTCGGCTGTGCCCTCAATGCCCTGATACTTGTTCTCGGGCACCGCGTCGAGACCTCCCTTGCCATAGAAGTGGATGAGCTTGTAGCGGTCGGTGCGCACACCGTCGTGCTTGCGCACCATGTGGTAGGTGGGATAGTCGTAGTAGTGGTAGTAGATGCTTGTGCGCCACTGCTTCTGCGCGTCGCCGTTGTCGAAGACGGGGAGGAGCGAGCGGCCCACCATCTCCTTCGGCTTCTTCACTCCGGCAAGCTCAAGGAATGTTGGGGCGTAGTCGATGTTCTGCACCAGCTTGTGGCACCGCCCACACAGGGGCGGCGCTGCGAAAGTCATTCTGCCGCAAGGCTTAGTACCCCGTCTTGGGCAGCTTCACCGTTGTTTTGGTGTAGACGGTAGTGAGCCAGCGGGACACTGCCTGAATCCACTGCCCATTGTAAAGACCGCCCACATCCGCCACATTCACAATGCCGGAGTTGTTGGCAAGGCCGCTGTGGGCGGTGGCGTAGATGTACGGCGTTTCCACCTGCGCAAAGCCCGCCTTTACATTTCCGAATACGAACATGACTTCGGTGACGCGCTCATTGGCGGCAAGGCCGAGGACAGCGGGGCGGGCGTCCAATACGTAAACCTTGCTTGTACTCAGGTTGTCCGCCAAAGTGCGGTAGTCCCCGGAGAGGTTGGTCTTATAGACCACCTTGTAGGAAAGCGGCTGATTGTAGCTGCCGGTGACGATTTTGCTCAGCGTGACCTGCGCGGGAAGCTGATCGCGCCAATAGAAGGAGTCGAGGACAACGTTGGAGCTGTTCTTGATCTGCGAGAACACGTAGCGGATCGGCTGACCGGGCACCGCCTGCACAGGACCGGTTTTCTTAATGGATACGCCGGTGGAAACGCTGGTATTCTGCACTTCAAAGGTGACGATCTGTCCGTTGAATTCCAGATAGGCGGTCATCACTGTGGGGTTGATGGAGTAATTCGCAGGTGCTTTGATCTCACGGACGGTATAGCGGGACAACGGCAGCGTCTTGGAAACAGCGCGCCCGTTGCGGTCGGACTTGATGGTGTCCACCACATTGCCTACCTTGTCGTAGATCTCAAACACTGCGCCCTCCAGCAGCGTCCCGGCAGGCAGGCCATTGGTCGCGTTATCGTCTGCGGATTTCTTGATGATCTGGATCTGGCCGCACTCCGCGGTATTGCTCCACTCGATCTCTGTGGTGGAGCCGTAGCGGACAAAAATGGTTTTTAGCTCTGGGTCCAGAACATACCCCGGTGCCGCCTTGATTTCACGCAGATAATAGCGGCCATCGGCCAGTCCCTCGTCGGCGTAGATGTAGCCGTCCTGATCGGTCACGTACTCCCCGATGGGATTGTGATTGCTGTCGTAAAGCAGAAACACCGCGCCGTAAATCCCCTTGCCGGTAGCCTTGTCCACCTTGTGGAGCAGGATTCGGGAAGACTTATGATTGGTGATCTCCAGCGTCGCGGTCTGACCGTCCTTGACTTCAATACGGTGGGGCGTGGTATCCAGCAGGTAGCCGGACGCAGCTTCCAGCTCCGTCACAGTGTACCAGCCGCTTTCGGCTTTGGGGAGATAGATGACGCCATCTCGGTCGGTGGTGTAGGTGCCGATGATCTCACCATTCATCTTGCGGATCTCGAATTTGACCCCAGCGATACGCTTTCCACTGTCTTTGTCGCTCTTGATGATCTGCAACCCGCCCACAGGCGTGTTGTAAAAATAAAGCGTCTGCGTGTCGTTGGGATTGACCACAACAGTCTGCGTGCGAGTGTTTTCATCAATGGTGTAACCGGGGATCGTTTTGATCTCTGTGACCACCACGGTGCCGGAAATACCGGAAATGGTGATCCTGCCCTCCTTATCCGTCCAGTACAGACCGGTGGAGGACAGCGTGCCGCCCTCGGCATCTACATACGAGCCATCCGCATAGGTGATCTTAAACTCGACACCTTCCAGCGGCTCCTTTGTCACGGAATCCTGCTTTACGATGATCAGGTTGCCCTTGGGGGCGTTACGGAACTCCAGCGTGGTGACTTCATTGGACTTGACCTTGACGGTCTGCGGGGTATCATCGAGAATGTACCCCGCCTTCGCACGGATTTCTTTGATGACAAGCGTTGTGCCGGGGGCAACATCCGTAATGGGGAACGTACCTGCGCTGTCCGTCACGAACTTGCCGTTGGAGTTTCCGATGAGATTGCCGTCGGAATCCGTGACAAGGAACTCCACGTCAGAGATGGGAGCGTTCGTCACAGCGTCCACCTTTTTCACAAGCACACCGCCCTTGGGCTGGTTGCGGAACTCCAGCGTCATCACGGCATTGCGCTTGATTTTGATGCTCTGCGGCGTATCGTCCAGAATGTAGCCGTCTTTTGCCCGCACCTCACGGGCGATGACTGTCATGCCGGGAGTCAGGCCGTCAATGCGGATGGTGCCCGCGCTATCGGTCACATACTTTCCGTTGGCGTTGCCGATCACGCTGCCATCCGAATCGGTGATGAAGAACTCCACATCGGAAATGGGGGCGCCGGTCACGGCGTCCTTTTTTACGATCAGGAGGGAACCCATCTTATCGTTGCCAAAGGTCACGGTAATGACGTCCTGATCCTTACCGGAGAGATAGACCGTTTCCGTGGCGTCGGTGATCACATACCCGTCCGGCGCGGAGATCTCCTCGCAGACATAAGTGCCTGCCTTAAGGCCAGTCACGACGATGGTTCCATTGCTCGAAGTGCGGTACTCGCCGATAACTGTCCCACCCGTACCGGAGGTGCCGCCAAGGTAGCGGATGCGGAACCACGCACCTTCCAGCGGCTGACCACTTTCGCTGTCCACCTTGCGGATGATGATGGCGGAAAGGGGCGTGTTTTCAAAGATCAGGACTTTGCTCTCACCACCGGCGATGAAGCATTCCTGCGTGGCAGGCTCCTTGATGGCGTACCCGGACGCCGGCTCCAATTCAGTTACCTTGTACCAGCCATCCTTGATCTCAGGAAGAATGATTTTTCCGCTTGCGTCAGAAAAGTAAGTGCCGAGGTCGTTGAGCTCACCGGCATCGGTGTGGTTGCTGCCATACCAGATCTGGAACTTGGCTCCCTTGACAGGATCGCCGGTGACGCTGTCCACTTTACGGATCTCCAGCGTCGGTTTGAGCGCGTTAAAGAAGGTGACGGTAGAGGTTTCACCGGGTTTCAGCGCAACTTCCTGGGGGATGGGGCAGAGAATGACATGACTGGGGACATTGATCTCCGTCACTTTGAATGTGCCGACCGGGACAGAGTCGAGGAAGATGCGGCCATGGTTATCGGTGGTGGCGCTGGTGGAGTAGCTGCCGTCGATCTGCTCAATGAGATAGGTGACACCATCGATAGGCTCACCATTGGCGATGTTCTTCTTGACAATTTCAAGACCGGGCTTTTCATAGTCAACGAAAGTGACCTCGGAGGTCTTGCCGGGGCGGAGCGCCACCGTCTGCTCTGTATTGCTCACGATGTACGGCTCTGGTACGGATTCTTCCCGTACCACATAAACATCAGCGGGAATGGCCGAGAGAGTGGCGGAGCCATCCACACCAGTTGTGACAGAGGTGGAATAGTTGCCGGTGACGGACTTAATGGAAAATACCGTACCGGCAATCGGTTTGCCGCTCATGGCGTCCCGCTTGGTGATCTTCATATCGGGCTTTTCGTAGTTGACCGCCGCAACAGTGTATTCGCGGTCACCTTCGGAAACATCTACATAAACGCTTTTGGGCGTGGGATCGACACAGTAATCGTCCGGTGCAGCGGTTTCCACGAAGCTCCAAAGGCCGGTCGCGGCATCCTCAACATAGATCTCGCCCTGCGCATTGGTGATGTGGCTGCCGACGATCTGCCCGTTGAAATAGATGCTGAAACGTGCACCGGCGAGACCGGTTGTGGTACCGCCAGCAGTCTTTTTCAGCACGATCTTGCCAACGCCAGCAGGCGGCGTTGGTTCTTCTCCACCTCCTCCGGGTTCGTCCTGAGTGACAAGCTTGCGGGGACCATAATAGTTGAAGAATGACTGATTTTTGCGGTTACTGGAGATTGCGTACACTGCCCATTTTGCACTCTCGTCCTCCACAATGGATGCAGACTTACCCTGTGCAGTGTACTCTTCAATCTGTTTCTGGAACTCGGCATCTTCCTGTGCTTTCTGCTCCAAAAGCCAGTCGATGAGACTCAGATACAGATCATAGGTGTCGGCGTTGGCGTAGCCGCCCGCATCGCCGTCTCCGCCGGGCTCGCCCTTATAGGACTGGTTCTCCCAAACGTAGGTCTGTACCGCCATAAAAAGCTGGCCGACGTTGGATTCCTTGCAGTCGTTGAGGTAGGTCATCATCCATTTGACGTTCTCGACGGTCGCGGCGTCCATTTCACTGAGGCCGCTGTTCGTGACAGCCGACTGCAATACGGCATCTGCATCTGCACCGGTGCCGGACGTCCATGTAAAGGAATTCAGGTACGAAGGCGTTGCGTAATGATAGCCGAGACCACTATCCATGCAGTACACGAGCTTACCGTTCACGAGCGGGGGGCGGTAACTATACGGCGTACCGTTGGCGAGCAGGCGCGTCGACCAATATGCCTGGTTTGTGGTGATTTTGAGGCCTGAACCGCTGTGCGATGCGGCCAACGCCGCAGTCGGCAGCAGACTCAAGATCGTCACCAGCACAAGCAATAATGACAAGATTTTTGTTCGAATCGTTTTCAAGGTTATTCCTCCTTTTTTGTAAAAGAAAAGCAGGCCGAGTAAACTCGGTCTGCTTTGTTTGTATATCGTTTAATTTTCAGTTTTCTGCAAGCTGCTCCTCGCAGAACTGCTTCAGGGTGGGAATGTCATTGACCGCGGTCTCCCAAATGATCTCGCGGTTCATACTGCCGTAGCTGTGCGCGACAAGATTTCGCATTCCCTTCATCGGTCCCCACTGCACGCGGCTGCTGGTCGCTTTGCGATATTCCTCAGATAGGCCGCCGCTCAGCTCACCGATTTGCAGGATGGAAAATGCAATAGAGCGCTGGTAATCTGCGTCTTGGTCAAAGACCGCAAAGCCTTCTCCATAGCGTTCGATGGTCTTGCGGATCTCTTCGCAGTAATCGCGGATATGCTGGATGCGCTGGCGGTCAGGCTGCGTCATATACATTCAGTTTCTCCTTCATCACGGTTTCACGGAACATTTCCTCACTGGGCATTTGCGCACGTTGTTCCAGCGCGCTGACAGTAATCAGATCGATCGGCTTTTGCAGTGCCGCTTCAAGGTCGCAATACAGTGCTCCCAAAGAGAGAAGACTGCGCAGGTTCGTTCCGCTGGTATCGACCAGTAGGTCGATATCGCTGTCCTCGCGGGCTTCACCTCTTGCGTAAGAGCCAAAGAGGAATACCGCTTTCACACCGTACTGCTTCGCCACCGGCGCGATTCGCTGCTGAATTTCGTAGATTGAATAAATCATAAGCACTCCTCCTTTGATTTCATTATACCCAACAAACGCCGGAATGTCCACGTTTTTTGTTCTGACAGCTCTGATATATCATTTCATTGCAGTCGTATCCACCCGAGTGACGGAGCATCCATCGTAGAGGAAAAGCTGGACACAGTACCAGCACGGGTCACCAGTGTCATTGACACCTCTTGCCAGCCCAACGCCAATCTCAGATAGCTTTGGGTTGACCATGTTCTTGTTGTGGGTTGTCGAAGCGCTCCAATCTGCCACGGCCCGTTCGGCAAGTGTCTGGTCAGACAGCACCCAATCTGCGATGCGATGGATATTTTCGGCCATGTAAGGACAATCCGCGACGGTATTGAATTTTCCGCCATTCGGTCTTGTGTGCGAATAGACGGTATGCGCAGCCATCTCGTCGGCTCGTACCTGCGCCGCCTGCATGAGCCTGTCGTTGACGCGCAGTGCAGCAACGCCATTTTCGCACCGCAGCGCATTGGTGCAGTCGATGATGTCCTGTTTTGCGGTGGCAACATCTGTCTGCGAAGGATGTTCCATGGGCTTTGCCTCCGCAGACTTTTCTGGCGCTTCGCCGGTGTACGGCTTTTCCGATTCGACCTGCACACATTTGGTATCGCTGTCCCAATAAACATTGAAACCGACCTGTTCGCCAATGTCCCGCAGCTTCACATAGTTGTTGCCGTTGATGACATAGGCTTCCATCTGCGCTTCTTTTCCATCTACGACAACGCGATGGTGACTGCGCTCTGCCATGATCCCGGCAGCATAGGCCGTGGTAGTGACGCCAGCCAACAGCAGGCAGGTGAGAAAACCGGCTGCAAAACTTCCTCGCTTCATGGTGTGTACCTCCATATCCTTTGATGGGTTCATGGTATCGCGGATACTGCCGTGTGTCAAAAAACGAGGAAAAGAAGCACAGAAAAGTTTTTCACATCAATGTTAAAAACTTTCTATTTGGGGAAGTTATTAACATTGATGCTATTTTGCAAGAAAACCGCCCTGATTTCTCAGAGCGGTTTTCTTCCTGTTGATGTTTGATTCGTTCTTATGCGGGAAAACATTTCGTCGGCTGTGTATCGGACAGCAGATAAAGCCGCAGCATTTTCGGCCTCGCCCAGCTTTCGTTCGATCAGATCAACGGTATCCATCTTCTGTTATACGATGGCGCTGAGATGATCCCAGTCAATATCGCTGTCCGCGACAAAGCCGCTTTCTTCTGCCGCCTTGATACGCTGTGCCTCCTCCGGCGTCACTTTTGTGAAGTCGGGGTCCCATGCTTTTACCAGCTTCTTGATGAATTCATAGGCAAAGTTTTTATCTTCGTCAGGCAGCATATCCATCATGCGGGCAGCGTCAATAGCCATGTCAGACATAAATACTACCTCCTTACTTGTAGATGTCTCCTCGGTTTCCGATGTCAATAATGAATAGAATGTCGATCTCATTATCAACACCATACTTATAAATGATGCGCCACGAGCCAACTCTGAGCCGTTTCCGGTCATCATTGTACCCCTGCATGACCTTAATATCTCCTTTCGGGGGAGTCAAGGTCAAGTCCTGAATCGCCGCCCTAATCCGGGCAACGGACTTCTTATCCAGCTTGCTCAGAAATTTCAGCGAATCCTTGGAATACTTGATTACCATGTGACACTTCCTTTCGAGGATAGCTTCTCATCCTCTACTTTATTTTATCAGGCCACTGCCCGCTATGCAATGATTTCTTGCTGTCACAAATCGTTAATTTTCTATGACCATCACAGCATCTCATCATTTTTCTCGCGCCTGCACGCACCAGCGGTAATCCGGCTGATTCATCACGCAGGTGACAAGGGTGATGATGTTCTCCGTGCTGTCGCTCAGGACACTGGTATCGTCCACGCCGATCTTACTGACAGAATACACCTCATAGTTGCGTGTGCCGAGTTGGGTGGTCAGCTTGATGGTGTCGCCAATGTCAAGGGTGTGAATTTTGCCAAAGTGGTTGTTCACGCCGCGATTGTGACCTGCAATCGCCACATTGCCTTCCCAAATGGAGGTGCTGGCAAAATGGCCCGCGCCCTTGCGGAGCGCATCCGCGTCCGTCCCCTGATACACCTTGACGGACAGGCCGAGGGTGGGGATTTTCAGCGTACCAAGGTGGCCACCGCTATAATAGAGGTCTTTTGTGACCGTCGTGTGTTTCACCGGCGTGTTGGTGCCGATTGCCCCACCAGTGATGCTGCCGGAAGCGGAGGGCGGCAGGACGGTCACACCGCCTGTGCCGCTGACCGTTCCCGTGGCCGAACCGCTCACAAGGTTTGGCGTCAGCAGTTCTCCGGCGTTCAAGGTGTAGGAGGTGGGAGAGCCAAAGGCAGGCGGGATATAGGCGGCGTTTTTGCTGCGGTCGGTATTCGCATTCTTATCCATCGTGACATAAATGGTATCGTCCGAGGTGGGGCGTCCGAACAGTCCTGCGT
>OQWI01001005.1_pt1 | contig 12650 bp, 16 predicted proteins | sample 1691551 | NCBI WGS metagenome assembly OQWI01 (sample SAMN03418259, study PRJEB22391) | human gut metagenome | biome: human-gut; feature: organic feature; material: feces | host: Homo sapiens | place: Tanzania | collected 2013-01
AAAATAATGCAAACATTTTTGATTCATAAAAAATTAATTTTCACAAAAAAGACATAGAAATAAGATATAATTATTAAATAAACATAATTTAAAAAATTATAATTTTTAAGTTGACTCTGTATAGTATTTTAAAGAAAGGAATGTGATAAAATGGAGGGTATATATATATTAATTGTTGATGATGAATCAAGAATGAGAAAATTATTAAAAGATTTCTTGTCAGCAAAGGGATATCAAACACTTGAAGCTGAAGATGGTGAAAAAGCAATAGAAGTATATGAAGAAAATAAAAACAAAATAAAATTAATATTATTAGATGTAATGATGCCAAAACTGGATGGGTGGTCAGTTTTAAGAAAAATAAGACAAGAATCAAAAGTACCTGTAATAATGTTAACAGCAAGAGGAGAAGAACAAGATGAATTATTTGGCTTTGAATTGGGTGTTGATGAATATATATCTAAACCATTTAGCCCTAAAATATTAGTTGCGAGAGTTGAAGCGTCACTTATAAAGAAGATAAAGAAGAAGTCGTAGAAAGTTTCAAGAAACTGATCGAAGAAGGCATCTATTCAAAAGAATTATATTCGGATTTAACAAAACAATAAACAAGCAGCCTGGCTAAACAAATGTTTGGTCAGGCTTAATTATTGTCCTTTATTTGTTGCGCATAAACCAGTCGAAAGCTTGATTAAAATCTAGATTCCATGCAATTAGTTTTAAACTTTTACTATCAATAATAGTAAGAGATAAATTTTCTATCTTCAAAAATTCTTTTTCTAATGTAGGTTCCAGCTCCTTAATCAGTGCAGCAATAGCTGAACCATGAGAGACAACAAGAATATTCTTTGTGTATTCTTTTGCATATTCTTGAATGGCATAAAACATTCTTTTTCTTACAATTTTATATGATTCTTCTTGAGGCGCATGACCATGTGGATATACCTCATATCGTTTTCTTCCATTCCATCCTTCTGTAATTCCATAACATTTTTCAATGATACGATCATCTATTATTTTTCTTGAAACTGTAGCATTTTTAGTGAGTATATTTCCGGTAGTTATAGCTCGTTTTAATGGTGAAGTGATAAGTGCATCAAAAGATTGATCGTTAAATAGAAAACTAGTCCTCTCTGCTTGCTTTATTCCAGTTTCATTTAACGGAATATCTGTTTTTCCTTGCACTAACCCTTTTTTGTTCCATTCTGTTTCTCCATGTCGAATTATATATATGTACATATAAACCTCGTTATAAAGCTTGGAAATCTTGTTGTTCTTGATTTAATAGTTTTATTTGTTCTTTAGTAATTATAATCTTTTCTCCATCTGTTGTATTTTGACAATATATGTAAATAGAATGATCTAAAAGATATGATATTTCTGTCGAAAAGCGATTAAATAGTTGGTCAATAATCTGCTTTTTATTTAATCCACTTTCCAAAAGGTTACCTCCAATTTGGATAGTGTCGATTGGAAAATTTATTTTGTGCAAAGAAACAACAGTTTTTAGTGATTTTATTAAAATTAATATTCTAGCGGTTGGCGGAATATTGGTTCTTTTATTGATATACTCTGCGACCTGATTAACTGTAAAAATTTTTATACGTACATGAGGAGGAGTTGTTAAACGGTATATTTGACATAGAAACTTGTTTTCTGCTAAATCATCATCAATAATATAAATCGTATTGATATTAATTTTCTTTAGCCAAAAAATGATGATTTGTGCATGTATTAATCGATCATCTACTCGAATTAATTTAATTTCTTTCATCATTTGAATCTCCTTTTGTTTCTATTTTATGTTTCAAGTAATAATTACATATTTTGATGAAACTACGATCTGATTCAGAATTAATAGGATCTATGTCAAATTCATTTTTAATTTTTGTAAGTCTATACATGAGTGTATTTTTATGTACGAAAAGTTCTTTACTAGATCTTACTATATTGTAATTATTACGTATAAGTGCATCTGTTGTTGTGATAAATTCTTTTACGTCTTCTTTATTATATGTACAAGAAGAAAAAAGATTTCGAAGTATATCATATGGAATTGAAGAAATACAATACATATCAACGTAATTGCTAAAAAATAGAATTGTTTCTTGTATGTTGTGTACAGTTGTATATTTTTTTAACCAAGTTAAATTTTGGTAAGCAAATTTTACATTGTCATAAGTTTTTGATGTATATGCCACCAAGGCCTTACCTTTAAAAGATGTATTTTTAATTAAGAAATCAAAATATACTTTAATATAGTCTTTTACACTTCCTATAGCACGACTCATATCTTTTAGAATAATTAATTGGTGTCCTAATCTTCCCACAATATCTTCTTTTGAATCATAGTAGAGATTCATATTTGCCAAAACATCCAAGGAAGATACATCATCAGGAATTAGCATAATCATTTTTCTTTCAATTTCCATAGAATGATTACTTTGTTCGCATAATTCAATGATTTTAGAAACTTGTAATGAATCTGAAACAAGCTCTTTTATAAGTTGTTCGTTAATAGTAAGAGTTTCTTTTTCTTCAGTTTGGATCTGTTCATATTTTAAACGAATTTCAAGACTCATTTTTAAAGCTGTAGCGATAGGAAGTAAATTGTTATCAGATCCTGCAATAGCTATAAAACAAGAAGTTATATTATCTTCATAAATTTTTACTAATACACAATTTAATGAGTCTTTTTTACATTCTAATACAGATTCATTAGAATTTAGAAAGTTTTGTAGTTCTTCTTGAGAAAAACAATTCTTTGTATTAGAAGTACTACCGATTTTCTTTGCATAACTATCATAAATACTAATCTGATAATTAGGGAATTGTCCTAGTGTATCTATATATTCTTTTGCGATATTTTTATTAATCATAATTTAATAATATGCAAACAAAAATCAGAAAACAAGTATTTTATATCAGCTTTCATGCATTATGTACAATCTGCACAAAAAATACAGTTTTTTTTGGAATATATGTCCATATCAAAAAAGAAAACGATTTCATATAATTTAAGTGAGCTTAAGGTAAAGGAAAGGGGGAATTAAATGACAGTAAGTATACTCATAATGACGCATGGACATGCTGGGGAAGCTTTAGTTGAAAGTTCCAAGATGATCATAGGAAATAATGTAAAAGTAGAGAGTCTTTCTTTGTTACCTGGAATGTCTATGGAAGATTTGATGAATCAAGCAAAAGACATAATTCAAAGACAAGAGAGTACACTTCTTATGGTCGATTTGTATGGAGGAACGCCATCAAATGTTGCAATGGCCTTAACAGGCATTTGTAATGCAAAATGTGTAAGTGGTTTAAATCTCGGTATGTTAATGGAAACTTTGATAATTAAGGAAGCTAATCCAGATATTTCATTGGAAGAACTTCAACAGGTAGCTTCGAAGGCTGGACAGCAAGCTGTAAAGGCTTATGATTATTCAAATTTAGGAGGTTAAAATGGCAGCAGAGATCGTACATGCTCGTATTGATTATCGATTGATTCATGGACAAGTAATTACAAAATGGCTAAAACAGTGTGGAGCTAATCGAATTATTATAATTGATGATGGTTTATCAAAAGATACATTTTTAGGTCAGGTTTATAAAATGGCTGCTCCAACTGGTATCCAAGTAGATATTGTGTCTGTTAAACAAGCGGCAAATTTATGGGCACCAAATAAAACAGTAAAAGGACAAATATTTATTTTGTTTAAGTCAGTTGAAATGGCTAAAGAAGCAATTGATGCAGGGTTAAATTTATCCGAATTACAAATTGGCGGATTGGAAAATACGGCATCTAGAAAAGTTGTGCATGTAGGAATATCCATGGATAAAGATGATGGAGAAAAATTAAAATCTATCCAGAATAAAGGAACTCGGGTATATTTTCAAACAATACCAGGCGAAGAGATTGAAGAATTAGATGAAATTTTGAGAAAGGTGGACTAGATAAATGAAAAATCGTTTTAGAGAAAAGTTAACCAATAAACAACCAATTATGGCTACAAGAATTAATAGTACTTGGCCTATGGTTGCAGAAGTGGTAGGAGCAACAGGTTTATATGATTATGTAGAGTTTTTGGGTGAATATGCTCCTTATTCTCAGGTTGATTTAGAAAACATCGCTAGAGCTTGTGAATTACATGACATGTCTTGCATTATAAAAGTTGATTATGCTAATAGAGCGTATGTAGCTCAAAAAGCTTTAGCATCAGGGTTTCAAGGAATATTATTTACAGATCACACCACAGCAAAAGAAGTGGAAGATACATTAAAAAATGTGATACCTGCTACTCCTCAATTACAAGGAAGGCTCGGTTTTGTAAATAGGCGATTTTATAAAAATGAACATTTTGCAAATCAAATGACATATGCATCAGAAGTTACAAAATGTGTAATGGGCTTTATGATTGAGAAAGTTGATGCGGTAAAAAACATTGAAGAAATTTGTCAGGTTCCTGGTGTTGATTTTATTCAATTTGGTCCTGCTGATTTTTCCATGAATAGTGGATTTAATGCAAAAGAGGAAGTAGAAAAGGTTAGAGAAGCTGAAGAAAAAGTGATTCGAACTGCTTTGAAATATGGAGTTAGTCCTAGAGTGGAATTAAATTCTTCTGACGAAGCAGAACGTTATATCAAGATGGGAGTAACTCATTTTGCATTAGGATCTGAACTTCGAATTGAAAGAGTTTATTGGACAGAACAAGGTAATGATTTGTTAGAACAATTAGGTCAACAGAAATGAAACTTGTAGTATTAGATGGTTATACTTTGAATCCTGGGGATTTAGATTGGTCTTCAATGGAAAGTTTAGGAGAAACTAAAATCTATGATCGAACTTCTGAAAATGAAATATTTGATCGAATTCAAGATGCTGATATTGTTTTAACCAATAAAACTCCTTTAAGAAAAGAACTAATTGAACGTTGTAATCGATTAAGGTTAATTTCAGTTTTAGCAACAGGTTATGACGTTGTAGATGTTGATGCAGCTAGTAAAAAAGGAATTGTAGTTTGTAATGTACCTAGTTATGGAACATATTCAGTTTCACAGTTTGCTATTGCTTTATTACTAGAAATTTGTTGTCAGGTAGGTCATCATAGTCAAATGGTTTTTCAAGGGAAGTGGACTAAAAATAAAGATTGGTGTTTTTGGGACAGTCCTTTAACAGAACTATATCAGAAAACGATGGGAATTATAGGTTATGGTCGTATTGGACAAAGGACTGGAGAAATAGCAAAGGCTTTGGGAATGCATGTTATAGCATACGATAAATATCCTTGTAAAGAGAACATAGAGTATGTTGATCTTGATGAACTTTGTAAAAACTCCGATGTTATTGTATTACATTGCTCATTAAATGCCCAAACGTATCATCTTATAAATAAGGAAAGACTTAAGGCTATGAAAAAATCAGCGATTTTAATCAATAATTCTAGAGGCTCGTTGATTGATGAGATTGCTTTGGCAGAAGCTTTGAATAATGGAATTATTAAAGCAGCAGGATTAGATGTTGTTTCCTTAGAACCAATTCAAAAAAATAATCCATTACTTCATACAAAAAATTGTTTTATAACACCACATATGTCATGGGGATCTTATGAAGCAAGGAAACGAATTTTAAATAGTACTGTAAAAAATATTACTAGTTTTATAGCAGGACATCCAGTCAATCAGATTAATGATTGAGGAACCTGTAAAGCAGAAATAATGGGAGGTGACAGAATAATAATTGATGAAATGCTTGCAAATATAAAGGTATAGAAAAGGAGAGAAAAAGATGACTATTTTACAAGCTTTAATTATTGCTTTGTTGTATTGGATTTCACAAGCAAAAATCTGGTACGGTTTTTCAATTATGCGTATGCCATTATCAATAGCTCCTTTTATTGGTCTGTTGTTTGGTGATATGAAAACTGCATTGGAAGTCGGAGCAACATTACAGATGATTTATATCGGCTCAATTGCACCTGGTGGTAATCCTCCTGCTGATGAAGGTTTGGCTTCTTGTATTGCCATTCCAATTGCTATTACGGCAAATATTGATCCAACAGTAGCAATTTCTTTAGCTATCCCATTGGGATTATTAGGAGTAGTTTTAGAAAATGTTCGTAAAACTCTAAATTCAGGTTTTGTACATATGGCTGATCGATATGCAGCTGAAGGAAATGTACGTGGTGTTCAATTGTGCGCTACTGTTTATCCTATTTTACTAGCTTTCCCTATGCGTTTTATTCCTGTATTTGTCGCATGTTTGTTTGGGCCAGAAGCTATTCAAGCATTTGTTGATATGTTGCCGGCTTGGGCTACTCATGGATTATCCGCAGCAGGAAATATTCTACCTGCATTAGGATTTGCAATTACGATGATTGTTATTGGAAAGAAACAATATATTCCATTATTTGTTGCAGGATTTTTCTTAGTTGCTTATTCGGGAATAAGTACGATCGGTGTATCTATTTTTGGTGCATGTTTAGTACTAATGTTTATGCAGCTTAAAAAGGATAACTCAACGCAAACAGAAGTAGTAGAAGAGAGTGGAGGTTTAGAATAATGGCAGAAAATAAAAATGCACAACAAACAAGTTTAATAACTAAAAAAGATGTGCGTAAATCATTTATATTATGGCATGCATTCGCAGAAACATCTCTAAACTTTGAACGTCTTCAAGCTTTGGCTTTTTGTAACTCATTAACAGGAATATTAAAGAAATTGTATCCAAATAAAGAGGACTTATCAGCTGCTCTTCAAAGACATTTGACAATGTATAATACAGAAGCAAACTGGGGAGCAGTGGTAAATGGTATTACTATTGCTTTAGAAGAACAAGTTGCTACAACTACAGATGAAGAAACTAAAAAAAGTAGTACAGAGTTAATAACAGGTTTAAAAGCAGGTTTGATGGGACCAATTGCTGGTATAGGGGATTCTCTAGACTTTGGTACATTAAGACCTATAGTAATTGGTATTTGTGTTCCGTTCGTTATGAAGGGTTCAGTAATTGCATCATTAATTCCATTAATCTATCAAGTATTATACATGTTTATCTGTGGGGATATTTTATCTCGTGCAGGATATGAAAAAGGAAAGAACTCAATTATGGGCATTCTTCAATCGGGTAAAATTCACAAAATTATTGATGGATTTGGAATGTTTGGATTGTTTATGATGGGGGCTTTATCAGCTACCTATGTCAAAATTACTACCCCATTAGTCATTACAACAGGTGGTGGTAACTCTATTAACATTCAGGAAACATTAGATGGAATTATTCCTTGTATTATTCCTATTTTAGTGGTATTTGCGGTTTATTTTTACATTAAGAAATTTGGACCACATTATTTACGAATCTTGTTAACGATTGTAATTGCATCATTAGCTTTATCTTTCTTTGGAGTACTATAGATGAAAACAATATTGATTACACCCAGACCCTTTCATGAGAAAGGGTCTGAACAAATTGAAAAACTTGAACAACTTGGGTATAACGTCATTGTCAACGATACAGGTAAGCGATATACGAAAGAACAGTTAATGGAATTGATGCCTGATATAGATGCAATTTTAACTGGGAACGATCCTTTAGATAAAGAACTATTAACTCTGTCAAAAAAATTAAAGGTTATTTCTAAATATGGAGTTGGTTTAGACAATATTGATTTGAAATATGCAAATGAAAAGGGAATTAAAGTTTGTAAAGCTTTAGGTGCTAATTCTATATCGGTTGCAGAGTCAGCAATGATGATGATTCTGACTAGTTTACGTCAATATTATAGCTTGTGTCATAACTCTAAAACAGGAATTGAAAAAAGACTGATGGGTCGAGAAGCTAAAGGAAAAACGCTAGGAATTTTGGGATTAGGAGCAATTGGTAAAAATGTCGCTCGATTTGCACATGCTTTTGAAATGAATATCGTTGGATATGATCCTTATATATCTCAGCAGCAAGTAGAAGATTATGTCACAATGAAGTCTTTTGAAGAAGTTTTAGAACAGTCCGACATTATTACATTACATCTACCTTTGCTTGAGTCTACAAAAAATATCATTAATGATGAATCTATATCTAAAATGAAATATGGAGTAATCATCATTAATACTGCTAGAGGTGGCTTAATTGATTCTAAAGCTTTATTTAATGCATTACAAACAGCAAAACTTTCTTTTGTATCAGAAGATGTAGAATTAAAGGAAAGATCAGAAGAATTAAAACAAATGGAACGATATAATATCACTCCTCATGCTGCTAGTTTTACATTAGAAGCAGATCAAAACACAATGCAGATTGCAGTACAAAATATTATTGATAATTTGGAGGAATAGATATGGAAATTAAAGGAATTATTACAGCGATGGTTACACCATTTCATGATGATGAAAGTTTGGATATTGATTCTGCCAAAAAAATGGCAGAGTGGCTTATTCAAAAAGGTGTGAATGGTTTGTTTATTGCTGGAACAAATGGTGAATTTCATCTGTTGTCAGATGATGAAAAAGTGGAATTAACAAAAGCAGTTGTAGAAACGGCAAAAGGGCGAGTTCCTGTAATTGCCGGTGCGGGATGTTGCGGAACTCAACATTCTATTGAATTAAGTAAAAGACTTGTAGAAGCTGGTGCATCTGCGTTATCTTTGGTTACACCATACTATTTAGTACCAAATCAGGAAGACTTATATGTGCATTTTAAAACTATTGCAGAAAGTGTGGATATTCCTTTCTTACTTTATAATATTCCTGGACAAACTGGATGTAAAATTGAGCCAAGTACTGCTCTTCGTTTAGCAGATGTTGAGAATATTATCGGAATCAAAGACAGTGGAGGAGATTTTAATACACAATTAGAGTATATTGAAATTTCTAAAAAGAAAGATTTTATTGTTCTAAATGGTTCAGATTCTTTGATGCTAAAAGCATTCAAAGCTGGTGCAGTTGGAAGTGTTGCTGCAACATCAAATGTAATTCCTGAAATTGAAGTTGAATTGTATAATGATTTCTTAAAAGGTGATTTGGAACAGGCTCAACATCAAAGAGATTTAATGGATCCACTTCGTATGGCATTAAAAAAATGTGTAGCTCCAGCTGTTATGAAAAAGACTCTAAATATGATGGGGATTCATGCAGGAATTACACGTAGACCAGTGCAAATGCCTAAAGAAGATGTAGTTGAAGTAATTAAAGAAATGTTAGATACGTATAAGATACCTTACAAGGTATAATTGAGGTACCAATAAAATTTCGAATACTTTCCATGAAATATAGAGCTAAAAGGCGGTTAATATATTTGTTGAATATAATTAAAACTCGTAGAGCATTTGGAGAATAGATGTCTCTACGAGTTTAATCTTTTTTTCCAAATCCTTTCTTTAGCAATTCCTCATCTATCAGTCGATTAACCATTCCATTGATTGATTCGTTATTGGATTTTGCACATTTTTGAATTAATTCTTTTTTTCCTATTGGAACTCGAATTCTTATATTTTCTGTTTTTTCGATTTCGTATTTTCTATTTGCTTTTTTTTGAGCTTCTGTAGTCATAGTGATTTCCTTTTATTAAAATTTTAAGCGAAAACAAAATAAAAATCAATAAAACGCTTGATGAATGGTACCATATATATTATAATGGCAGTGTAAATAAAAAAACACGGCAGTTTCAAAGACTGGTCCTCTTTGAAACCTGCATAGGTAATCGCAGTACCTACACAACGAAAATCGCACCGTGCTAGTTGATTATACAAATTAATTGGTTCAGGTGCAATCATAAAAGCTTTGGCTGGTTCATTTTGACATTGTGTGGGGTATTCATACAATGTTTTTTTATTTCTCCGGTCTTTGACTGTCTATAAGGAGGATAAAAATGAGTAAAGTTAAAGCAGATCTAGAAACATTGAAAAAAGAGTTTGTATGTTCTTCAACAGGAGAATCCATTGAGAAACTGATTCGGAAGCCTGGATCACATTCTATATGTACTTGGCTCTGCCAGGAGTGTGGATACATTTGGACTACGCATTTCTATACTCATGCACATGGTCATGGATGCCCTAAATGCGGGAAAAAACGAGGCGGCAACAAGAGAACATCCAGAGAAGTGAAACAGAAAGGCTCTTTACAGGATCATTACCCCAGTCTTGCCATGGAATGGGACTGGGATAAAAACTCGATCGGACCCGATGAAGTTCTTGCAAGCTCGGAAAAAATAGTGTACTGGAAATGTTCCAAATGCGGACACGAATGGAAAGCTTCCATTTATAATCGTGCCAAACGAAATTCGATTTGCCCCAAATGTAGAGAAAGGCAAAAAAAGATAAATTCAATCGGTATGGTTTGTCCGGAATCCATCCAGTACTGGAGTCCAAGGAATACTGGGAGCCCCTATGATACTCTGTCCGGTTCTCCAGGCAAGGTCTGGTGGAAATGTCCTGACTGTGGCTATGAATGGAAGGCCTCTGTCAGCGGGTTCAAGAGAGGTCGTCGCTGTCCTTCCTGTGCAGGCAAGGTGGTGACAGAGAATAACAGTTTTGCAGCCCACTATCCGGAATACGCTAAATTCTGGAACTGTGAGAAAAACAGAATCAAACCAGAGGATGCCTTTTATAAGTCAAACAAAAAGTACTGGTTTAGCTGTCCCGTGTGTGGGAGGGGTGTTCAGAAATCTTTGGATCGACTGGCCACACGTCCACTGATCTGTTCGCACTGTACCAAAAAGATGCATACTTCCTATGATGAACAGTTTCTATACTATTATCTTTCCCAGTATGCCGATCCTGTTGAAAATAGATATTTGTTTGATGGGCGTGAAATCGATATCTATCTTCCCAGGCAGAAAGTTGCCATAGAATACAACGGTGACTATTATCATTCGAATCGGCATAAACAGGATCAGAATAAAATACAATATTTCAAAGACATGGGATTAAAACCAATCTGCGTCTATGAAGGGGATGAATCCAAAAGATCTGTTTATGCGAATGATCTTTTTATACGTAAAAATCATTTAGATGAAGATCTAATAAATGTGACGAAATCTATCATTGGATCTATTTTTCCGGAAGCGAAGTTTATACCGGATCTGGAAAAAGATCGATTTGAGATTTTGAAACTTTATTATGATTCACCGAAGAAAAATAATGTGGTCAATTTATATCCCCATCTGGTGAAGGAATGGAATATTACAAAGAACTAGGGACTGACACCGGATGTATTTACTCCTTCTTCGCATTTTAAAGTGTGGTGGAAATGCTCAAAAGGGCATGAATGGATCGCACCTATCTATTCCAGAACGCATGGCGGCACCCAATGTCCGTATTGTCACAGACATTTTTTGCTTCCGGGTTTTAATGACCTGAAAACAGAGCTCCCCGAACTGGTAAAAAAATATTGGCTATATGACTTAAATTCAAAAAAAGGAATATTTCCTGATCAGATAAAGAAATCATCGAGCAGGAAGGTATTCTGGTTGGACAAAAAAGGAAATGTTTGTTACAGGAGCATTGCTTCCACAGTTCGGTCCTACAGAAACGCAAGAAAACGAATGAATGAAAGTACGGAGGTAGCATATGAATCCTAAAAAAGAGAACCGTATTCTGGCTAAAGATTTATGCATGGATAAAGATCCTCGCATCTCGCATAAAAACAACAACGTCCTGGTGGTAGGCTCTCCCGGAACCCAAAAGACATTGTCTTATGTCCTTCCAAATATTTTAAACACTTATTCGGAAAGCATGGTCGTTGTCGATGTTAAGGGAGATCTCATCAAGAAAACCGCAGGGATCATGAAAGGAAGAGGCTATGATATCCAATCCTTGATTTTAAGAATTTTAAAATCGGAGAACGGTATAATCCAATTTCTTTTCTGGAGCAGGATCTGGATATCACAAAGTTTGCTTCCATGATCTTTCATAACCGATTGGTACTATGTCAATGAAAAACACAATTCACCTGATAAGGCTGTAGCCTATGAATTGATGGATTATGGTGAATACTTTATTGTGAAAGCTATATTTGAAAAACATATGAATCTTCCAAAGACAGATACATTGTATGGAGCTGTAGGAATCGATATCAATGTGGACCATATAGCACTTTGCGAAATCAATATGGATGGAAATATCGTTCTGATCAAGAAATATCCAATCCATAAAGAGAATACAAAGAACAAACGAAATGAAGAACTGTATCAGCTTGCCATTGAAATCATGGAATATTGTAAATCCAAGAAGAAGAGTCTGGTAGTTGAAGACTTGAACTTCAAACAGTTGAAAACAAAGATGCTCTATCGCCCTAAAAAACAAAATAAAACATTATCGAGTTTTGCGTATAAGAAGATATTAGAAAAAGTAGAAAGAAAATGTTTGATGAATGAAGTGGATGTTATTAAAGTAGATCCAAAGAATACGAGTAAGATTGGAAAAGAAAAGTATACAAAAATCAAAGGACTGAGTGTACATTATTGTGCAGCCTATGTGATCAATCGAAGAGGCATGGGATTTGTGGATTAAATGAGGTAAATAATCAGAACCAGAAGTTTATGATATCTTACTGGATGATAGATACATAGATCATGGATGAAATTCTGAAGTATTTATAAACAAAGCATACAATAAAAACTCCATCGCAAAAGACTGAATGGATCGGGATACCGAATGATTCAG
>OQWI01001007.1_pt1 | contig 12616 bp, 10 predicted proteins | sample 1691551 | NCBI WGS metagenome assembly OQWI01 (sample SAMN03418259, study PRJEB22391) | human gut metagenome | biome: human-gut; feature: organic feature; material: feces | host: Homo sapiens | place: Tanzania | collected 2013-01
AAGGTCGTCAGCAGTAAAGTCGCCGTTATTTTCCTTGTTAATCAGCTCAATAACGCCAACACAATCGCCTTTCACACTCATAGGAAAAGCAATCATGTTTCTTGTAACATATTTTGTCATGTTTTGAACTGTGGAATTAAAGCGCGGATCGCTATTTACATCATTGATTATGACCGACTCGCAATTTTCTGCAACCCAGCCAGCGATTGATTCTTTTTCAACAAGGATTTTTTTTACTTCGGAATTTTTAGGACCAAGACTGATATAAAATTCCAGTGAATCGATTTCTTTCCGCACAAGAAGAAGAGATGCGGCTTCACATTTTACCATAAGCATTGCTGATTCCAAAATTGAAACCAGCAATGTATCTGGATCCGCATAATTTAAATTTATGCGTGTATTGATTTCAATGAGTGACTTTAGCCTGTCTAAAGAAATCAAACTGTTTCCACTCATTGATTTTATTTTTTACTCTTCGTGACTCTTTACGCTGTCGCCAATTGTGTAAGCTCTGTCATCATTGCTAGAAGACATATACTGTGAAATTTCAGCACGATCCTGAGCTCTCTTGTATTCTTTTACAGAGAAAGCAACGCGCTCTTTGTCCACATCAATTGAAACAACATAAACATTAACTTTATCGCCAACATTGTATTTCTTTACAGCTTCCTCAAAAGGAACATCACGGTCATCGCTAAGGTTTGCTTTATTAACAAGACCTTCAATTCCATTAGGAGCTTTTACAAAAATTCCAAAATCATTGATAGAAGTAACTTCGCCCTCAAGAGTTCCGCCAACTCTATATTCCTCAGCAAAAGCCTTCCAAGGATTGTCTGTAAGCTGCTTTACGCCAACGCGGATTCTGTGGTTTTCTGGATCGCAGTCCAAAACAACAACATCCAAAGGCTGGTCAACTTTTATTTCGCTTCCAGGATGCTTAATTTTCTTTGTCCAAGAAAGATCTTCGCCAGCAAGGAAAGCGTCAATGCCTTCTTCAAGCTGAACAAATGCACCGCTGTTTGCAATCTTTACAACTTTTCCAGAAATCTTTGTTCCAACAGGATATTTGTCAGCAATTGAATCCCAAGGATTTTCTGTAACCTGCTTAAGACCAAGAGAAACGCGTCCGCCCTGAATGTCATAGCCAAGAATCATGCATTCAACTTCATCGCCTTCTTTTACCATGTCAGACGGCTTGTTGATTTTCTTTGTCCAGCTGAATTCAGAGATATGCGCAAGACCTTCAATTCCCTCTTCAAGCTCAATAAATGCACCGAAATCAGGAACTTTTGTAACTTTTCCCTTTACAATATCATTTACATGGTATTTTTCTTCAAAGTGAACCCACGGATCTTCTGTAAAATGCTTAAGAGAAAGGTTGATTCTCTTTCCCTCTGGATCAAGGCGGATAACCTTAAGCTCGATTTCCTGACCTTTTTTTACAAAATCCTTTGGACGAGTTACGTGTCCCCAGCTCATGTCATTGATGTGAAGAAGACCGTCAAATCCGCCAAGGTCAATAAATGCGCCAAAACTTGTGAATGACTTTACAACACCTTTTACTGTGTCGCCAATCTTTACAGTCTCAAAGAATTTATCGCGATTTTCGTTAATCTGCTCTTCAAGATACTTGCGGCGGTTTACAACAACATTGCGTTTGCCGTTGCTATAAAGACGCTCAACATAGAACTTAGACTTTACACCGATAAGCTTGTCTTCTTTTTCAACTTTCTGAGCATCTGCCTGGCTGATTGGAAGGAATGCAGAAATTCCACCGCCAAGATTAACCATATATCCGCCTTTTGTAACAGAAGAAATAACACCTTCTACAGGAGTTTTCTGTTCAGAAGCAACCTTGAGTTCTTCCCAAAGACGTTTTTCATCGGCCTTCTGTTTTGAAACAACAGGACCATTTTTCCCAAACTGACTTACGAGATATACTGTAATTACATCTCCCTCTTTTGGAAGATTTCCAGCAAATTCAGATACTGGAATTTTTCCTTCTGACTTGCAGTTTACGTCAACGAATACAATATCATCTGTAACTTGAACAACAGTAGCCTTTACATTAGCACCGTCTTCAACCGGCTCCATGTTATTAATAGATGCTTCTAATTGTGTGTAAATGTTGTCGGAGCCCTGGGCACCATTCTTTTCCACTTCCTTTTCCATAGCAAACCCTTTTGATTTTATTTTGCTTTCGATTATTGCACAAACATCATTTATGGTCAAGTCAGAAGTGTCAATATAGAATGCGTCCTTTGCTTTTTTTAGCGAGCCTTCCGCCTTGTTTCTGTCCATTTCATCGCGCTTGATAATGGCGGCTTTTATTTCTTCAAGTGAAAGTCCGCTGACTCCCTGATCAAAACGCCTCTTTGCCTGAACATCAATGCTGGCATCAAGATAAAACTTGAATTCCGCGTCGGGAAACACAACAGTTGTCATGTCCCTGCCCTCGCAAATTATGCTAAGGCTTTTTACAATCTGCCTCATTCTTGAATTGACAAAATGCCGAAGCTCAACAAAAGAAGAAACTTTTGAAACATTAGCATCAACCTTGTCCTGATGAAGCAAATCGTCAACATCTTTTCCGTTCAGAATCAGCCTTGCATTCACATAGTCAAGCCTCTGCTTCTTTGCAAAGTCAACTACGGATTTTTCATCATCAAGATTTATCCCGGAATCAAGCAAAGCAAGTGTAAGCGCGCGGTAAAAACTTCCGCTGTTTAAATATGTAAGATTCAAGTCTTTTGCGACTTTTCCAGCAACTGTGCTTTTTCCTGTTCCTGCAGGACCATCTATAGCAACAACCATAACAACCTCTTTTTTAATTTTTGCAAAGTCTAAGAAGGGCTTTAACTTCGTCTTGAGTCAAATCCCTGAACTGCCCAAACTGAAGCTCTCCAACTCCAACGCAGCCAATTCTTATGCGCATAAGGCTTTTTATTCCCACTTCATACTTTTCAAATACACGGCGGATTTCGCGGTTTTTGCCTTCAACAAGAACGATTCTCATTCTATGCGAATTAAGCTCACGGGCATCTTTGCAGCGATAAAAAACTCCGTCGATTCTGATTCCGTCCATAAAGTCATCCGCAAGAAAACGAGGCATAGGAAGACTTGTGTCTACAATGTATTCTTTTTCAAGTTCTGCGGAAGGATGTGAAAGTTTTGCGGCGAAGTCTCCGTCGTTTGTAAAAATAATAAGGCCGCTTGAAAACATATCAAGTCTGCCAACATTGTAAAGACGCTCCGAATAAGCTTCCTTGAGCAAATCCGCCGCAACAGGCCGACCTTTTTCATCGCTTGCGGAACACACGTATCCAGAAGGCTTATTTAAAAGAACATAACGTTTTTTTTCTTCAAGGTGGATTTCTTTTTCATCAACACAGACTTTGTCTTGGACGTCGACTTTAGTTCCAAGCTCTGTTACAACAGTTCCGTTTACGGTAACGCGTCCAGCGCAAATAATCGCTTCGCTGGCACGGCGGCTTGCAACACCGCATTTTGCCATGTACTGCTGAAGGCGCATAACGTCTTCTTTTTTCTCTTTTGAATTATTAACGGGCAAGTTCGAACCTCTCGCTTTCTTTTTCATCAAGCTGCGGCAAATCGGCAATGCTCTGCAAATGGAAGAATTCAAGAAACTCTTTTGTTGTGCCGTACATGACAGGTTTTCCGGGAATATCTTTTTTTCCGACTTCCTTTATAAATTTTCTGTCAAGCAAAACACGCATCATGTTGTCCACATTTACATGGCGGATGCTTTCGATTTCCGCACGCGTTATAGGCTGACTGTAAGCAATTATCGACAAAGTTTCAATAGCGGCACGGCTTAACCTGCCTTCATTCTTTTTTCCATACCGCTCTTTTACAAAGTCAAAGCATTCTCTTTTTGGCGTAAGAGTCCAGCCTCCGATAATCATCGAAAGCTCAATTCCTGAATCCGCATTTGAATATTTTTCTTTTAGACGCTCTATGCATTCTTCAATTACATTAGGAGCCATCTTTGTTATCTTTGAAAGATTTTCAACAGTCTGAGGCTCGCTTTCCAAAAAAAGAACAGTTTCCAAAAGAGCAGTTTCTGTATCAAGATTTAATTCTGCCCGGCGTTTTTCAAGGTCGTTTTCAGCTTCATCCAAGGTATCTTCCAAAGCCTCTATATTTTCATTTGCTTCTTTTTTTTCCTCTGAAATCATGCCGCTTTCTGCTTCCTGCATATTTTTATATCTCCAAACATTTTATTTTGATATATTTCAACTAAATTCAATTTTACTGCTTCAAGAATCGCCATAAAAGCACAAATCACGTCAAGTTCGTTGCCTTTTCTAGTTATCAAGTCTGTAAACATGCATTCGCTTTTCTTTTCCAAAAGCTCGTTTATCAAGGCTATTTTTTCATTCGGAGCAATATCCTCGCCCATGTTCAAAAGACGCTCGTCTGGATTTACATTTGTAAGATTCCTAAAAATCTTCTGCATATCCTGAAGCAAAGCCCAAGTGTCCATCTTTTTCCACTGGGAATCATCTTCGTCAAACGGAAGCGTTCTTTCTATTTTTTTACGCTCAAAGCTCCATTCGCTCTGCTCTTCCTGCTCTTCCATTAAAACAGAAAGTTTTTTAAAACGCTGATATTCAATAAGCTGCTCAACAAGTTCTTCGCGGGGATCTTCCATGCTTTCGTCATCGTCATATCGGACTTCAACAGGCAAAAGAAGGCGGCTCTTTATGCACGCAAGTTTTGCAGCCCAAAGATAGAATTCGCTCAGATCCTGCAAGTCAAGCTCCACAGCATAGTCAAGGTAGTCCTGAAACTGCTCCGTAATTTCCGCAATCGGAATATCATAGATATTTATTTTATTTTCGCGTATAAGGCTCCATAAAAGATCAAGAGGTCCTTCAAATGTTCCTGCCATAAATTTTCTATGGCAAACTGTCCGTTCTTGTTCCATTTTGCACTCCGAAGCAATATTTTTAAAACGAACAATATTTTTCCACACGCTGATCCTTTAAAAGCTCCAGTTTTTTTCCGTAGAATTCTATGTCCGCTTTATTAACATCGGCATTTTTTTGCAAAACTTCAAGAAAAGGCGCAAGAACAAACGCTCTTTCTAAAAGACGCTCGTGCGGAATCACAAGATTTTCTTTTTTTACAGTCTGATTTCCAAAAAGCTCTATGTCAATGTCCAAGGAGCGCGGACCGTTTCTAACTTCAAGACTTCTGTCACGTCCGAATTTCTGTTCAATTGAGTGGATTTTTTCAAGAAGAGAATCAGGAGTTCCGCTGAATTTTCCAACGGCAACCATATTATAAAAATCATCTTGCTCGCAGACATACATGGCCGCAGTTCTATATATAGAAGAAACTTCAAGCTCATGTATAAAATCTGCAAGGCAAGAGCAGGCTCTTTTTAAAAGCTCAAGTGAAGAAAACGCCCCGAAACTTTTATTAGAGCCAAGCCCCAAAACAACATGTTCCATAAATTTTAGAAAAGCTCATCTGGAACAGGCTTATCTTCTGAAGCGGCCTTTGCAAGGCTTGCTGCCTTTGACTTTGCAGCTTTTGCAGTTTTTTCTTCTGCGTCAGGAGCTTTTTCAGCAGGCTTTTCTTCTTTTGAAGGTGAGTCAACGATAGAGCCAGTTCCAACACCTTTTGCCCGCATTTCCTTTTCATACTGAAGAATCTGCTCTTTTGTTACAACTTCGCCCTCTTTTGTACGCAAAACCTGTCCAGGAAAAATCTTTTCACGCAAAGTATTTTCAAGCTCCATTTTAAATGCCGGATTGTTTTCTATATACGCAACCGCATTTTCCTTTCCCTGACCGACTTTTTCTTCTCCTCTTGTGTACCAGGCGCCGCGTTTGTCTATAAGCCCATGTTTTACAGAAGAGTCCAAAATAGATGCGGCAGAAGAAATTCCTTTTCCAAAGTAAATATCAAGCTCAACCTTGCGGAATGGAGGAGCAACTTTGTTCTTTACAATTTTTACACGCACGCGGTTTCCTACAGCATCCTCTTCGCCCTTGCCGTCAATTGATTCAATTCTACGGATTTCAAGACGAATGGAAGAATAGAATTTAAGCGCATTTCCACCTGTTGTTGTTTCAGGGTTTCCAAACATAACGCCAATTTTCATGCGGATCTGGTTTATAAAGACTACAATGCACTTGCTCTTTCCGACAATGGCAGTAAGCTTTCTAAGTGCCTGGCTCATAAGACGAGCCTGAAGTCCCATAACGGAATCTCCCATCTCGCCTTCAATTTCTTTTTGAGGAGTAAGGGCGGCAACTGAATCCACAACAATTATGTCAACAGCACCAGAGCGAACAAGGTTTTCGCAAATTTCAAGAGCCTGCTCACCTGTATCCGGCTGGCTCACCCAAAGTTCATCAATGTTAACACCAAGATTTTTGGCATAAACAGGGTCTAAAGCGTGCTCAGCGTCAATAAAAGCCGCAATTCCGCCAAGTTTTTGAGCTTCCGCTACAGCATGAAGCGCAAGAGTAGTTTTTCCAGAGCTTTCAGGACCGTACATTTCAATTACACGTCCGCGCGGATAGCCTCCAATTCCAAGAGCCTCGTCAAGCAATATTGAGCCTGAAGGAACAACGTCAATAGAAGCGGTGTCTGTTTTTGTTCCAAGCTTCATCAAAGAGCCTGTGCCGAACTGCTTTTCAATCTGAAGCCTTGCAGCCTCCAAGGCCTTTAACTTTTCCGACATTTCAACCGGAAATTTTTCTTCTGTCTTAGCCATTTTTTTTCTCCAATATAACAGCAGGAATAAAATCTTAAACAAAAAACAGCGGAAACTAAAACTCCAAACTTCTTAATTTAAGATTTTATAACTTTATATACATTTTTTTTAATTTTATGCACTGAATTCAAAAAAGTCTTTAAAAAGATACCATAAATAAAAATAGTTTTAAAGTAGAAAAAGAAAAGATACACAGAAATCATCTTTGTCATAAAACGATTCAAATTGAATTTAATAATGCGTTCAAAAAACAGCGGCGGAAAGAGAGGCGGCAGTCAAAAAATCACCATAAATCTTACCAACCCACTTGACAAATCCCGGGGGGGGTACAATAGACTTGCTGAATTTTTTCAGCGGAATCTATTGTTTTTAAGGAGCGGGCTTATGAAAAAGTTTGCTAAAATTTCAGCTGTGCTGGCTGCCATGGCGCTTGCATTTTCTTTTGCAGGCTGCTCTGACGGAAGCTCCGGCGGCGGCTCTGACAGTTCAGAAATAACCGGCGGCGGAACATCTGGTGGAGAAACTTCAGGCGGAGGAACTTCAGGCGGAAGTGGAGAAATTTCAAAAGACTTTGTAAAAATTCCGGCTGTTTCAATCACAGGAAGCGAAAGTTGGACACCGGAATCAGAAGTATTTGTAAGTGAACGTAGACTTGAGATAAAATCATTTTGGATGAGCGACCACGAAGTAACGCAGGCGGAATGGAAAGATGTAATGGGTAGTACTCCTTCTTACATGGCGAATGTAGACGGAAATCCGGACAACAACCCTGTAAATGAAGTAAGCTGGTATGATACACTTGTCTACTGCAATAAACGTTCTATAAAGGAAGGCTTGACACCGTGCTACAAAATAAAAGGTTCTACCGACCCGGACAAGTGGGGAGAAGTACCGACAAAAAGCGATGCTACATGGGATGCTATAATTTGCAGCTTTACAGTGAACGGCTACCGTCTGCCTACAGATGCCGAATGGGAATGGGCAGCACGAGGCGGAGCAAACTATAAATACGCCGGAAGCGACGATATAGATGATGTTGCGTGGTATGCAAAATATGAGTATGAGTATGACAAAGGAACAAGGGAAGTAAAAAGAAAGAAACCGAACGGCTACGTACTTTATGACATGAGCGGAAACGTATGGGAATGGTGCTGGGACTGGTGGTGGAGAGAGAACATACCAAGCGATACGCCTGCTGCAGGTGTGCCGTCCGGTTCTCTCCGCTCTCTACGTGGTGGTTCTTGGTGCAACTACGACAACATCTGCTCTGTTGACAGCCGGGGCATGAAAAACCCGAGCGAAGGGGACTATGTTACCGGCTTCCGCGTTGTGCGTTCATGCGACTAGCATTTTTTGCCCCGCACAGGGCAATGTGTATAACTGGACCGCGTCTTTTTGGGCGCGGCAGCTATAGCACGGATTGGTGTTTAAATGTAGTACGCATCGCTGTTTAAATGTAGACGCATCAGTGCCGTCATCTAGGCTTATAGACGGAAAAATTCAGCCTTAGCTGAACCTTTCTGTATGGCAAGCCATTTGCTTCACTTAAAACAGAAAACAAAACTTGCCTTTTTAACAAATTTCAAGTATTATTTTTTTTAGAAGATTTCTATGATATAGAAGTTTTCCACACACACAAACCGAGGTATTTTATGGCTTACAAAATTTCATCGGACTGCATCAACTGCGGAGCATGCGAAGGCGAATGCCCTTCAGAAGCAATCAGCGAAGTAAACGACAAGCGTCAGATTAATGCTGACAACTGCGTAAGCTGCGGATCTTGCGCTTCTGTATGTCCAGTTGGAGCAATCTCAAAAGAGTAACAGCCACAAGCTGTTAAAGAACAAGGCTGTTCAGGAATATTTTCTTGAGCAGCCCTTTTTTTATGAAGCAAAAACTTTTTTTAATCGTAGGAACATTTTTTTCACTTTTTTGTGTATGGTCGCAAAGTTTTCCGCAAATTCCGTCTTTGGAATCGCGCGACTTTCTTTTTTCCCAGTACCAACAGGAAGTCCAGCAGTGCCAAAAAGATTTTTTTAAGTCAAATACAAGCGTTCCGGCTTTCTATTCATACAAAGCAAAAAAAGGCGACACAATTTTCACCATGGCGGCAAGATGCAGCATTTGGCAGGAAACTTTGTCAACCGCAAATTCCATAGAAAACAGCGGCGAGCTTCTTGAAGGCAAAACAATAATTCTTCCTTCCGCAAACGGAATTTTTATCCCGGAGTTTCCTGCTACTTCCATTGAATTTCTGCTTGCAAACGAGCATAAAGAAAAAATAATGCAAGGAAAATTTGAGCAGTACAAAATAAACGGAAGAATTTTCTATTTTATTCCCGGCGAAAGATTCAGTCCGGCTGAACGGGTGTATTTTTTAAATCCCGGAATGTCCATGCCGCTAGAAAAAAGCATTCTTACTTCCGACTACGGAAAACGGCAAAGCCCCATAACCGGCAGATGGCAGTTTCATAAAGGAATCGACCTTGCAGCTCCGACGGGAACTTCTGTATTTGCCTGCAAAACTGGAATTGTAAAATCCGTGGAAAGAGGAAACAAAATCTACGGAAACCACATCGTAATTTCCCACGCAGGCGGAATGGAAAGCTCCTACGCCCATCTTTCTGAAATCCTAGTCGAAGAAGGAGAAGCGGTTGCAACAGGACAGAAAATCGGAAAAGTCGGAACAACAGGACTTTCAACAGGGCCGCATCTTCACTTTGAAATAAAGCAGAACGGCTCTTCATTAAATCCCGGAAAATACTTAAAATAAAAGAAATTACACTAGAAATATAGAAGATTTAAGATTATAATATCAACATGAAATCTTGCATTGCCAGGAAAAACAAAAAAGTTTTCTCTTTGATGCTTTTGGCTTTCTGCGGAATCTTTCTGTTAAAAGCCGAGCCTTTCCGTGTGCGCAAGACAAATTTAATTGCAATCGATTCACTTTTTGAAAAAAAATCAGTTGAAGCAGACGTAAACGATGCAGTTGTAATAAAACTTCCGGAAGACAAGACTTTTATAGAAGGAATTGAAATTTCAATAAAAGTTCCAAAAATAGTCGCAGAATGGAGGGATTCCGTAGCATGGTCTTTGTATTCAGGAATTTCACCAGTTCCAGATGCAAAACTGATTGACTACAGCGGAACAAGGGCGGAAGTCGGAACGTTCGGCGAAAGTTTAAGTTTTAATATAAAAGTTCCAACAAAGAAAAACAATTCAATAAAAAGCGATGCATATTCATATATGGCGCAGATGATTCCTGCAAATGCCGACGGATTTTTGTTCTTCAGGCTTCAGCTCGCAATGAAAGGCTCAAGCGATTCCATTTCAAAGTCAAAATTCAGCGTGTGCGCATATCCGATTCTTTCAAATGAAGGGAAAATTTCGCTTGCCATAAATTCTCCAGAAAACGAAGATGAAAAAGAATTCACTGTTTTTGTTGACGGAAAACAGTCGGAGCTTGGCAAAAAAGACATTCTTGTTCCAACAGGAAGCCATAACGTAAACATCGTAAGCGGATCTTATCGTAATGAAGTGCGCACTGTAAGCGTTGAGCAGGCAAAGACTTCAAGCATTGAAATTTCACTTAGGGAAATAAAGCCAATAATCAGGCTCATTGCGCCAGAAGGTACAAAAATAGCATTCGACAATGACGAATACACGGCTCCAGTAGAACAGTTCTATACAACAAGCGGCGACCACACCGTAAAATTCATTGTTGGCGACTACGAAATAATAAAGACAGTTTCAGCATTGGATGGGCGAAGCTACAATATTTCTGTAAACATTGACGCAACTATTGAAGAAACGGACGAATAAAGCCGCAAATTCAACAAATATTTAACCAACCATTTAAGTGTCATTGCCGTGCTTGACACCGCGATGTTTGCATAGCAAACTCGGTTAGTAATCTTGCTGTAAAATTTCAATAGATTATCAACATAGTTTCTTTCAGAAACATAGCAGGGTCAAGCCCGATAATGACATTAAACTATAAAACTTGAATTTCAAACTAAACAATAAAAAAAACAATTCAAGAAAAACGGAATGCGCTCCGATATATAAATTACCAGGTGTTCAATTTATCCCCTCCCACCCATTGGCGTCCGGAAAAGCCCAGAGAGGGCAGGACCGGCTTAAAAACCGGTCTTTTTTTTTACTGACAAAGCAAGTTTACATATAAATTCTGCACTTCACAAACTGTACACAAAACCCTGCAACGTTGACAACAGGGCTTTTTTCTTCTATTATAAAGGAATGAAAAAAGGAAAAACTTGGCCTTTGGTTCTTGTTGGCCTGCTGTTTTTTAATGCCCTTTTGATCGGCTCTCTTTTGGGCGGGGCACTTGCAGCCACTTTAAATACAATTAATACAGAAAATTTCACCAGTTTTGAAACAGCTCTTCCGACCCGCATTCTTGATGTAAACGGAGAACTTATAACAGAATTTGCCAGTGACGAAAAGAGAGAAATCATTGCCCTGAACAAACTTCCGCAGCACATGATAGACGCTCTTCTTACCCGCGAAGACAGAATCTTCTACAGCCACCACGGATTCAGCGCAAAAGCACTTACCAGAGCCGTTCTTGGTGTTCTTACAGGAAATTCACTTGGAGGAGGTTCCACGCTTTCACAGCAGATTGCAGGTACACTTTACTGCGACAGAAGCGAATACTCCATCAAAAGAAAGCTCAAGGAACTTTGGTGGGCAATCCAGATGGAACGCCATTATTCAAAGAACGAAATTCTTGAACTGTATCTGAACAAAATTTACTTTGGTGGCGGAACCTACGGTGTCAATGCAGCAAGCAAGTATTATTTTGGTCACAGTGCAACCGCAATTACACCCGCAGAAGCAGCAATTCTTGTAATTCAGCTTTCAAACCCTGCTTTTTACAACCCGTTTGAATATCCAAACAGAGCCATGGCAAGACAAAAAGATGTTCTTGATGCAATGGTACAGTCAAATTACATAACAAGAGAAGAAGCAGACAAAAGTTTTGACAACTACTGGGCAGAATTTGACTATACAAGAACAAATTCTTCTGCCTATGCAATGCGCAATGATGAAGCACCATGGTTCAGCGAATACGTGCGCCGCGAACTGAGCGACATGCTTTACGGAAAAGAAGACATTTACACTGGAGGATTCACCGTAAACACTTCACTCAACCTTTCGCACCAGAAGGCCGCGCAGGAAACTATGGACAACTACATACGCACGGCAAACAGACTTTACCAGAGAACAATGAATGCACATGAAAAAGATGCATTCAAAAACTACATTCCGCTTTCAGAACTTGTAAGCCTTGTATTCAACCTACCAAGCATGAAAGTAAGCGAACAGCGTGCACAGTCTTCGGCCCTGAGCCAGTACAGAAACGAAATTAACCCTGTTGTAGACGTAATGTCGCTTATGTTCGGAATTGAACCGCTCAAAACAGGCATAGTCAACAAGGGAAATGCTTTAATAAAACAGAATGCAGAACGCACTACCATCGAAGGAACAATGATTGCACTTGAAAACTCAACAGGCTACATTGATGCGATGGTCGGCGGTTCAAAATACAACCAGGAAAATCAGTTTATACGTGCAGTTCAGGCAAAACTCCAGCCTGGTTTTGTCAGCAACATTAAGAATTGCAATCGGTGTTACTTCTTTACCGTTGTTTGCAATCGTTGCGAATGCCTTTGCCATTTCAACAGGTCTTACAGAACATACTCCCAGTCCAAACGGATATACCGGCAGGAAGTTGCGTTCGTCAAATTCAGAAGGTTTTATTCCAAGCAGTGCTGACGTTCTGTTAATTGCAGCGTCGAATCCGATTCCGTCCAAAACTTTTATTGAAGGCACATT
>OQWI01001010.1_pt1 | contig 12599 bp, 12 predicted proteins | sample 1691551 | NCBI WGS metagenome assembly OQWI01 (sample SAMN03418259, study PRJEB22391) | human gut metagenome | biome: human-gut; feature: organic feature; material: feces | host: Homo sapiens | place: Tanzania | collected 2013-01
GGCCAGCTTCCTTTTGGAGCTAATATAGGATCAATTAAAAATGTTTTTCCACCATAATATAAAAAAATAGTGGCATTTCGTATTTGCTGAAGGTACATGAAAGTGTTCTCCTGTTAAATAATATTCTGTAAGTTATTTTCTATAGATGTCCGCTGATAGTAGGTATCTATGATATCCTGTAAAGTAATCGTATTCATTTTTGCTTCGGCATCCTTTTGAATTTCATTGTAAAATCCCTGCAAAGATAACTGAATGTTAATGCCAACGCCACACTCTGGATTGGTATGAGTATCTAAATGAAGCAAAGGTTTATCACCTTCAACTGCTTTATAAATATCCAGCAATGTAATCTGGTCTGCTGGTTTTGAAAGAGAAGGACGGGCATGTCCGGCTACACTGGTCATAAGTTCGGCTTTTTTTAGTTTTAACATAAGCTGGCGTACAAAGCCGGGATTTGTATGGACACTTTCTGCAATTGAGGCACTGGAGAGAGATTTTTCCTGGTTGATAGCAATCAGAACCATTACATGGACAGTATCGCTTAATTTCGTTGAGTATTTCATGATAAGAAACTCCTTATAGTATGATATAATGATTTTGGTTTTACATTTTTGAGGCGAAAATATTTCTGGTTTGTCAAAAACATCCCAAGTTCTCAACAGCTCTTTTTAATGTGTTGAGAAACTGTACATATTTTTTATTTTGATGATTGTAAATAATATAATTACAACTATAATGAAATTTAAAGGAAAAGTCAACATAGTAATAAAACTTACGGAGGATTGTATAATATGCTGATTGTGGACAAATTAAAAGGAAATTTATACACCAGAATCAAAAAACATATGACTAAAAAAATGTATCACCTTTATTATCGTGAAAACAGGGAAAACAAAAATCCTTGTATAAACATTGATTATTACATGATACTATAAATGTTCACAAAGGAGAGTTTATGGAATACAAAAATCAAACAGAAAATCGTGCATTTCAGGAAATGTTGCAGGCAGCAGTAAAACGGCTGCAAAATCGTTCTGGAGAGGATCTTGCTGCAAAAAGTGGGGCTGTTTTTCATAGTAGCCGAAATGTGCTTGATGTACTGAGCTTTCATGAAGCGATTGAAATTCAGCTTCCTGAGTTTTGTACTAATTCAGATATGGATGAATGGCATTATCTGACATTGCTGCATTATCTGGATATGGCAGATGGAACAGAAGGTTCACAGAAGCTCATTACTTTTGGTAACCTGAAAGATGGATTGATTCGAGGAACCAAGTTTGACCGGACTGCAGAGCAGAAACTGGAAAAGCTTTTGCAGGATAAAGATCCTGAGAAAATTCAGAAAGCATGTACAAGTCTGGGTGCAGAATTCACAGAGACAAAGGCGGATCTGTGTGCTGTTTTTCCAGTTCTGCCAAGATATCCGGTAACTTTAAAGATATGGTTTGCGGATGAAGAATTTCCTGCATCTGGAAAACTATTTCTTCAAGATCATGCTGATCATTATCTGAGTGTAGAAGATGCGGTAACAGTTGGAGAAATTTTGCTGCAAAAATTATCGGAAGCATTTTCTTCCCTCTGATCATGAATCAGAAAACTTTCCAGTCCGGCTTTGATAAATTTGTCGATTACTGTCTGAATCTGTTTCCAGTCATTACAGTGATTGCGGAGCATCAGTCTGTTGATGGAAAGGCAGCCATTCATTTGAAAATAAAAAACCGATTCTGCCTGTTCAAAGGTCAGGAGGCTGTGTGACATAAGCCAGGTCACATAGCCTTCTTTTGTATTTTCTGCTATTTTTTCCAGAAGAATAGGGGCAATTGCATCATCCAGAAACAGTGCCCTGTATTGTGATTCCATCTGTATTTTCTGACAGAACGGATAGGAACAGCTTTTTTGATTTAGACAGAATAAATGATCTACAGTGGTTAACATATCCTGAGTCATATCATCAAAAATATCTGTTAATACATCATGGATATCGTAGTAATGAAGATAAAAAGTGCCACGGTTGATTTCAGCATTTTTGCAGATCTCTGTAACTGTAATTTTCGTAAAACTTTTCTGCTTTAACAATTCTAAGAACGTATCTTTTATGGTTTGCCTGGTATAGCGGGTACGGCGATCTTGTTTTCTCGTTTTTTCTGACATTATATCCTCCTGTATTATTTGGTATCATATGATTTCTCAACAATTTTTTTGATGTGTTGAGTAGCTATACAAATCTCACAGATTGATTATTGTAATTTATATAGTAACAACTATAATGAGGTTTAAAGAAAAAGTCAACAGATTGTTCAGAATTTTAGGAGGAAAAACATGGGACATGTAATTGCAGTATCAGGAAAAGGCGGCGTAGGAAAAACTACCCTTTGTGGATTATTGATCCAGTATTTGTGCGAAAGTGGGAAACGTCCGGTTCTGGCCGTAGATGCAGATGCGAATGCCAATCTAAATGAAGTACTTGGTGTGGAGCCGGAAATCACACTTGGAGAATTGAGAGAAGAAATTGAGCGGGCAGGTGTCGACCCACGATATCAGATTCCCTCCGGTATGACAAAACAGGCATATCTGGAAATGCGTCTTTCTGATGCGATTGCGGAAGAAGATGATTATGATCTGATGGTAATGGGGCGAACCCAGGGACAGGGCTGCTATTGTTTTGTAAATGGTCTTGTACAGACCCAGGTTCAGAAACTGCAAAGCCATTATCCATATATTGTGGTTGATAACGAAGCAGGTATGGAACACATCAGCAGAGGAATCCTGCCAATGATGGAAGTTGCGATTCTTGTGAGTGACTGTTCCAGAAGAGGTGTTCAGGCAGCCGGACGTATTGCAAAGCTGATGAAGGAGTTAAACTTTAAACCACAGAAAACTGGATTAATCGTGAATCGTGTTCCAGATGGAAAACTGGATGCTGGAACTCTGGAAGAAATCCGAAATCAGGGATTGGAACTGTTAGGTGTTGTACCACATGATGACCAGGTATATCAGTATGACTGTGATGGAAAGCCGATCATACAGCTTCCGAAAGATTCTCCTGTAAGAAGTGCACTGGGAGAAATTGTAAAGAAGTTAGGATTGTGAGAGAGGGAGGTTCTCCTTATGATTTCAGCCAGACAGCAGTAGATGAGATAAAAAATAAAAGAAAAATTAGGTTAAGAAAATAATAGAATATATACAGGAAAAAGGTGAAAAGATGGGATTTTTTTCAGGATGTATGGACGCCAGAAACATGACTTCAATTGAAGAAGTTAAATGTCCGAAATGTGGTGCAGATATAGAAGTATTTGTGAGAGATGGAAAAACAGTTGGCGACAGTGTATGCGATAACTGCGAATATACGATAAAAGAAAACCAGACTATATAGCTGTAATTTGTAATATTACATCCACTTGACGCAGGAAAGAAGCAGTGATATACTGAAATAAAAGTTATTTATAAAATAACAGTAAAATATGAATCTATATTGTGTGGGTTTGAGCAGTTACAAAGAATGCAATTCTTGTGGAGGGTATGGGATGATACAGATTGCAATTGTGGAAGATGAAGAAATTTATGTAAAACAATTAACAGAGTATATCCGGAAATATCAAACGGAAAGGGGAAGATCAATAAAGGTTACAGTATTTGGTGATGGAGAAGATATCACTGAGAATTACAGTGGCAGTTTTGATATTATTCTGATGGATATCCAAATGCAGTTTATGGACGGTATGACAGCAGCAGAAAAAATCCGTCAGATGGATCAGAAAGTAATTATCATGTTTATCACAAATATGATCCAATATGCAGTACGGGGATATGAAGTTGATGCAATGGATTATGTAGTAAAACCAGTTGAGTATTTTTCTTTTTCGCAGAAACTGGATAAAGCGGTTGGGCGTATGCGTTCTGAGGTTAAAGAATTTCTTACGATTCCGATTGGGGAAGGAGTTGTAAAGATAGATATAGCAGATATCTATTTTATTGAGGGGCAGAGACATAATGTAATTTATCATACTTCGAGAGGAGATTACTGTTCAAGAATTACGATGAAAGAACTCGAAGAAAAACTTGCGGTACATAATTTTTTTCGATGTGCAAAGGGATATCTGGTAAATATGAATCATGTAGAGGGATTTGTTGGTTCTGATTGTGTGATCCATAATGTGCATATACCTGTCAGCAGAACCAGAAAAAAAGAATTCATGACTCTGCTTCTGCAAAACATCAATCTGGAATGATTTCATGTGAAATGGAGGATATTATGTTATATCAGGATATTCCAAGAATTTATACAGCAATAGCAGAGTGGGGATCATGTCTGGTTTATCTTTATATCCTAAAAAAAGAAAACATGAAATCTGTACATTTTCTTACAGGCAGTCTTTTCATGCTGGCAATGCAGAGTATCTTTCTGACTTTGACAGGCAGCGTAACTGAAATTTTGTGGATTCCCTGTATGATGATCGCAGCAGGTATGATGTATGGATTTCTTATGGTCGGAGGAAATATGAAGCCTCTGGGAGCGGCTTATTGTTGTGCCCGTGCATTTGTTCTTGCTGAGTTTGCAGCTTCGCTGCAGTGGCAGATGGTATCTATTGTACAGACATGGGGGAATCAGAGCATCTGGGTTGAAATTCTGATCACAATGGTTATTTTTGGAGGCTGCTTTACTATTGATATTTATTTAGAAAAAGATCTTCTGAAGCAGAATTATCTTGAACAGATGACAGTAAAGGAAGTAGTAGCGGCGGCAATCATGGCTGTTGCAATCTTTGCTTTTAGTAATCTGAGCTTTTTAAATGAAAATGCACCATTTGCGAGCAAAGAACGTGCAGATATTTTTTCTATCAGAACACTGATCGATTTTGGAGGAATTGCAATCCTGCATGCTTATCAGAGCAGGATCAGTGAGTATGTTACAGAGAAAGAACTTTCAGTAATGAATGTGATGCTGAAAAGCCAGTATGAGCAATATCGAAATTATCAGGACAGCCTGGATCTCATACAAATGAAATACCATGATCTGAAGCATCAGATAACAGGACTTCGTGCGGAATCAGATGAAGAGAAACGAAAAAAATGGATTGATTCCATGGAAAAGGAAATCGCTGCTTTTGAAAATATAAGCAGAACAGGGAATCAGGTACTGGATACGATTCTGGCAGCTAAGATTTTCCATTGTCGAAAAAATCATATACAGATTACCTGTGTGGCAGATGGAAAATTATTGGATCATATGCATGTAACAGATATATGTTCTATATTTGGAAATGCTTTGGATAATGCGATTGAACATGTAATTTTGATTCCAGATCTGGAAAAAAGACTGATCCATCTGACAGTATCCGCTCAAAAAGGATTTGTGTTCATCAAGATAGAGAATTATTGTGAAGCAGAAATTTCCAAAAATGAAGAGGATCTGATTACAACAACAAAAAAGGATAGTAAAAACCATGGTTTTGGATTGAAGAGTATTCGTAAAGCTGTAGAAAAATATGATGGTTCTGTAGTGTTTGGAGTACAGCAAAACTGGTTTGAATTAAAGATTCTTTTACCCAGAGTATTGTAATGCTCTGGGTATTTTTGTTGCCAAGCATACGACAGGTCCGGTGGACCTTTTTTAGTATTTTGTGCCATATTTGCTGCATCTTGTGCCAAAAACGGCACGAAATAATAACCATGTTATAGTAATGCCAACAGGAAATGATACCTGAAAAAGACGAGAGAGTCAAAGGAGGAAAAAAGAGAATGATCAGTGTTGAAATGGAAGATGTTCTGGCGGTATTACAATTATGCAAACCGTATATTATCGGTATTATTGCTGCACTTGTAATTGGAATCGTAATTATGATCGCATGCCGCAGAATGTCCAGGGACAAAAGATTTCTGATAAGAGGGGAAGCTGCGATTGCGATGGTTCTTGCAGTTGCTGTCTGCGTGAATATGATCTGTTTTGGACCAATGGCTACGTTGATCGGACTGGCAACGGGAAATGGAACTTTAAGTGATGAAACAAATGAAGAAGCTGCAGGGGTAGCAGAAGAGATAATGGAAGACGGAATTGTTCTTCTGAAAAATGAAAGCCTGCTTCCTTTAAATGAAACAAAAAAACTGAATATTTTTGGCTGGGAATCTGTTAATCCGGCTTACGGAGGAGCAGGTTCCGGTGGAATTAATGATCTGTATGATATTGTCAGTTTAAACCAGGGGTTTGAAAATGCCGGATTTTCTATTAATCAGGAACTGGTTGATTTTTATAACAATTATGGAGCGGACAGTCCGGAAATGTCTATCCAGAAACAGAGCTGGACATTACCGGAGCCACCTGTAGATACTTACAGTGATGAGCTTATTAAAAATGCGAAAGAGTATTCTGATGTGGCTGTTGTGGTTCTTTCCAGAAAAGCAGGTGAAGGTCATAATGATATTCCGATGGATGTAAGTAAAGCGGCATATGATAATAATTCAGATAAGTATGACGATTTCCCGGAGGGAGAACATTATTTACAGCTATCTCAGACGGAAAAAGACATGGTGGATATGGTTTGCTCCAACTTTGATGATGTTATAGTAATTTATAATGGAGCAAATCAGTTTGAACTTGGTTTCGTAGATGAATATCCTCAGATTAAATCTGTTGTATGGTGCCCTGGAACGGGAAATGTGGGATTTAATGCACTTGGTAAAGTATTTTCAGGTGAAGTGAATCCTTCTGGAAAAACACCGGATACATTTATTTATGATATGACGACTGCTCCGTGGTGGAATAATGCAGAAAAAACCGAGTATACAAATCTGGCAGATATGGCAGTTGAAGGAATGAATGCAGGAACTGCTCAGGTGTATGCTCCGGCATTTACCAATTATGTGGAAGGCATTTATGTAGGATACAAGTACTATGAAACAGCTGCACAGGAAGGTGCGATTGATTACGACAAGACTGTACAGTATCCATTTGGATATGGTCTGAGTTACACAGAATTTGAACAGAAAATGGGAGAGTTGGAGGAAAAAGACGGACAGATTTCTGTAGATGTAGAAGTAACCAACACCGGAGATGTTGCCGGAAAAGATGTAGTAGAAGTGTATTATAACCCACCATATACAAATGGCGGAATTGAGAAATCTTCTGCAAATCTGATTGAGTTTGCAAAAACAGATCTGCTTCAGCCGGGAGAATCTCAGACCGTTACAGTTACATTCAGTATAGAAGATATGGCCTCTTATGATGAGAATAATGCAAAAGCGTATGTTCTTGAAAAAGGCGATTATGTGATCTCTATTAACAGTGATTCACACACTGTGCTGGATCAGAAAACTTATACTGTAGATGCTGATGTAGTATATGAGGGAGAAAATAAAAGAGCATCAGATGATACTGCAGCAACAAATGTATTTGAAGATGCAAAAGGCGATGTGACATATCTGTCACGTGCAGATCATTTTGCAAATTATGAAGAGGCTACAGCAGCACCGGCATCTGCAGAGCTAGGTGAGCCATATGTTTCTGAATATCATCTGAACAGCAACTTTGATAAGACTACATACCTCAATGATGAAGATGTAATGCCGACAACGGGAGCAGATAATGGACTTACATTAGCGGATATGCGTGATGCTGATTATGACGATCCTCGTTGGGAAAAACTTCTGGATCAGCTTACCGTTGAGGAAATGGCAAATATGATTGCAATGGCTGGTTATCAGACAGCAGCCATGGATTCTGTGGGAAAAGTGGCTACACTTGATTTCGATGGACCAGCAGCAATTAATAACAACTTTACAGGAGTTGGTTCTATTGGATTTCCAATTGAAGTTGTGGTTGCTTCCACATGGAATAAGGAACTTGCACAGGCCTGGGGTGAATGCATGGGCAAGATCAGTCAGGAAATGGGTGCAGAGGGCTGGTATGCACCAGGTATGAATACTCATAGAACCGCATTTGGAGCAAGAAACTATGAATACTTCTCAGAAGATGGAGTTCTTGCAGGAAATATGGGAGCAAAAGCAGTAGAAGGTGCAAGAAAATATGGAGTTTATTCTTATATCAAACATTTTGCTCTGTATGAGGGAAATGCAAAGATGGTAAGTGTCTGGTCGAATGAGCAGGCAATCCGTGAAATTTATCTGAAACCATTTGAAATTTCTGTAAAACAGGGTGGCGCAAATGCGGTTATGGTTTCCTGGAGTTTCCTTGGAGATAAATGGACTGGAGAAAGCAGTAACCTTATGAATACAGTTCTCAGAGATGAATGGGGATTCAGGGGAATGGCACTTACAGACTTCTTCCGAAACAATGGTCACGGATTTATGAATGCAGATGCAGCTTTGGCAAATGGAGTAGATGCAATGTTGTCCACGTTCAACGGAGAAGAGAACAATGTAGCCAATCCGGAGCATCCGACATCTGTACTTCAGATGAGAAATGCCTGCAAAAATGTCATGTATACAGTTGTAAGCAGTTGGGCTTATGACGGAGAACACGAAGAAACAGGTATGGAAAACTGGAAAAAAGCAGGAATTGGTATCGACATTGTAATAGCACTTTTCATAGCAGGAATGGAAGTACTGGTAATCAGAGGATATAAGAAAAGAAAGAATGCTGAATAAGGATGAAAGTGGGATGGAAAACAGTTATGAAACAGCAAAAATTGGTTGAAAAGATGACAATAGAAGAAAAGGCAGCGATCCTCAGTGGAAAAACTGTCTGGCAGACCAGAGAAATTGACAGGCTTTCCATCCCGTCCATCTTTCTTTCAGATGGACCGCATGGGATCAGAAAGCAGGCAGGAGCAGGAGACCATCTGGGACTGAATGCATCCTTGAAAGCAACTTGTTTTCCCACAGCAGCAACGATTGCGAACAGCTGGAATCAGGATCTGGGGGAAGAGATTGGACAGGCTCTTGGAGAGGAAGCCGCAAGTATGGATGTAAATATCCTGCTAGGTCCGGGATTGAATATTAAAAGAAGCCCATTATGTGGAAGAAATTTTGAATATTTTTCAGAAGATCCATATCTTTCCGGTAAGATGGCGGCGTCATATATTCGTGGAATACAGAGTAAAGGCGTTTATGCCTGCCCGAAGCATCTGGCGGTTAACAGTCAGGAACTTCGGAGAATGGCAATGGACGCAGTTGTTGACGAACGGACATTAAGAGAAATCTATCTGACCGGTTTTGAGATAGCTGTTAAAGAAGGACACGCAAAAGCAATCATGAGCAGTTACAACCAGATTAATGGGATTTATGCTAATGAGGACAAACATCTTTTGACAGACATCCTGCGCAAAGACTGGGGATTTGATGGAATTGTAGTAACAGACTGGGGCGGAAGCAATGACCATGTGAAAGGTGTTGCTGCCGGCTCAAATCTGGAGATGCCGTCCTGTGGGTACGATTCTGCAAGAGAAGTGATTGCGGCTGTCCGAAATGGAAAGCTTAGGGAAGAGGATTTGGATGAAAGAGTGGGAGAACTGGTGGATGCAGCGATGGAGCTGACATCAGGGAAGAAGCTTTCAGATAAAAACTTTGACAGAAATGCACATCATCAACTGGCAAGGAAAGCAGCAGCAGAAAGCATGATTCTTCTGAAAAATGAAAAACAGATTCTTCCGCTGGATACTAAAAAATCTATCGCTGTTATTGGAGATTTTGCTTTTTCACCCAGATATCAGGGGGCAGGCTCTTCTATGGTCAATCCAACAAAAGTAGAAGATATGTCATCGATTTTACAACAATGTGATCTGAATATTCTGGGAATGACAAGAGGCTATCAGAGAAATGGAGATGTAGATGAGAATGATAGAAAGTTTGCATTAAACTTGGCCATGAACGCGGATATTGTGATTTTCTGCTTTGGTCTTGATGAGATCAGCGAATCAGAAGGACTGGACAGAACACATATGCGTATTCCACAGAATCAGATTGATCTTCTGCAGGATATCAGTAAGGTGAATGAAAATATTATTGGAATACTGAGTGCAGGATCTGCGATAGAAATGCCATGGCACACCTGCTGCAAAGCGATTTTGCATGGCTATCTGAATGGGCAGGCAGGCGCTTCTGCAACATTGGATATTCTGACCGGAAAAGTGAATCCATCAGGAAGACTGGCAGAAACATATCCCATATCTTATGAACAGACACCGGCATTCCGATATTATCCAAGTAATGAGAAAACATCGGAATACCGCGAGAGTGTTTATGTAGGATATCGCTATTATGATACTTCAAAAGTCCGGGTGCAATATCCATTTGGCTTTGGGCTTTCCTATACGGAATTTACATATTCTGATCTTATCATAGAAGAGGATGGAATCAAAGTTTCGGTTACCAATACAGGTGACAGAGATGGAGCAGAGGTTGTTCAGATGTATGTAGGACTTCCTAATGCAATCGTGTTCCGACCGGAAAAAGAACTGAAAGGCTTTGCAAAAATTTATCTGAAGGCGGGAGAAAGCAGACAGCTCAGGATTCCCTTTGATGATAAGACATTCCGTTATTGGAATATAAAAACAGGACAGTGGGAAATAGAAACAGGAACTTATCAGATTATGGTAGGAGCCAGTGTTGCAGATATTCGTTTAACAGGTATGACTGAGAGAACAGGAAACAGTAAAGGGTATCCGTATAATCCGGCAAAAATGCCTTACTATTATACAGGAATCGTGCAGAAAATATCAGATGAGGAATTTCGTGAACTTCTTGGCCATGAGATACCGAACGGAAGATGGAGTGGAAATCTGGGAATCAATGATGCAATCTGTCAGATGTATTATGCAAAAAGCCGACTTGCAAGGCTGATATATAGATGTCTCACAAAAATGAAAAAGAAGAGTGAGGCACAGGGAAAGCCGGATCTGAATATTCTTTTTATTTACAATATGCCGTTTCGAGGGATTGCCAAGATGACCGGCGGGGCAGTCAGTATGGAAATGGTATATGGAATTGTCGATGCTGTGAATGGACACTTTATGCTTGGAGTAAAAAAAGTAGTTGGCGGATATTTCAGGAACAGAAGAAATAATAAGAAATATGAAAAATTATTAAAAGGAGCCGGAGGAAAGTGCAGATGAATCATATAAAAAATTTATGGAAATGTTTTAAAGAGAAACATTCTGCCCTTGCAAAATGGCTTTATCAGATATTCTATTTTGTTATATTCAGTATGGGCGTGACAGTATTCCAGTATCTTGTATTTACATTTTTACCAGGGATTTTGGGAATTGGTCTGGCTGGTACAGAATTTATGTGGCCAAAGGTTTCCATGAATCTGTTTGGAGTAAAATTTACATGGAGTTTACTGGGGTATAATGTATTGCGTGATGCAACGGGGAATATACTGATCGGTGGTGGACTTGGTTATTTTATCAGTTATGAGCTGGGGTCATTTCTTGCACAGTGTATCAATTTCCCTCTTCAGAGAAATATTACTTTTAAAAGCCATGGAAACCCTGTGTATCAGGCAATCTGGTATTTTGTTGCATGGGTGGTAATTTCACTGATCTGTAATGGATTTAATAATCTGTGGATGCCAGTTGCATCTGCATATGTGGCACCGGCAGTCTATAACATGCTTGTGACAATTATCACAGGTGGAGTTTCCATGGTGATTTTTTTCTTTGTGTTTAAAATTATTTTCCCGGAGGGGAAGGCTGAATAGAAGAAAATAGCAGGTATGCCTGAAATCTAATAAAAAAAGGGATGAGGACAGGATGTGTTTATTTGAAAATAGCAAGGTTTTAGAAACCGGTATTAAAATGATGCAACCTGATATGATTCGGACAATAAATGGATATAAAGCGTATTACGCAATTGATGATATGATATCTCAAATCTATACATTTGAAGTCAAGAAAGAAAAACTGATTTTAGATACGACTGTTCCTGATGCCAGTGTGGATTTACTGTTTTTTGAAAAAATATCAGGGGAATTTGGTGCAAGAATCATTGGTCCAACGAAGAGCAGGTTGTCATCTTACGTTGTTTTTGAAGAAAATACTTCATATATTGGCATACGATTTAAGCCTTGCTATCCTATTATGATTTCGAGTATTCCTGTTAAGGAATCCTATAATCATATTATACCGATCACAATAAGTGATAACATATATAGAAGAATAAAATGGTATTTGAAAATGAGCACTGAAACAGACGAAATTCTTTTACAGATTAAGTCTGATTTAAGTAAGTACATTGTAGTATATGATGATGGTAAGCAGAGGCTCATAAATGGAATTATTGATTATTTTATTTGTCAAAAGGGTCAGATAAATGTGAGTCGGTTCTTTTTCAAAAATGGTGGGATGGACTTACTTTTCGGCTTTCTGGCGACGCCTCGTACTCGAGAATAAGCTGATACCGGACAGTGCCGGATACATCGGAGAGAAGTTTAACCATTTCCTTCCCAATTCGATAGGTATCCGCCCGGTCATCGAATATCTGGTATCGACACCTGATATGTTATGGTGGGCAATGGTGATTTTTACTCTTGTAGAAGGTATAGTCGGACTGCTTTATATGTTGGGGTTCTTCACCCGTCTGATGAGTATCGGCGTATTCAGTCTGGCCACCGGCATTCTCCTGGGGTCAGGATGGTTGGGAACCAC
>OQWI01001013.1_pt1 | contig 12584 bp, 10 predicted proteins | sample 1691551 | NCBI WGS metagenome assembly OQWI01 (sample SAMN03418259, study PRJEB22391) | human gut metagenome | biome: human-gut; feature: organic feature; material: feces | host: Homo sapiens | place: Tanzania | collected 2013-01
ATCTCCAAAGCGGAGATGTGGATGCAGTCGTGCTTTGCCGTAAGTTTCTTGACAGCGCTCCAGACTTGGTTTATCTCGCTCAAAGTGAGTTTAGTCTGGTTAAGGAGGACGAAGTGTTTGTTAAGGTCGTCGTCATTATAAAGGACGTAACACTCCGCCTGCGAGTTGACATCACGCCCCGCCCTTCCCGCTTCCTGAATATAATTCTCCAGCGAATCCGAAATCTCGTAGTGGACAACCAGACCGACATCGCTCTTGTCCACTCCCATCCCGAACGCTGATGTGGCCACGATTATCCTGACCTTGCCGCTCATAAAATCATCCTGGGCCTTGACCTTTGTGTTGACCTCCATCTGACCGTGGAAGGCCTTTGCGTCAAACCCGTCCTTGCTGAGCCTTTCAGCGATTTTCTCCGCGGCTTTGGTTCTGGTCACATAAACGATGGCCGGACATTTTGTGCCATCGAGCAAGTTCCTCAAGGTCTGGTATTTATCCTCATCAGAAGTCCTGAACAGAACAGTATATCGAAGATTGGTGCGGGCGACATCAGTCGTGAAACGCTTCAAGGTTATCCCAAGCCGGTCCCGGAAATAGTCACAGATGTCGCTGATCACCTTAGGTTTAGCGGTCGCCGTGAAGCAGGAGACCGGAATCGGAGTGTCAAGGCCTTTACTCTCCTGAAGATGCCTGATGAACTCCCCGATGAACATATATTCAATCCGGAAGTCCTGCCCCCAAGCGGAGAAGCAATGCGCCTCGTCAATCACGATTCGGACCAAGGTTCTGGACATCAGAACCTTCTCGATGGTCTTGGAGCGGAGTTGCTCCGGGGCGATGTAAAGCAGCGAGGCCTCCCCAGACTCGACCCTCTCCAAAGCGTTGCGGCGTTCAATCGGAGACAGCAAGCCATTGATATAGACGGCTTCGAGATTCCTTTCTTCTCCAGATTCTCCACCTGATCCTTCATCAGGGATTGGAGCGGTGAGATCACGACGGTCAGCCCTCTGACGGTCTCCCCTGCCATCAATGCCGGCAGTTGGAATGTCAGCGACTTCCCTCCGCCGGTCGGGAATATGGCAAGCAACGATTCACCTTTAATCGCTGCTTTTGCCGCATTCTCCTGCAGCGGCTCCCCTCCGAAAGTCCTGAAACGGTCGTAGCCGAACCACTTTTTCAATGAATATTCAGCATTCAGTTTTTGTGAGCAATATTGACATCGAGCATCTCCGCAGTTCACGGCCCTTAAACCTCTTATCACATTCTCGACACTCGGATAGTTGTGAAGAATCCACGCCGGAGTTATGGAATTTCTGTCATCTGTGCTGATCAAGGCAGCCGCATAGGCGCATTCCACCTTGTGATCCCTAACAAAAGACTCGACATTTGAATGCTCGCAAATCTTGCCTTTAAATAACTCTCGGAAGATGTCCGCAGTGGATTTCCGGAAAAAGAACGGCTTCCTTGAGGGGACATATTCAATGCTTTTGAAAAATCCTGAGAAGTGGATATCCTCGTTCAGCAGATCATAGTACAGCTGCTGGAAATCCTTGTCCAAGGCCTTGAACGCCATCACCTCTTCATCATAGAGAGATTGAGCCTTCAAACTGTCATTCAACGGGTTATTCAGCTCTTCCGTAAGGATCTTGTCATCCTTGAGAAGTTTATGGTAAGGCTTCTGCGGGAAAAGCAGCGGCGAGAGATAAAGGGTATCGACAAGGACATATTCCTTATTAAGAAAAGGCCTCAGGTATTTGATGTCGTGTCCGATGATATTATGCCCGCAAAGACAGCCGCAGTCAGAGACAAAGCCCGCAAACTCCGGAATCCTCGCGGAATGAAAACCCTGCCCGGCTTTCACTCCCCCGATGTCCTGAATCTTCCCCCGACCGTCAACTTCCAGATCAATGAAGGCTGTTTTCATCATAATGAATATCCCGATTGCTTCAACTCGTTGATTATCGGTGCAAAAATAACATTATTTTGCAAAACTATCATCCATAGAACAATATGATAAATTTTAGAATATTTTCTAATAAATATAGTAGATATTCTAAAAATTATCTATATTTGCGACAGACCAATTATATTGCGATATGAAACACACATTGACAGCGAAAGAAGAGGAACTTATGAATATCTTCTGGAAAAAGGGTGAGATGTGCATCCGTGACCTTGTGAACAGCCTTCCGGAACCAAGGCCGAGCTATACTACGGTCTCGACCCAAGTGTCGTTCCTTGAGAGCAAGGGATTCCTCACACGCCGTCCTATAGCCAACACGTTCATCTACGAGGTACGCATATCCGAAAAGGAGTACAGAGGCACGACAATCAGCGGCATAGTGGAGAGGTATTACAACAACTCTTTCGCCAGCGTGGTCTCACAGTTTCTTGAGGATGAAAAACTTGACGTAAACGAGTTAAAAGAAATAATAGCTCAGATAGAAGGCAAGCGCTAATATTCCATCTTATGCTCACCTTCATAATATATGAATTGAAAGTCGCGGCGACGCTCATCACGTTCTACCTCTGCTTCAAGTGCTTCCTAAGCCAGGAGAAGATGCATAGGGTGAACAGGATCGTCATCCTCGCAACCTCTGTGCTGTCATTCATCCTACCGCTATGCGTCATAACGGTTCACAAGACGGTATATATTCCCGAAGCTACTGTTTTCGGAATATCAGGAGATGCGGTAGAGGTGCCCACTCCTATCATCGAAAGCCTTGGCGGAGTATCCTGGGAACCATTTATCATAGCAACATTCTGGATAGGAGTTGTTTATGTTCTTGGCAGAACAGCTTTTGGAATATGGCGGGTCGCCAGATTGGTCTGGAATGGGGAAAGAAAGGAAATCCACGGCAGCGAGGTGATAGTGTGCGACAAAAATATTCCTCCGTTCAGCTGGATGAAATGGATTGTGATGAGCAGAGACGACTTTGAAAGCGGCAACATACATATTCTTGAACACGAAAAGGCTCACATCAGGCTTGGGCACTCAAAAGACATTCTTCTGTTTGACATAATGTCGGCTTTCCAATGGTTCAATCCAGCGGTATGGCTTCTCAAGCGAGAGCTCCGGGCCATCCACGAATATGAGGCTGACGACGCAGTCCTCCGACAAGGTGCGGACATAAAGGAATACCAATATTCATTAATAAGAAAAGCTGTCAGTGCGAGCGGCTACTCAATCACTAACAGCTTTAATCACAGTATCCTTAAAAATCGTATTACTATGATGTCAAAATCAAACGCAACCGCGATGAGGGGACTGAGAGTCCTCTACATCCTGCCGCTTGTCTGCGGTGCCCTGGCTCTGAACGCCAGAACAGTCACAAACTGTAAAGTTACTGAAAATTCTTCAGTCTCGGATGACTCGACAGTAAAGGTTGAGATCCAAAAAGACGGCGGTGGAACCATTCATTATTATGCGAATGGCGAGAGTATCGCATACAAAGACATTCCGGAAGCCGTCAATTCCTTGATAGGCAGTGACAAAGAGGCCAAGGTGGAAATCATCGCTCCAGCTGAAATCAGCTGCGGAATCATCGATGACCTCAGGGAACAACTCCGGAGCGTGCCGGCTCTGAAAGTGCAATACTCCAGCCCGAACCTCGGTAGCGTGCCGATGCGTCTTCCTCCTGCCAATAAAACCGTCGAAAAGATCGGAGTCAAATTGATTGAGCTTCCAGATGCGGTCAAGAATATGCCGAAAGAGATGGTGCGCCACCTAAAGATCAACAAGGATGGCAAGTATTTGTACGACACGAACCTCATTATGCAAAGCGAGCTTTTGAATATGGCCGCTGGATCTATCCGTAAAAACCACCAGACGATGATATGCCTTCAGACGGACAGAGCCACATCATACGGAACGTACGTCACCGCTCTGAAAGAATTATCCAACGCCGTCTCACTAATCAGGAATGAATATGCCAACGAACATTTCGGAAAAGCGTTCGAAGATTTGGACGACGCTGAGCGTAGTTTGGTCCTGAAGGAGATCCCACAGAACATCATCGAGCTCACCCCGAGAACAACTCAAAGTGTCAGGTAAGCCATTAACCTGACACGCATAAGGTAACATATTTTTGCGATTATCAATAAATGCCACATCAATTCTTTGACTCGTGTTACCTTCTTCCATTGCCGCACCTTCTAACAGTGATTCAATCGATCAAAATGTCCACCGAAACGGCATTCTACCGGAGAAACTTTGTAATATCATCGGTTTGTCCGGGAAAGAGGACTTCTGCCGGACAAAACTCATTCGACAAAACTCATTGCAAAACTCATTGCAAAACTCATTGCAAAACTCATTGCAAAACTCATTTGAAGAAAAATTTGCAGTCTGAAAGGTTTTGCGTAAATTTACAAGATTTGTTTTTAACAGGTTTCGGAACGACTATGGGAGGCGGAAAGAAAGTGATCATATTCGCTGGCCTTGGTGGGCTGGCGATCGGTGTGTGCGCCATGCTGGCGGTCGGAGGGGCGATGAGCCGCACTTCCACCAATGAGTATTGCATGAGTTGCCACTACCACGAGCAGGCTGACGCGGACTGGAAGAAGTCCGAGCACTACAACAGCGAGAGCGGTGTGGTGACGGATTGCGCCTCCTGCCATCTTCCTCCGAAAGAGAACGGATACCTGCGGTACTACATGGTCAAGGCCAGGATGGGAGCCAAGGATCTGTGGGCCAAGATGACCAAGGATAAGGACGAAATCAATTGGGACTCAAAAAGAACCCTTGAGCACGGATCAAAAATCGTTTACAACGAATCCTGCGAGAAATGTCACGTCAATCTTTTCCCGACCGGAATCACGGATGACGGCATCACTGCTCATCTCTACTATGAGGAGAACGCCAGGAAACTGAATCTCCAGTGCATCAGCTGCCATCTGAACACTGGCCACGACATGCCGGGCTACGAACATAAGAGGCTGGAAGGCAAGGTGATGGACACGGGTGGCGGTGAAAAGTACGACAGCGTGGCTGTGGTGGCTTCATTCGCGAACTTCACGGAAACGGTTCCCGGTACGACAGCCGCGATCAGGATGGTCGCTGTTCCGGGAGGCGAGTTCACGATCGGGAGTCCGGACAACGAGCCGTTCCGCTCGGCGGACGAAGGACCTCGGAAAAAAGTAAGAATATCTCCGTTCTTCATGGGCGAGGTCGAGGTGACCTGGCATCAGTTCTGGGCTTTTTACAACGAAACAATGTCAGAGGGCAGAACCCCGCCGGAGAAAATCTACGCCAACAACAGCCGGCCTGATGTGGACGCCGTCAGCGGTCCGACTCCGCCGTTCGGATTCCCGGACCAGGGCTGGGGAATGGGCGAGAGGCCGGCGATCACGATGACCCACTATGCGGCGGAAACCTTCTGCCAGTGGCTTTCCCTCAAAACGGGACGCAACTACCGTCTCCCGACCGAGGCGGAATGGGAATATGCGGCCCGTGGCGGCACCCAGACTCCGTACTTTTTCGAAGGAAGCCCGAAGAAATATTCAAAGGAAACATTCTGGAACAAGCTTTTCGGGGCGGACACCACCTCGATCGCAAGGTATGTGGTATATTCAGCAGACAGTTTCGGCAAGACTCAGGAACCTTCCGAGGTGAAGGCCAATCCGTTCGGGCTTAAGAATATGCTGGGCAACGTGATGGAATATTGCTCCGACCGGTATGCCGCTGACGCATATTCAAAGATTGCTGATGGCGCATTGGATCCGAAGGGACCAGAGAGTGGTGAGGAATTTGTAGTCCGTGGCGGTGCGTATTCAGATGACGCGTCTCAGGTTCGCTGCGCCGCGAGAAACCATACGCGTAATGATGACTGGCTCCGCACTGACCCGCAGAATCCGAAGAGTATCTGGTGGTATTCCGACATCAAGGGGATCGGCTTCAGGGTGGTGTGTGATGTGCCAGAAGGAATTTTGTAAATAAGAAAGATTCCTAAGTTATTATTTAAAGGAATACTAAGTAAGCGTTAAAAAATAAGTTGAGCTAAATTTTGTGTCAGATTTATGAGGATTGATTTCTTTTTGTAGAAGGAGTGTGCCGGTGGCACATGACTGATGAGAAAAGAAATATAGACCATAAAGATTTACAAATTGTTCAAGTTTTTTTAAATGATTACTAAATTTAATAACATAAAGACTATTAATAAAATGAGCAACAAAATGGACAGAAGATCCTTTCTTGGTAAAAGCGCCAAGATCGGTGTAGGTCTGGTAGGCGGCAGCGTCCTGCTGTCCGCCTGCGCAAGTGGTGACAAATCCGGCAAGATGACACCCCTCAGACAGCCGGGCGAGTATTATGTTCCTGAACTTCCTGACAAGGCCATCGACGGAAAGGAACTTAAGGTCGGCGTGATCGGTTGCGGCGGCCGTGGAAGCGGAGCCGTTGAGGATCTGCTGAATGCCGCCGACGGAATCAAGGTCACGGCCTTGGGCGATGTCTTTGCTGATCGTCTGACCGGCCTTCGCGAAAACCTCAAGACCAAATGGAATCAGGAAGTTCCTGAAGATCACTGCTTCACAGGCTTCGATGCCTACAAGCAGGTCATTGATTCCGGCGTGGACATGGTGATTGTCGCCACTCCGCCGGTCTTCCGTCCGACCCATTTCCAGTACGCTACCGAGAAGGGGGTTCACTCCTTCCTTGAGAAGCCTATCGCTGTGGACGCCAAGGGCTATCGCCTGATCATGGCGACGGCGAAACAGGCTGAGGCCAAGGGGCTTAGCGTGGTGACCGGAACCCAGCGCCACCATCAGAGACCTTACGTGGAGTCTTTCAAGAGGATCCAGGAAGGAATGATCGGTGAGATCACCGGCGGCAACGTCTACTGGAATCAGGGAATGCTTTGGTACAAGGAGCGTCAGCAGGGCTGGAGCGACATGGAGTGGATGATCCGTGACTGGGTCAACTGGAAGTGGCTCTCAGGCGACCACATCGTCGAGCAGCATGTCCACAACATCGATGTGTTCAACTGGATGATCGGTAAGCACCCTATCAAGGCGACCGGTTTCGGCAGCCGTCAGCGCCGCGTCACCGGCGACCAGTACGACAACTTCAGCATTGACTTTGAATATGAGAACGGCGTCCATCTGCACAGTATGTCGCGTCAGATCGACGGTTGCTCGACCAACATCGGCGAATGTGTCCACGGAACGAAGGGCTACTGGAGCTCGGCGGATTTCGCCATCCGTGATCTTCAGGGCAATGTCCTCTGGCAGTTTGACTTCGAGGCGGAGAAGGCTCAGTACAAGCAGACCAATCCGTACGTGCTTGAGCATGTGGATTGGGTGAACCACATCCGTAAGGGTGAGGCTCATGTGGAGGCCGGCGAGTGTGGCATATCTTCTCTCTGCGGCGTTATGGGCCGTGAGTCGGCCTACACCGGCAACACCATCACCTGGGACGAGATCAGCGCCGCCGCTCTGGATTACCTTCCGGAGAAGCTTGATCTCGGCAAGATGGACATGAGCAAGTACACTGTCCCGGTCCCTGGAACTGAAAAGTAATTGATTATGAACAGAAGACATTTTCTTTCGTCAGCGGCGATTGGATCAGCCGCCTTGGCCGCGGCCTCCATGCTGCCGGGATGTGCCACTGCATTGGACAAGAAGAAGTGCGTGCCACGTCTTGAGCTGAAGCTCTCGTTTCAGGAAGGAATTGCCCCGGGAAAGAATCTGGGCGAGCAGCTGGATTTCATGGAAGACTTGGAGGTGCGTGGTTTCGAGCCGAACGGACGGAATCTTCCTGCCCGCGTCAATGAGATTCGTAACGCCCTCAGCGGACGTGACATCGAGGTCTCTGCCATCTGCGCCGGATTCGACGGCTTCATCCTGGCCGAAGACCCGGCGGTCAAGGCGTCGTTCGACAAATCGATGCGCGAGATCGTGGCCGCCGCAGGTGAACTCGGCTCGGTGGGAGTCATAATGGTTCCGGCTTTCAACAGCCAGACTCCGTGCAGACCCCACACCCTGGACACCCGCAACTACCTCTGCGAGCAGCTTCACGACCTCGGAGAGTTCGCCCTTGAGCACGGCACGACCGTGATTCTTGAGCCATTGAACAGAAGGGAGGCTTTCTATCTCCGTCAGGTTGCCGACGCCGCCGCGATCGCCCGCGATTCCGACAGCAAGGGCGTGAAGGTGATGGGTGATTTCTGGCACATGTCCGAGGAGACCTCCGACTACGGCGCGCTGACATCAGCCGGCATCGAGTACCTCCAGCACGTCCACATCGCCAGCCGTGGCCGCAGACTGATGCCGGGAGAGGACGGCGCGAAGGACGACTACAAGTCCGGATTCCGGGCGCTCCAGCACATGGACTACAAGAACTATGTCAGTTTCGAGCGCGGCACTGCCGGAGACCGTGCCAAGACCGTGAGGGAAGCCGTCAAACTCCTGTCGGATCAATGGTATAGTCTGTAATGGTTGTCGCAGGTCATACGTTCGGACTGTTGGCGGCCCTGCTCTATGTCTGTCTTCTGGTGGTCATCTATGTTTTGCGTGACCGCTGGCCGCTGTTCAGGCATCTGGCCGGACGGAAAGCCTGCCTGACCTCGATCTCAATCGTGCTGTTCCTGCTGCTCGTCTTCGGGCTTGTACCGCAGGACGGGGGCAGGGACGGTTTTTTCGGCGTTCTCGGTTTCAGGAATATGAGCCGGTCGCCGATCTTCATCCTCGCGTTGCTTCTTTTGGCGACAAGCGTCACACTGAACACGATCGAGGATATTCATAGATTCAGCAAGCATCGCCTCGGGGTGACCTGCGCCCATCTGGGGCTGTCGGTGATTCTGATCGCCGGACTTTTCGGCTCCGGCGGAACCGTCCGGACGGTTATGATCGCGATGCCGAATGTCCCGGACCATCAAGCGCGGAACGAAGTCACTTATGAATATGTCAAACTCCCTTTCGAGTTGACACTCAGGGATTTCTCTGTTTATGAATATTCTTCCGAGGTCACATTGACCCTTCCTGACGGCCGCTCATCAGAGATCAAAATCGCTGTGAACCACCCTGCAAAGGTCGGTTCGTGGTGGATTTATCAGTCGGACTACCTGTCAGACACGGAACGAGGAGAGTTCGCAAGCATATTCAAGTGTGTCTGTTCGCCTTTGTCGGAGGTTTTCCGCATAGCATTGTGGCTGCTGCTTGTCTCCGCCGCGGCGATGGTGTTCTTTGCTGGCTTCAAACCGTCTTTTGGAAAGAAAGGATCATTGTCTGTAAAACTACAAGATGGCGCCGCTCCCTTAGGATGTGAAACTTTCAATGAAAAGGAGGAACGGTTATGAGTTGGGATTCGTTTGTCTGGTTCGCCTTGGCAGCGTCACTGTTCTGGATTTCAGGAGCAATTGTCTCCGTGATTTCCAAACGTAGGCTCCCGGCCGCCGTTCTGACCGGATGCGGCTCTGCCATATTCATGACATTCATTGTCGGGGTCTGGATTTCGCTTGGGCGTCCGCCTCTCCGCACTATGGGGGAGACCCGCCTTTGGTTCAGCCTGTTCCTTTCGCTGATCGGGCTCGTGGTGTATCTTCGTTGGCGTTACCGCTGGGTACTTCCGTTCGGATGCCTGATGGCCGTGATGTTCGCCAGCATCAACATATTCAAGCCAGAGATTCACACTGAAGAACTTATGCCGGCTCTCCGCAGCCCGTGGTTCGTCCCGCACGTCATCGTCTATATGTTCGCCTACGCCGTGATGGGCATCGCCACCATCCTGGCCCTCCGTATTCTCTGGCTGACCCGCCGTTCAGCCGCGGGATCCGCTCCGGCCACTGGGGCAACAACTCCTGCCACCGTCGATGCGACCGCAAGTCCCCTGTCACCGTCCCTTCAAGGCGACCTGCGCCTCTGCGACACCCTGGTGCGCATGGGCTGGGGATTCATCACAATGGGCATAGTGATGGGCGCCCTTTGGGCCAAACAGGCCTGGGGTGACTACTGGACATGGGATCCTAAGGAAACCTGGGCCGCCGCCACCTGGCTCAGCTATCTTCTGTACATGCATCTCCGCCAAGGCTCTGCTTTATCTTCGGTCACTTCGGCAGGCTCAGAGGCCATAGCTCGACAGAACTCGCCAGCCATTGAAGTGGCATCACACTCCAACAAAGCTCTCCATCGCACCCTTTTCCTCCTGATATTCTCCTTCCTTCTCCTCCAGATGTGCTGGTGGGGCGTAAACTACCTCCCCTCAGCCCAAGGCTTCAGCCTTCACACCTATTAGTATTCCTGACCTTTAGTGTGCCTTGGAATGAAATGAGGTCCCCGTTCAGAGGCCTGTAGAAAATACCATGGAGGGCAATATATTGAATATTAATATTTTGATAGATGTTTCTCCTCCCTCATCTGGCGTGGAGTAACTCTGTGTTCTGTCTTGATAACAAAGGCTTTGCCCTCCACGAAGGAAAGAGGGTAGTCTATGGTGCCAGAATGTGGGCTGAATGAAAATCAGGCATATTCAATCATTCTTGGGGAGAATTTGCTAACTTTGCAAGTTGCAGGTCCGCGAGAGAGATGCGGACCGCGTAAGTAGGAATATTCAAAACATATCAATATGTACAGAACACACACGTGCGGGGAACTCCGCATTGAGAATGTCGGGCAGAAGGTGACCCTTGCCGGTTGGGTGCAGAGGTCAAGGAAGCTCGGCGGAATGACTTTCATTGACTTGCGTGACCGCTATGGCATCACGCAACTCGTGCTTGAGGCCGATGCCGACGCCGCCTTGGTCGAGAAGGCGACCTCTTTGGGACGTGAATATGTCATCCAGGCCACCGGTGAGGTAGTCGAGCGTCAGAGCAGGAACGCCAGAATGGACACAGGTGACATCGAGATCAAACTTGAGGCGATCAACATCCTCAACAAGTCCGTCACCCCTCCGTTCACCATCGAGGACGAGAGCGACGGCGGCGAGGATCTCCGCGCCAAGTACCGTTATCTGGATCTGAGAAGAAATCCGCTCCAGAAGGCATTGGCTCTCAGGCACAAACTGGCCCACGAGGTGCGCAACTACCTCGATGCCCACAACTTCATGGAGATCGAGACTCCGTACCTGATCAAGTCCACTCCGGAGGGAGCCCGCGACTTTGTCGTGCCTTCCAGGATGAATCCGGGGCAGTTTTACGCCCTACCACAGTCTCCTCAGACCTTCAAACAGCTGCTGATGGTCGCCGGCTACGACCGCTATTTCCAGATCGTCCGCTGCTTCCGTGACGAGGATCTGCGCGCCGACCGTCAGCCAGAGTTCACCCAGATCGACTGCGAGATGTCCTTCGTCGAGCAGGAGGATGTCCTGAATATGTTCGAGGGAATGATGAGGACGATGTTCAAGAATGTCCTCGGGGTTGATATTCCTAATCCTATGCCTCGTATGAGTTGGTACGACGCGATGGATAAGTACGGTTCAGACAAGCCGGATGTCCGTTTCGGAATGACCATCCACGAGATTACAGACAAGGTGAAAGGCAAAGGCTTCTCCGTTCTTGAGGACGCTGCCTACGTCGGAGCCATCGCGGTTCCGGGAGGCGCTGAGTACACCCGCAAGCAGATCGACGAGCTGACCGAGTGGGTCAAGAGACCTCAGGTCGGTGCCAAGGGCTTGATTTACATCAAGCTCAACGCTGACGGTTCCGTCAAGTCCTCGATCGATAAGTTCTACTCACCTGACGAGTTGAAAGTCATCGCCGAGGCCGTTGAGGCCAAGACCGGTGACATCGTGTTCGTGATGTCAGGTGACAGCAACCGCAAGGTGCAGACAATGCTTGGCGTTCTGCGTATCGAGATGGGCAACAGGCTCGGCCTTCGTGACCCTAAGGTCTTCGCGCCGCTTTGGATCGTGGACTTCCCGCTTCTTGAGTGGAGCGAGGAGGACGGACGATTCTATGCGATGCACCATCCGTTCACCGCACCGAAGCCTGAGCACATGAACCTGTTCTACAGCGACAAGAAGGAGGATCTCGAAAAGGTTTGCGCCAATGCCTACGACTTCGTGCTGAACGGCACAGAACTCGGTGGCGGTTCCATCCGAATCCATGATGCGGAGGTTCAGAAGAGAATGTTCGAGGTTCTGGGCATCGGTCCTGAGGAGGCTGAATATAAGTTCGGATTCATCATCCACGCCTTCCAGTACGGTGCTCCACCTCACGGAGGTCTGGCATTTGGTTTCGACCGTGTCTGCACACTGTTCGCCGGCAAGGAGTCCATCCGTGACTTCATCGCCTTCCCGAAGAACAACCAGGGCCGCGATGTGATGATCGATTCCCCGTCCCGGATCGACCAGTCCCAGCTAGACGAGCTCAGTCTGGACATCCGCCCGCTTCCGGAGAAGTAATCTGTAAATACAGGTTGCTTCGACAGGCTCAGCAAACAACGGTTCGACAATGCTTACCAACAGTTGAACCAATAATGTTCGCTAACCGTCAGATGCTTGAGACCAAGATTGGACGCAATGGTCGCTGAACCTGCCGAAGCGACGGGACATAAAACATGAAAGTGTGACCGAAAAGCGATTTTCAGTCACACTTTTAATTTAGTAACATTCAAAAAATAACCTGCATCATCTTAAGGAATCTTTTCGGTCT
>OQWI01001014.1_pt1 | contig 12579 bp, 9 predicted proteins | sample 1691551 | NCBI WGS metagenome assembly OQWI01 (sample SAMN03418259, study PRJEB22391) | human gut metagenome | biome: human-gut; feature: organic feature; material: feces | host: Homo sapiens | place: Tanzania | collected 2013-01
CTTTTTGTTGAGAAAGACGCACGCCTCCGTCGCTCCCGCTTCACTGAGCAGATTAAATTGGGGTCTGCGCTTAAGCTCATAAAGCTCCGAGCAATGCATCGTCACAATAAACTTAACGCCGCAGTTGACGAGCGTGCAAAGCTCCTCTGCCTCTTTCACCGAGCCTATTTCATCGCAGATAACAACATCCGGCGAGAGAGTCCGCACGGCAATACCGATACCCTGAGCCTTTGGATAGTTTTTTAAAACATCGGTATTGATCCCGAGGTCATATCCGCTCATTTCACAGCGTTCGTCAATCACGGTGATTTTTTTGTGCTCCTCGTCTGAAATCAAACGGCAAAGATCCCGCAAAACAGTGGTCTTACCCGACATCGGCGCGCCGCAAATAACCGTATTCGGCATCCTGCCGCGAAAAAGGCGGGTATATATCGGCTTCTGGAACAACAACAAGGACCAGAGCATGATATTCTTGGATAGCGTTGTTGTTAAGCGCAACTTGAAGTACTTGATGTCGCTTTCTACAGCCTCATCTGTAATAAACAAGAAGGAAGTGAAGATTGCAGGTTCTATCAGAATCAATTCACAGGATGATGTATATTCATCAGCTTGCTTCACTCTTAAGGATGATAAAGGCACCACTATCGATACTTTCGAAAAGACTGGTTTGACTCTTAAGAAGGGTAAGAGATTGGCATTCGAATTTGCTAAGCCTTTGGCTCTTACTATTGGCGAAGCTACAAGCTATAGCATCGAGGTTAAGCTCGACGACTATACCGACGTAGTGAAGAACAGCATCAAGAGCCTCACCTTCGAGCCTGTTAAATACGTTGTAAACTGTTCCAGTTGTTTCTGTTTTTTCTGTTTTTGTTTCATCCTTAGTTTCTATCCACACATATCAGGGCGACCCTTACGGAACAGGTCTCTATGCTTACAGCAACTACTTGAAGTTGTCTGCAGCACCTTCAGGTATCGTACAGCGTGAGGATTTGATAACAAGCCCTATGGGACAGAACGATGAAGGCGACTGGTCATTCTCTGCTTTCAACTCATTGTGGCAAGACAGAATTTCTATGGAGCTCGACAAGCCTGCTGATATGGGTATCAACGTACCTGCTATCACTCTTGATGATAATACCAGAAAGCTCAACTTCGACCTTGAGATTCAGCCTGCACTCAACCTCAAGAACCAATACCTCAACGTATTTGCTGTGGCTTTGGAAGACGGCATCGTAGCTACACAGTCTAACAACCTATACACAAGAACCGAACCTATCTTCGGCGACTGGGGCAAGGGCGGTAAGTATGGATATGCTTCTGTCGACAGAGTTGTACAGGAAGATATGGCTCGTTGCTACTGGGGAACATCATTCACAGGTTCAAGCGGAGGCTTCCCACAAAACTTGACAGCTGGCGAGACTTACTCAGTTCCTGTTACTTTGGCTTATCCAGAGCAGGTTTCAGAGTGCAAGAATGGTAAGATTGTACTTATGTTGTTTGATGGCAACACCAACAACCTCATCAACTCTGTACTTGTGAAGCTTAGCACATTGCCAAACGGCATTGAGAACGCAGTAGTTGACAACAACAATAACAACTGCGATATCGCTACTGCTAATGGCGTAGTGAGTGTGAATACTAATGGTAACGCAAAGGTAGAAGTTTACAGCATGGCAGGTCAGCTCGTCAATACAGCTACAGGCACTAACAACATCTCAGTATCTGTTCGCGGATATAAGGGTGCAGCCATAGTAAAGGTAAATGGCGAGAAGGCTAATGCTACTAAGAAAGTTATTCTCTAAGATACAAATAAAATAAGGAGTCAAGGAGTGAGATATATTTCACTCCTTAACTCCTTTTTGTATAAATCAAGTTATCTATATCACTAATTAAAAAATTATTATTATGAACAAAAATCTACAGAGCAACACAAGCAGTACCTTTAAGAAGGCATGGTTGGTGCTTGTATGTTTGATGTCTACAATGTTGGCATCAGCTGCAGAATGGACGATGTTTGAAACAGGCGTCAAGTATGATTTCAAATTCATGACAGATCAGGATTTCAAGTTCGTTCCTAAAGAAGACGGAATTTTAAGAATCTACGCTCAAGAAACAAACATCTCTGTTTCTACAGAAGGCGACGATGAAACATGCACTACTGTGCTTGGTAAAAACGTAGGAGAAGAATATATCTCATACAAGATTTCAGCATGGAAATACAAACCAACTACCGATGAGGATGGCACCACATGGAGCGGTTACACAGAGGCATCTTTGAAGGCAGGTAAAGCATATTACATTAATGTTCCTGGCACACTTAGCTCAAGCAAATTCTTTAAAGGTGTCATGGAAACTGGCGTAAACGAGCTTAAGCTTACCGACGTAAACTTCGAAGAAGGCAAGGTTTTCGACATCACCGATACCCGTGGAGGTCAGTTGAATCTTTCTTTCAACATGAATGCCAAGGCTGACGACACAAATATTAAGATTGGCAACATCATAGATTGCAATGTAGAGACCCGCACAAGCACCAACGCTGGTGGTTTGTATGTACTTTTGAAAGACTCTATTATTTCTTGGCTCAACGCAGGAAAGATTGTTGGTGGCGAAGAGATGACTGTTACAGTTAAGAACATCAGTGCAGCAGCCGATGATAACATCAAGTATGGTAAGGATGGTAATTTGACAATGAAGTTCCTCACCCCAGGCAAACCTCACACTTTAGTAGACAAGCAGCTTCCTGATCCATTCCTCTCTTATTGGCCTAAGGGCGACGAAAGAGGTATGATTGTGTTGACATTCGATTCTGACGTAATGGCAGGTGATGCACAGACTGCTAAAGGCTCTTTCACTCTCGGCTATGCAGAAATGGACGATGTATATGTTGAGACTCTCGAACCAAGCATGTTCCGCGCTGAGGGCAACAAGCTATACATCGACTTTACTGGCAAGCTCCGCACAAAGGAGACTATGGGATTGAAGAATGATTGGGATATTATCACTCTCAGATTGATGAACGTAAAGATGGCTGATGGCACAAATGTATTCTCTGCAGGTGCTGGAACCTCAGGTTCGTTTACATTCACAATGAACTACAAGGAATACAAGAGCAATTTGGCATTTGAACTAACTCCTGCCGATGGCGAAAAGTTGACTGAAAACACCGTAAAGATTTACTTCTCTGACAAGAACGCTATTACATTCGAAGGTGTGAAGTTCACATATCAAGATGAGAACGACAAGAAGTATCAAACAGTCGTAACTGAGGGTATAACAAGTACGGAAGAAGGTGACGAAGCTATAGAATACGTCATTCCTATCACAGACGCTATCAAGAATGGTAAGAACGTAAGATTTACTCTCACAGGCGTTGTTGCAAACGACGGTCTCGACCATAGCGACATCACTGCAAGATGGAACCCTGGTCCAGAGTTGGTAGCAACACTTGCGCCAAGCAATCTTTCTGTAAAGGATGGTAGCGTAGTAAAGAGCTTCGATAAGATTACATTAACATTCGACGAGGATGTCACAATAGATGCTAATGCAAAAGCTGCAGACGTTACTTTCAAGGATGCAAAGAGTGGAAGAATAATCTATGCTACTGCTGAGTCTGTAGAAGACAACACTAAGCAGATCGTTATTACTCCTGCTGAAGATTTGAAAGACAAGCATCAATATGCGCTCACTATCAACGAGCGCGTGATAGTAAACAAGGAATATGCAGAAACAAACGGTAAGTATGGTAACTACATGACTGAGCAGTCATACGGTTTCACAATCTATGCTAACGTGGGTGCTTACGACTTCGTAACATCTCCTGTTGAGGGTTCTACAGTAAACGAGATTTCAACTATCATCTGCTCTATGATTCCTGGCGCTAATGTTGGTTCTTCTGCTATCGGCTATGCTAATCCTACTGATAAGTTCGTTTACTTGTTGAACGAAAAGAACGAGAAGATAGCTACAGCTACTTGTGGTGATGTAGAGAACGGAATGTATATCAAGTTCTCTCCTGCTATAACAAAGCCTGGAACATATACTATTCATATCGAGGATAGCGTTTACTTCGTTGGTACAGGTTTCGAGGCAGCACAGAATGAAAACCCTGTAGAATTTAAGTATACTGTCATTGCAGCTCCAGAGGAACTTGAGTTCACTACAGACCCTGAGAACGAATCGACAATCACATCGCTTGGCGAAATCGTTATTATGAGCGATAAGGATATCTATGGAACTACAACTCCTATCCAAGCTTATTGCGACCGCCAGGTATTCAATGGAACATTGACTATGGGCGATGTAAACCGCAGAGAAGCTTATATCGAGTTTACTGACGCTGCTGGTGAGCCTATCACAGCAGAGGGTGAATATCGTATCGAAATTCCTGCAGGTGTATTCGGAAACAAGGCATGGTATGACAGCGATTGTTTGTCAGGTGCTTGCAACGCAGCTACTACATTATATTATACTGTAGGCAAGGAAGCTACTGAGATTACATACACAGCAGATCCTGCTGACGGTAGCAAGGTTGACGCTTTGGGAACTGTTACCATCGACTACAACACAACATCTATAATGCTATCAAGCGGCAAAATTGAGATTTACAAGGATGGTAAGAAACTCAAGGAAGTTGAAGCTGAAGTAGTATACAAGGATCCTAACGATTGGAGTGAGGTTTCTCACAAGGCTACTTTTGATATTAACGTAACAGAGGCTGGTGTTTACACTATCGAGATTCCAGAGGGATACTTTGTTGACGAGTTGGGCGATAATATTCCTGCTGTAACCTTGACTTACTATGTTGGCGATGTAGTAGTTCCAGACAACAAGCCTTGCACAGCAGACCCTGCTGATGGTAGCGAGCTTGATGCTTTGACAACTATAACACTTACATACAAGAACAACGAAATTGCAACTGGCAATGGCAAGATTCATATTAATAAGGATGGTCAGGAAATTGCACAAGTAGAAGCAGAGTTGGATTTTAACAACTGGAACGTTGCAACTGTTGCTGTAAACGCTACTGAAAAGGGAGTTTACACTATCGTGATTCCTGAAGGATACTTCAATGACGAGAATGGCGATCCTATCGAAGGCGTAACCTTGACTTACTACGTAGGTGTAGCAAACGGTATTCAGAATATCAATGCAGCTATTGCTAATGGTACTGTTTACAACTTGAATGGTGTAAAGGTTAACAAGGCTACTAAGGGCATCTTCATCGTAAACGGTAAGAAGGTCGCTAAGAAGTAAGCACACATAAATATATAATGAGAAAAGGATAAAGAAATTATCCCACTCATGATATAACTCAACAAGAGGGTATGTCTACGACATTGTCGCATGACATACCCTTTTTTATTAACATATGATACATTTTTATTAAAAATCGATACTATTTATATAGCTAAATATGTATTATATCAATCTATATCATTTTATTTAGTTTTAAATCAAAATTTAAAGATTATTCGCTTGTATGTAAAATTAAATCATTGTAACTTTGCAGTCGGAATATTAAGCCTAATATAATATTCAACTTGAACAAACATTTAAATCCCCCAAAATATGAAAATAAAACTATTTGGAATGCTATCATTGACCGCCCTCTCTTTGGGTATGGTATCATGTAGCAGCGAAGACATTGAGACAACAGGCAATATTCTGACACAAAATGCTCAGAAGTATGGCACACGATCATCAGAAGTAAACATGTATTTCGGTGGCAATAAGATTGCAGGCTCACGTGGATGCGATGTAAATGGCAACATGTGGGGCGCAGAAATGCCAGAATATCCAACAGAAGAAGAAAAGGCTGGTATCCTTGAATATGTTCGCAATAATTCTGAAAAATCTGTAAAATGGCCTGGCTATACATATTTCTATGTACAGCACGTGATTAGTGCACACAATAAGTATAGCTATTCGGACAGGAATGGTGCACAGCATAATGACATTGATGGTTCTACTCATTTGAACGAACTCCAAATCAAAGAGAACAACGGCAACTACACCCATGTCAACAACTTCAATGAAGGTAAGTGTGACAACGCGGTTACTCACAATGCAGCTCTTATGACAGAAGGTTTTCAGGGAGCACGTACTCACGAGTCTTACGGTGGTGCAAATATTGACAACTGGAGACTATACTACTGGAACGGCAACTACTATCTTGGTATAGACTACATGATGGTAAATGGTGATGGCAAGATTGACGCTGATGGTGTCTATGACGACTGGATTATGAAGATTTTGCCTGCTAAGGGTGAAACTCCTGTTGTTCCTTCAACACCAGAGCCAAATCCAGCTCCAAACCCAGAGCCAAATCCAACACCAAGTCCTACACCAGAACCAACACCAAGTCCTGTAGTTCGTGAGGGCGAAGTAGAGTTCGACATCCATCAGCAGGAGCACAAAGATTGGAACGAGATTAAAACTTCTATCCACGTTCGCGATACAGCAGCTGTTCACGTATTCCTCCCTATCCCAATGGAGAGCCAGGCTGTAGCTGACGACTTCGATATCCGTACAGGTGATGTTTATCAGTATGTTGAGAGCTTCGAAGCTAAGTTTGAGTTTGCAGGTAAGGAATTCTCATTCCCTGTAGAAATCAACCATACAGCTACAGGTATCGACATCTTGATTGACTGCACAACAGCAGAAGCTAAGGAAGCTTTGAAGTTGGCTCGTGGTGTATTCGACGATGGTATCACATTCGAGATTCATAGCTACGTAAATCCAGATGTTGCAACAGAGCAGATTTGGAATTGGCTTAAGACCGTGAAGTTGCCAAGCACTAAGACTTCACAATGGCCACAGGATGGCGACATCTCTACTCATGTTCGTGGACAGGTTTCATCAGCATACCACATGGACGAGATGATTCATTTCGATGAGCGTCCATAAATCGGGTGCATACAAAGAAGAATAGAACAAACAAACAATAACTACTAAGAAAGTGTATCAAACAAATCACATCGTTTGATACACTTTTTTTTGTGGTTATACCCCAAATAACAATAATACCATATAAAGAAAATAGAGAAAAAGAAATGTTCATAGTAATATTATTCATATTCCTTGGTATAAGCGTAGGCTATATCATACGCACAAAGATAAGCTGCGACAAACAGCTATCTATAGGCACATGGGCAGGAAGAACAACAACATGGCTGATATGGATGCTACTGTTCATGCTTGGCATCGAAGTGGGAAGCAACGAGCAAATAATAAAATCGTTGCCTACATTGGGCGTTGAAGCATTGGTGTTGTCGATATGCGGAACATTGGGCAGCTGTGCCTTGGCATGGGGATTATGGAAGATGGATAAGCAAGAGAAGAAAGGAGGCGAAGGATGAAAGGTAGTTTGATAGTGGTAGGCTTTTTCATTCTCGGACTAATAGCCGGACATACCGATTGTATGCCAGTATGGGTGATGGAAAGCGACACAAGTTTCATAGCGCTATGCTTCCTGTTGTTGTTCGTAGGCTTAGGAATAGGTATGAATCCTGATATGAAGAAAGATATCAAGAGCCTTAGTCCACGATTGGCACTATTGCCTTTGGCTACGATATTAGGCTCATGGCTCGGAGCTATGGTGGCATACTTGATAATGAACATCGACCTCACAAGCGTCTTGCAACATCGAAGCCTCAGCGACTGTTTGGCTTTGAATAGCGGCTTTGCATATTATTCGCTATCGAGTATTTTCATAACAGAATATCGTGGAGCAGAACTTGGCACTATAGCCTTGCTTGCAAATATAATCCGCGAGATGATAACGCTATTGCTAACACCATTATTGGCAAAATGGTTTGGACCATTGGCTCCTATATCTACAGGTGGAGCTACAACGATGGACACCACCCTACCAATAATCACTCAAACTATTGGTCAACGCTATGTAGCCTTGAGCATATACCATGGTTTCATTACTGACTTCAGCGTACCTTTCCTCGTTACCATGTGGTGTATGCTGTAGTAAACGAACTGTAATAGACATATAATATTGCTGTATTATGATTGAAATATCTATGAAGTAACTTTGCCGCAGAATTTAAGGCTAAAGATAAAGGATATCATAAAAACAGCAATACAATGAAAGAGAGCAAAAAGGCTATTTTGGAAATTTTGAAGAAGAAGAGTTCCAAAAAGAATGAAAAGTTTGAAAACCTCGTATTAAACCTCGCTTTACAGAAGATAGATAGCGACAGTTTTGAATACGATGGCGAAGGTGTATATACTGCCGATGGCAAGCGTATCATCTATTGCATGTCGCAGGGCGAAAACTTCCACATACAAGAAGGTACTATTGTGATTGGTGAGATGGCATTCCGCGGAAAGAAAAACTTGAAGAATGTCATCATACCAAACACTGTGGTGACAATAGAGCGCGACGCCTTCTATGATTGCGATGAATTGGAGACAGTATATGTGCCAGCAAGCGTGAAAGAGGTTAGAGGATATTCGTTTGCAGAATGCGACAAGCTAAAGAGAGTGACTTTTGCAAATGTGCCTGAGAAGTTGGGGCGTCACACATTCGACGACTGCGACCAACTACGCGAGATATTTGTTCCAGAAGGTAGCACAAGCTTCTTCCGCAAAGCTTTACACTACGACGAGAGCGAAAGCGAATATTTTATTCAGGAGGTAAAGAAGGAGAAGAAAAAGAAGGCTGATAAGAAAACCACTAATACCAAGCAAAATGACTAAGGAACAGATGCTTAAGAATGTGTATGTGGATAGAGATATCAGCTGGATGTATTTCAACCACCGCATACTGCAGGAAGCAAACAAGGAATATGTGCCATTGCACGAGAGGTTGTCGTTTTTGGGTATTTATTCTAACAACCTCGATGAGTTCTTCCGTGTGAGAGTTGCATCGCTCAACCGCATGCTGGAAGGAAAGGTTTCGCACGAAACCGAACAGCAACTACGAAAAACACTAAAGGTAATAAACAAGCTCAACGAAACATATTCGAAGGAATATACAGAGTCGGTGGATAAGGTTTTCCACGAACTTGAGCTTCACAACATCCGTCTGCTCACAGAAACAGAACTCAACGACGAGCAGAAGGAGTTTCTACATAGTTTCTTTTTGGATAAGCTAAACGGCTCTATAAATCCTATTTGGCTATCAGAGATTGACGATTTCTCATCGCTTGAGGATAATCGCATATACCTGATAGTAGAGAAAACGGAAGACAAGAGCGGTAAGAAGAAGTATGCCATCGTGAAAGTGCCAGACAGACAGTTTGGTCGCTGGGTGAAGGTGCCATCAAGCGAAGGCTTCGACAATATAATGTATCTCGACGATGTGATAAGATATTGTCTGCCTTTGGTATTCTTGGGCTTCAAGGAGAGCTCGTATAGAGCATTCTCATTTAAGTTTACTAAGGATGCAGAGATGGAAGTGGACAACGATGCCGACTTCGGAACCATGGAGAAGATAGCATTGGGTGTAAATAGCCGTAAGCATGGAGAGGCTGTGAGAATTATCTACGACAGCGATATGCCTAAGGATATGGTGAAGAAGATGCGCGAAAGACTGAAGACCAAAGAACTGGATACCAGCCTTGCTGGTGGCAGATATCAGAACCATAAGGATTTGATGTCGTTCCCTGACTGTGGACATAAAGATTTGAATTATCAGCCTTGGCCATCAATAATGAAACCGGAATTTCTCAGTCCTGAGAGTATCTTGGACCAGATTAGAGAGAAAGACCGCTTTATACATGTGCCTTACCATAGCTTTAATGGCTATATCCGTGTGTTGCGCGAGGCTGCCGTAAAACCTGAGGTGAAAGCGATAAAAACTACTCTATATCGACTTGCCAAAGACTCAAAGGTGGTGAAGGCGCTTATCACGGCTGCCAGAAATGGTAAGAAGGTGACTGCTATTGTGGAGCTCTTGGCTCGCTTCGACGAAGAGAGCAACATAAAATGGAGCAAGAGAATGCAGGAAGAAGGCGTAAACGTGATATTCGGCGTGGAAGGTCTGAAGATACACAGCAAACTATTGCTCATAGAATCTAAGAAGGGCAACATAGCTTGCATCGGAACAGGAAACTTCCACGAAGGCAACGCACGAATATATACAGACTATCTGATGATGACAGCTCGTCCAAAAATTGTCAACGAGGTTGCAAAGGTATTCGACTTCATAGACCGTCCGTTCTCGCAAGTGAGATTCAACGAACTATTGGTGTCTCCAAACTCTATGAAGAGTCGCATACTGAGAATGCTTGACAATGAGATTCGCAATGCAAACGAGGGCAAAGAGGCTTGGTTGAAGATGAAGATCAACCATATCACAGATATCGATGTGGTGAGCAAACTATATCAGGCTTCGAAGGCTGGAGTGAAGATTGACATTCTGATTCGTGGCAACTGCTCAATAGTGCCAGGCATAGCAAAGATGAGCGAGAACATACGCTGCGTGGGTATCATTGATAGATACTTGGAGCATTCACGTATATTGATATTCTGTAATGGTGGAAAACCAAAATACTATCTTGGTTCTGCCGACTGGATGCCTCGCAACTTGATAAACCGCATAGAGGTGATGACACCTGTATACGACGAAGAATTGCAGAGCGACCTTATGCGCACAATCTCTTATGGTATGCGCGACACGCTGAACGGAAGAGTGGTAGATGGAAGAGGAACAAACAACTTTGTGGAAGGAGAACCTTTCCGCAGTCAGGAAGAACTATATAAAAGATATGTCGAAGAAAACGAAACCCATTAATGTTGCTGCCATAGATATTGGTTCGAATGGTGCACGTTTGCTGATAAAGCGCTTCGACCCTGACAATGCGGTAGAGAACGAGCGCATTCGTAAGATGATGTTTATCCGCATACCTCTACGCCTGGGCAAAGACGTGTTCTCGCTCGACAAGATATCGAAGGAACGCACAAAGATGATGGTACACATGATGAAGGGCTTCAAAGACTTTATGAAGCTGTATAATGTGAAGATATACAGGGCGTGTGCTACTTCTGCCATGCGTGATGCTGAGAATGGCAAAGAGGTGATGAAGAAGATAGAAAAGGCTACAGGCATAGAGCTGGAGATAATAAGAGGGCAGGAGGAAGCAAGACTGCTATTCAACAACCTGCTGGAGAAGACAGGCTCTAACAAAGGCAACTTTGCTTATATCGACGTGGGCGGTGGCTCTACAGAGGTATCGCTAATACATGATGGCGAACTGGCAGAGAGCTATTCCTACAACATCGGAACGCTAAGAATGCTTAGCGGAAAGGTAAAGGAAGATACCGTGAAGCTGTTTATGGAAAACCTCAGCAAGTATGCTACCCTATATGAGGATATTCAGATTATAGGTTCTGGCGGTAATATCAACAAACTTTGCAAGTTGGCTCGCCATAGCAAATATGAGATAAACGTGATTACGCTAACAGAACTTAACCGACTGCATAAGTTGCTACAGCCTATGAGCATAGAGGAACGCAAAACGGAGTTTGGACTGAAAGACGACCGAGCCGACGTTATTGTTCCTGCAGCAGAGATATTCCTCAAGGCTTGCCAGTATCTGAAATGCAACTCGATATTGGTGCCTAACATATCGTTAGCTGACTCTATAGTAGATGGTCTTATGACTAAACACAAGGAAAAGTCGGAAGACTAAGAAATAATAACAACACAATCCGAAACCACCGTCTTGGCATTGAATTGCCTCAAGATGCTTGGAATTGGTAAAGGGCATGTCACTCGAAAGTGGCATGCCCTTGTTTTTTATATTAGTGCATATTTAAATCATTAGATTTGATCCAAAGCCTGCTTGATGTCGGCAAGGATATCTTCTACATCCTCAATACCTACAGAAAGGCGAATAAGGTCTGGAGCGATGCCTGCCTCAAGGAGTTGCTCCTCGGATAGCTGACGATGGGTGTGGCTTGCAGGATGGAGCACACAAGAGCGTGCATCAGCTACGTGGGTAACGATAGCTATCATCTTAAGAGAATCCATAAACTTGATGGCTGTCTCACGGTCGCCCTTCAAGCCAAAGCACATCACGCCGCATGAGCCATTAGGCAAATACTTCTCGGCAAGAGCATGGTCTGGAGCATCAGCAAGACCCGAATAGCGCACCCATGCCACACGTGGATCGTCGTGGAGGAACTCTGCCACCTTCTGCGCATTCTCGCAATGGCGAGGCATACGAAGATGTAAGGTCTCAAGACCGAGGTTAAGAAGGAACGAGTTCTGAGGACCTGGAATTGAGCCAAGGTCACGCATGAGCTGGGCTACGAGCTTAGTGGTGTATGCCATCTTGCCGAAAGCCTTGGTATAGGTAAGACCGTGGTACGACTCGTCGGGAGTGCAAAGACCAGGGAACTTATCTGCATGTGCTTCCCAATCAAAGTTGCCACTATCTACAACGCAACCGCCCACCTGGGTGGCATGACCATCCATATACTTGGTGGTAGAGTGTGTAACGATGTCGCATCCCCACTCAAAAGGACGGCAGTTGACAGGAGTTGCAAAGGTGTTGTCGACAATAAGAGGCACACCATGCTTATGAGCCATATTAGCAAAGCGCTCTATATCGAAGACGT
>OQWI01001015.1_pt1 | contig 12575 bp, 10 predicted proteins | sample 1691551 | NCBI WGS metagenome assembly OQWI01 (sample SAMN03418259, study PRJEB22391) | human gut metagenome | biome: human-gut; feature: organic feature; material: feces | host: Homo sapiens | place: Tanzania | collected 2013-01
GCTTTGAATTCGTCGATGCGTTTTTCACTAAAAATATCGACTGGATAGATATTTCAGCTGCGTGCTTAGGTGGATTTTTTACGTATATCATTTATTATTATTTTAAAACACATCGTCCGATTAAGTGAGATAAACTACAATAGGTAAAAGACAAATCATATATACAACATTTTAGTTTTCATAAAAAATTCGCCCACCACTACCATCTATATTGATGTATAAGCGGAGTTACTGATGTTTATCATCACTTTTTCAAACCTTGATAATATTTTTATCAAACGTTGGATAATACCTTTATCAAACGTTGGATAATACCTTTGTCAAACGTTGGATAACATCTTTGTCAAACGTTGGAAAATACCTTTGTCAAACGTTGAAAAAACCTTTGCCAAACGTTAGACTACATCCTTGTCAAAAGTTGAAAAGCCCTTTGCCAAACGTTGAACTATACTTTTGTCAAACAATGGAAATACCTTGTCAAAACGTTGTCATAAAGAATATCAAACTGTTTTATTCCTGAGCGACATTCTTTATTTTGATGGAAAGTTTATGAGCAGCGCGGATACGCTTACGAAATTTGGTGGTCGATGGGTGGTCGAACCATCGGGATTCGACCACCACCTAAAGTGTTGTCTGATAGCGTGATGCGTACTTCTGTGGTCGAGTGGTCGAAATTTTCTTGAAAACTAAAATAACTATACGCGTAAGCGGTGCTATCCATTCGCCTACGACTATATCATCTGCCAACAACTATGGCACAGCAGCCAAAGTGTTGACAAAGGATGACAAAGAGTTACAACTTCTTCCTCAAACGCTTATGCCGATAAGGCTACTCGGTGAGATGGTTGGTTGATAGGGTGTATTTATGATGGGGAAATACAGAAGGTAAGGCATGGTGAGGCGGTTGTGTGTTGACGAAGGCTAGTGTGGAAATTGTTGAGGAAGTGTTTGTTGTAGGATGTCATAATAAGGAAAATCCCAAGCGCATGGTCTTCAATAGCAGAAGCCATGCGCTTGGGATGAGGGATAAAGGACGAACGGCTATCGGATGAACAGCAGTTCGCGGTATTTGGGTAGCGTCCATAGTCCGTCCTCAACAATCATTTCGAGATGGTCTATCTCGTAACGGATGGCATCCATATGAGGCTCTACAGTATCGTGATAGGCGATGGCACGCTGTTGGATGGACTCGATATGATTGGCTACACGACGGGCATCGGTTAGTTCTTCTACCAGTTGTTCAATCTTCTCGGTGCGCTCTGCAATCTCTTCAATAAGTTTCATATTGCGTGAGGAGAGTCTGTCGGCCTTTTCTGCACTAAAGACGTCTTTCATGCCCTGCACGTTTTTAATGAGTTTGCTTTGGTAGTGGGTAGAGACAGGGATGATGTGGTTCATGGCGAGGTCGCCCAATACGCGTGCTTCAATCTGCACAGTCTTGACATACATCTCCCATTTTACTTCGTTGCGAGCTTCAAGTTCTTTGCGGTTCATGACCTTGGTCTGTTCGAACATGCGGACGCTCGACTCGTCGAGGTAGCGCTCGAATATGATGGGACATGACTTTTCGATGTCGAGACCACGTTGACGTGCCTCTTCTACCCATTCGTCGGAATAGCCGTTGCCATCGAAGCGCACGGGTTTGCAGGTGCGTATATCTTCGCGCAGCACATCGAGAATAGCAGAAATTTTGTTTTCGCCCTTGTTGATGAGTGCATCGACACGCTCTTTGAAAGATACGAGGGCTTCTGCCATCGCTGCATTGAGTGCTATCATGGCCGAGGCGCAGTTGGCTGCGGAACCGGGAGCACGGAATTCAAAGCGATTGCCGGTGAAAGCAAAAGGCGATGTGCGGTTGCGGTCGGTATTGTCGATGATGAGGTCTGGAATCTGTGGAATATCTATTTCCATGCCCTGTTTGCCCTTTAGGTTGAAGAGCTCGTTTTTCTCACTCTTTTCGATATGGTCGAGGAGTTCGTTGAGTTGCTTGCCCAAGAATGACGAGATAATGGCAGGTGGTGCTTCGTTGCCACCCAAGCGGTGGGCATTTGTGGCACTCATAATAGATGCTTTCAACAGTCCGTTATGATGAAAAACAGCCATCAAGGTCTCAACGATGAAGGTGACGAAGCGCAGATTCTCCTCAGGAGTCTTAGCTGGGGCGTGGAGTAGTACGCCATTATTGGCAGACAAGCTCCAGTTGTTGTGCTTGCCCGATCCGTTGATGCCGTCAAAGGGCTTCTCGTGGAGCAACACTCGGAATCCGTGTTTGCGGGCCACCCTTTTCATGAGCGACATGAGCAGCATGTTGTGATCGACAGCCAGATTGCACTCTTCGAAGATGGGGGCTAATTCAAACTGGTTGGGGGCAACCTCGTTATGGCGGGTCTTTACAGGGATGGCCAGTTCGAGAGCTTGTATCTCAAGGTCTTTCATAAAAGCCTGTACGCGGTCGGGGATGGTTCCGAAATAGTGGTCGTCCATCTGTTGGTTTTTCGCACTCTCATGTCCCATTAGGGTGCGACCTGTCATTAGTAGGTCTGGGCGTGCAGAATAGAGTCCTTCGTCAACAAGAAAATACTCTTGTTCCCAACCCAGATTGACCTGCACTTTATTGACATCGTCATAGAAATACTGGCAGACATCTGTTGCAGCTTTGTCTACGGCATGGATAGATCGTAATAGCGGAGCCTTATAGTCGAGGGCTTCGCCAGTATAGGCAATGAAGATGGTGGGGATACAGAGTGTGTCGTCGATGATGAACACCGGACTTGTGGGGTCCCAGGCAGAATAGCCTCGTGCCTCGAATGTGTTTCTGATACCGCCATTGGGGAAAGAAGAGGCGTCTGGTTCCTGTTGTACCAACAGTTTACCTGAGAATTTTTCTATCATTCCGCCTTTGCCATCGTGTTCTACGAAGGCATCGTGTTTCTCTGCAGTTCCTTCGGTGAGTGGCTGAAACCAGTGGGTATAGTGGGTTACCCCCATTTCTTTTGCCCATTGTTTCATGCCAGCCGCTACGGCATCGGCTATGGAACGGTCCAATCGGGCGCCGTTGTCCATCACGTCGATCATCTTGTTGTAGATGTCGGCAGGTAGGTATTTATACATCTTTTGTCGGCTGAATACGTATTTGCCGAAATACTCTGATGGTCTCTCGCTTGGTGCCTCCACATCGAGTGCATGCTTCTTGAAGGCTTCTTCCACCACTTGGAATCTTAGATTGTTTGCCATATTCTGTTTGAGTTGTTTGTTGTTTGCTTGTTGAAGAGGAGGGTTGATCGTCAGTCGATGAACCGTTTGGTGATATCGCTGTAATGGTCGATGCGTCGGTCGCGAAGGAAGGGCCACCAGCGGCGTACCTGTTCGGAGCGTTGCAGGTTGATTTCGATAATGGCTGTGGTTTCGCTGTCACGTGGTGCTTCGTAGAGCAGTTCACCTTGCGGGCCGGCAACGAACGAGGTGCCCCAGAACTGTATTCCGTTGGTTTGTTTGCTGGGGTCTGGTTCGTGGCCGGTACGATTGACGGTCACTACGGGTAGTCCGTTGGCTACTGCGTGGCCACGTTGTACGGTTTGCCAAGCCATGCGCTGACGTTCTTGCTCATCGGGTGTGTCGCTACTCTCGTAACCGATGGCGGTAGGATAGATCAGCATATCTGCTCCCTGTAGTGCCATCAGACGTGCTGCTTCAGGATACCATTGGTCCCAGCAAACCAGTACGCCAAGTCGGCCTACAGAGGTCTGGATGGGGTGGAACCCCAAATCGCCTGGTGTGAAATAGAATTTCTCGTAGTATGCTGGGTCATCGGGGATATGCATTTTGCGGTATTTTCCTGCTATAGAACCATCTTTCTCTAATACTACTGCCGTGTTGTGATAGAGTCCGGGTGCACGTCGCTCAAACAAAGAGGTGACGATGACCACTTGGAGTTCGCGTGCCAATGCTCCGAAGAAATCGGTAGAAGGGCCTGGGATGGTTTCTGCCAAGTCGAATAGATCGACATTCTCGGTCTGACAGAAGTATAGCGAATTGTGGAGTTCCTGCAGAACGATGAGTTCTGCACCCTGTTTGGCGAGCGAACGTATGCTCTCTGCCAGTCGTTGGCGGTTGTCTTGTATGTCCGCTGTATTGTGCTGTTGAATGATTCCTGTTTTCATCTTAGTAATACTGCATGGTGCAACAATGTAACGATCCGTGTTGCCGGATGACAGCGCGACAGTCGATACCAATGATTTCTCTATCTGGGAAGGCCTTGCCGATGGTGCTTATGGCTTCTTGGTCAAGGTCCGGTTGGTTGTAGGTGGGGACGAGGACGGCGCCATTTATCACCAGGTAGTTGGCATAGGTGGCAGGTAGTCGCTCGCCATCATCATAGATGGGACGTGGCATGGGTAATCGGAGCAATCGGTAGGGATGTCCGTCGATGGTGCGTAGCTGTTGGAGTTCTTGCTCCATGAGCAACAGGTCGGGATGTTCGTCGTCGGCCCCTATATATAATAAGGTGTCGTTAGGAGCTATGCGTACCAGTGTATCAATATGTCCATCGGTATCGTCACCTATGAGCGAACCATGGTTGATCCAGACAATGCGTTCTGCTCCGAGCCATTCTTTCAGTTGTTGTTCTATCTCTTGTTGTGTAAGAGGTTGGTTGCGATGTGGCGCCATCAGGCAACAGGTGGTAGTGAAGATAGTGCCTTTGCCGTCGCTTTCAATACTACCGCCCTCAAGAACGAAATCGAGGCGTGACTCGTAAATGCCTTTCACCAGCTGTTGTTCGTAGAGTTGTCGGTTGATATCGTTGTCGAGTTCTGCGGCAAATTTCTCGCCCCATCCGTTGAATTTAAAGTCGAGCAGAATCAGTTGGCCGTTTTCTTCTACGGTAATGAAACCATGGTCGCGTGCCCATGTGTCGTTGTGTGGTATGTCATCGACTACGATAACGGTTTCTCTGCTTTCTATTTCTCGCTTCATTTCCTCATATACTGCGGTGATTTCTGGCAGTATAGGAGCCCAGTCTGTATCTTTGTGAGGCCATGTCAGTTGTACCGCACTTTGCGGTTCCCATTCGGCCAACATTCGTCTCTTACTTTTTATCATGAGTGCAAAGGTAGTGCAAATCGGGAGAAGTACAAAAGAAAATCACGAATATATTTGGCTTTTTATTCACTATATTGTATCTTTGCCATCAAAAAAACAACCGATGTTAGAATTACACCATGTAAAGATTGACGGACTCTTGGCTGATTGCTCGCTGACAGTGGGCGATGGTGAGATGGTTGGTATATATGGTGAAGCAGGGACAGGAAAGACCACTTTGCTTCGGGCTGTGCTCGGGATGGTGTCTATCGACGGAGGGCATATCAGTATCGATGGTGAATTGCTAACTCCTTTGTCGGCTCCTTTTTTTCGGCGCGCTACAGCTTATGTGCCGCAACAACTGTCGCTGGTAGAGGGCTATGATACAATAGCACAATGTGACGCAACGGTAAATTCGTTGAAAATCAATAGTCGAGAAACTTCAGTACAAGAACCTTCTCAAGGTGAAGAAGATGGTCGGACTTGGTCGCAACTTACTGCAGACGAGCAGTTTCTGTCGCTTGTGCATCGTGCCGTTGGCTTGCGAAAGTCGCTCGTCGTTGTGGATGAACCTTCGTCACAAATATCAGAAACAACACGACAGGCAGCAGACAAAATGCTTTTGGAAGCAGCTCGCAACGGAGCATCGGTATTGGTTGTTAACCCCCTAATTGCTCAAAAGCAGATACAACTATGAATAGCATCATCTTTCAGTTGTTGGCCGGACTCATGCTGTTGGCCATTCCGTTGACCGTCTTTTATAAGAACGACCGCCGACTACTCTATCGTCTGCTCACTACAACAGGTTGTTGGGCTATTGCCATGTTGGTGCTGGTCGTGGTATTTAATTTTGTGTTTCAATCAGCCGTATGGTGGCTTGACGTTCTGTTGCTACTATTGTTGGAGGTTATAGTAACGATAGTTTGTTGCCGAAAAAAGTGGCTTGTTGTACCAATATTAATAGGAGTGGTACCTGTTACGTTTATTGTGGGACTTCTGGTGATGGTGATTATGGGTCAGAATCCCTTCGGTAATATTTGGCTTTGGGTGCCTGTAATGGCTCTGCTTCATGGCGAAGCCTTGAGAGCGAGTAGGAGTGGGTTGCTCACTTATGCTTTTAATCGCAAGGTACATGCCAGTATGTTTGAGTATTTGCAGGGAAATGGTGCAACGCAAACAGAAGCCTTGCGCCCATTTCTGGTGCGAGCTATGAGTAAAGCACTTAATCCGTTGCTGACCAAGATGCGCGATACTGGACTCGTGGCAGTTCCTGCAATACTTTGTGTGCTGATGCTCAGTGGTATGCCTCCAATACAGGCAGGTATTTTCGCTGTAGCAGCCACTATTGGAATGGTGTGTTGCTCGGTGTTGTCGATACTGCTTTCTGTTATGGTCTATGAGTGGCTTCGACGCTGAGTGAGGCAGATGGAATATTGATATAGCATAAATAAACGGTATGGAAAACTAAAAAAAAAGGCATGGGTTATTGTAATTCCATGAATTTTTTTGTAATTTTGCAGACCTAAACAAAGTATAGTAATTTCAATACAAGCAATACAATGGGAGGTTTTTTCGGTACGATCTCGACTAAGGACTGTGTAAACGATGTGTTTTACGGTACAGACTACAATTCGCACTTAGGAACCAAACGCGCAGGATTGGTGACTTTTGATGAGGAAAGCGGTTTTCATCGCTCTATCCACTCGTTGGAACGCCAATATTTCCGTTCGCGTTTCGAAGATGAACTTGACGACTTTAAGGGGCATCAGGGACTGGGTGTTATTAGTGATACAGATCCACAACCCATCATCATCAACTCCCATTTGGGACGTTATGCAGTGGTCACAGTGGCCAAAATCAATAATCTTAGAGAAATAGCTGATGAACTGTTGGCCAACCGCATGCACCTTAGTGAAATGTCGGCGAATGTCATCAACCAGACAGAACTCGTGGCATTGCTTATCAATATGGGTGACTCGTTTGTGGATGGTATCAATAAGGTTTATCAGAAAATACAGGGCTCGTGCTCGATGTTGATTCTTACCGAAGATGGTATTATTGCCGCACGTGACTTCCTTGGACGTACCCCTATCGTTATAGGAAAACGTGATGATGCCTATGCAGTATCAAGCGAAACGACAAGTTTTCCCAATCTTGACTATCAAGTACTGCGCGATGTAGGTCCGGGAGAAATCGTAAAACTGCGTGCCGACGGTATCGAAGTGTTGCAAAAACCTATGAGCCGTTGTCAGATATGCTCGTTCCTGTGGGTGTATTACGGATTTCCTGCCAGCGACTATGAAGGAATCAATACTGAAGCAGTACGTGAGAAAAACGGACGCATTGTGGGTGAGAAGGATACTGAAGTGGAAGCCGACCTCGTTTGTGGTATTCCCGATTCGGGAGTAGGAATGGCACTTGGTTACTCACACGGAAAGAAAGTACCATACAAGCGTGCTGTATTGAAATATACTCCAACATGGCCACGTTCGTTTACTCCTGGCAACCAGAAACGTCGTGACTTGGTGGCACGCATGAAACTCATTCCCAACCCTGCCATTTTGAAGGATCAACGTGTTGTTTTCTGTGATGACTCTATCGTACGTGGTACCCAGTTACGCGACAATGTGCGTACCTTCTTCGATAATGGTGCAAAGGAAGTACATGTACGTATCTCTTGCCCACCATTGGTGTATGGTTGTCCGTTTATCGGTTTTACCTCACAGAAGAGCCCTCTTGAACTCATTACCCGTCGCATCATCAAGGATTTTGAGGGCGATGAAAATGCAAAATTGGCAGAGTATGCAAAAACAGATTCACCAGAATACAAGCGCATGGTGCAGGAAATAGCCAAGCAACTGGGACTGACGAGTCTGAAATTTGCTCATGTGGAAGATCTTGTCGAATCTATCGGATTGCCCAAAGATCGGGTCTGCACCCATTGTTTTGATGGTAGTAGCTATTGTCATGAGCATGACAATGATCCAGAATAATCGTTAAAAAATGATAATGTTCATCGGAAGGACTATGTCTTTCCGATGAAAATCAGTAACTTTGCATATTGATAAAATATCATAGAAGCGTGAAAATACAGCAAGTGCTTGGCGCCCTTGAACAGTTCGCGCCTCTGCCCTTGCAGGAAAGCTGGGATAATGCTGGCCTGCAAGTTGGATTGACAGAGGCGGAGGTTTCAGGGGCATTATTGTGTCTTGACGTCAACGAAAAAATTGTTGATGAGGCAATAGAAAAAGGGTGTAACCTGATTATCAGTCATCATCCACTCTTGTTTCGTGGACTGAAACAGATTTGTGGTGCAGATTATGTGCAGCGTACGGTAATGAAAGCTATAGAGCGTCATATCGTTATCGCATCGATGCATACTAATATGGATAATGCCAGAAATGGTGTCAACTGGAAAATTGCAGAACGATTGGGGCTTAAGGAAGTGAAATTTCTCCAAGCTAATGGTGAGGCTGACAGCGCACAATCGGGTAGTGGAGTGATAGGCCTGTTGCCCGAAGCCATGGTTGCCGATGATTTCGTCTTGTTGGTGAAACGACAGTTTGACGTGGAATGTGCGCTCTGCAATGAGCTATTGAGACGTCCAATCCGTAAGGTAGCTCTATGCGGAGGAGCAGGTGACTTCTTGCTTGATGAGGCTGTGAACCAACAGGCAGATACCTTTATCACAGGCGAAATGCACTATCATCAGTATTTCGGATATGAGCAGAGAATCCAGATATGTGTCATAGGACATTATCAGAGCGAACAGTTTACAAGTGAAATATTTCAAGATGTGATACAACGTCAATATCCTGATGTAAAGACATTTATAGCAGAAACAAATACAAATCCAATTATATATCTATAAGCAAATGGCAAAAAAAGATCCATCAGAAATGCCGGTAGAAGAACGTCTGAAGACGCTCTATCAGTTGCAGACTACGCTTTCGGCTATCGACGAGAAGCGTGCGTTGAGAGGTGAACTACCTTTGGAAGTACAGGACCTGGAAGATGAAATCGAAGGATTGACAACTCGTATCGAGAAAATCCAGGCAGACATCAATGAGTATGAGACTGCCATCGTACAGAAAAAAGGCGATATCGAAAACGCCAAAGTCAGCGTGGAACGTTACAAAAAGCAGTTGGACGAGGTTAAGAACAACCGCGAATATGACACTCTGACAAAAGAAATCGAATTTCAGGAACTTGAAATCGAACTCTGTAATAAGAAAATCAGAGAGGCTCAGAATCGTGTGACAGAGAAGAAAGAGGAGCTCGCTGTCAATAAGGAAAACATCGAAGACCGTCGTCAGGCCTTGGAAGTGAAGAAGAACGAACTCGACGAGATCATGGACGAAACTCGTGCAGAGGAAGAAAAACTGAAAATTAAGGTGAAAGACCTTGAGGCTAAGATTGAACCACGTCTCCTTTCTTCATTCAAGCGTATCCGTAAAAACGCTCGCAACGGTCTCGGTATTGTTTATGTGCAGCGTGATGCCTGCGGTGGTTGCTTCAACAAGATTCCACCTCAGCGTCAGCTCGACATCAAAATGCATAAGAAAATTATCGTTTGTGAGTATTGTGGACGTATCCTTGTAGATTCGGAATTGGCTGGTGTTAAGACCGTTACTCCAAAAGCAGAGGAGAAGAAACCTCGCAAGCGTGCTATCCGCAAAACCACGAAGAAGGTTGCTGATGCCAACGATGAGGCTTAATACAAGTCCTAATTCGTTGATAAAATAAAAGGCGCAGAATAATCTGCGCCTTTTGTCTTATTTATGAATTGGGGAAAATAAACTGGTCCTATGAGCTAAATATGAAAATCCTATAAATCTTCATAGTTAGGAATGTCAGGCAGGATGCTGTAGCATCGATGCTCATAGTCCATGCGACAACAGAAGTGTTGCATGCCATTGCTAATCATTAGATAGTCAACATGTAATAAAAGGTTGTAGGACGAAACTTGGTCGAACACCTTCTGACTTAATGCAACAGTAGGGGCTTTATACTCGATTATCATCATGGGTTGGGCCTGCTTATTGTATAGGATAGAGTCACAACGCAGGCGCTTGCTACCGCATTGTAGCGCAATCTCGTTGCCTAATAATCCTTTGGGGTAGCCTTTTTCTGTTACCAACCAATGTACAAAATGCTGGCGGACCCATTCTTCTGGGGTCAGCTTTACATAGCGGCGACGAAGAAAGTCGAATATCTCCGGTTTTTCGCGAGTGCCACCCAACTGGATGGGAAATGAGGGAAGGTTTAATTGAAACATATTGCAAACTTACCGCTTTTTTTCTTGATATTGAAGAAATATCTGAGAAAATTAAATATCTATGAAGAAAAAAGATAGAAACACAAAATAAATGAGTAATTTTGCAGCAATTAAGCACCTAATGAACATTCAAAGGATCATTCTAATGGCCGGAATCGTTGTGCAGGCTCAATGTACTACGATGGCTCTTGCTGGAAACAGTAATGACAGACAGGTTGATTCCATTCACCACGCTATATTGTCGCTCGAAGGACAAGCGCTGTTGGATGCCTATCGGCATGTGTATTATGTTCAAATCTATTCAGGTGATAATGAGCGGCAAACCATTGCTCAAATGCAGCGAGAGGCAGTATTGCAAGATAATATTCCAATGCGCTGTTTGGCAAAGGCGGCTCTTGTCAACTACTATGTATTCAAGGACGGATGTGCTGATTCATTGCGGCATGTGTTTCCTGAGACACACCATTTCCTGCGTCAACAGAAGAGCTGGAACTACTATTACTCGACATGGTCTCTGTGGGCTAATTTCCTTATTTTCGCCAATGAAGGCAGTAAAGCGCAGAATGAGGTGCGCAATATGTATGAAGATGCCAAGAAGAGAAATAATATATATGGCATAGGATTGGCGCAGTATGTACTGGCAAACCTATATCGTAATATGGGTGAAAACAAAGAGGCTATACGCAACTATAAGCAGTGCATACAGACCTTGAGTAATATCGAGTCTTATCATGCGGCTCTTATCTGTATATATCCATTCTATTGTGGGGCATTGGCAGATGAAAAACTCTATGGTGAGTTGAAGGATGCTACGGAACGTTGGCAACAAATACGCCATATATATAAGGAGAAATTGGGCGTCCCTGAAGAATGTTTGAGTAAATCACCCAACTATGTGTATTTCTGTTTGGTGCGCGCTATAGTGCTCAGAGAAGAACATCGGGTGTCAGAAGCATTGAAGATCTTGTCAGAAGCCGAGCGTATCACTCGTAATCGTTCGGATTATGTACGGCGTGATGTGCTTTACCGTATGGCAGAATTATATATCAATGAAGGTGATTATCAGAAAGCCCTTCATTATAATAGTATGGCTGATAGCTGCCGTTCACCATTACTTCATTATATGGGTGATCAGCTGCGCGTAGTGCGACAAAGGGCAGATATATATTTTCGAATGGGAAATTTTGAAAAGACTGCTGTAATCCTGCGAAGTGTGATGGATTCTGTTGATGAGAGAAATCTGATAGAAACCCGTAATCAACTTAATGAGCTTAATGCACACTATCAGATAGATAGGCTACGACAGGAACAACAACAGGACAAGGAACATACCATCTATGCTTTTTTTACTTTGGTTATTGTGTGCATGTTGTTGCTTGTTGCCGTTGTGGTTTTCTTTATGCACCGTATTCATAAGAAAAATGCCCAGTTGCTGGTAGCGCTCGACCGTTCGAAAGAAAGTACTCGTATGAAGGATTCTTTTGTCAAGCATATCAGTCATGAGTTGCGCACACCACTTCATATCATTACGGGATTTTCGCAGGTTATGGCAAATCCTGACTATTCACTCAGTACTGAGGCACGAAAAGATGTGGTGAAACGAATCACCGATAACACCCAGTTGATAACAAGTCTGATTAATGAGCTCCTCGAGTTGTCTGACGAAGAGAGTCGGCATAACTATGCTCCCGACGATGAGATCAATGTAAAAAGGGTTTGTGATGAGATGATTCGCCAATTGGAACAGGCAGATAAAGGACGTTTGCAGGTGCATTATAGAATTGATGTGGACGATGATTTTATGATTCATAACAATCTTGTAGGACTCAAGAAAATACTATGGCACTTGGGAAACAATAGTCTGAAATTCACAGAAAGCGGTAGTGTAGGGTGTCATACAAAACTTTCTACCGATAAGAAATGGGTGGAGTTTCATATGAGTGATACGGGTATAGGTATTCCTGAAGAACTGCGTGAACGTATCTTTGAGAAATTCTATAAGATTGATCCCTTTAAGAAAGGACTTGGACTTGGACTTTCTGTTGCGCGACATATTGCAGAACAAATGGGAGGAACGTTGGCTTTTGATCGTGAATACGAAGGCCCTGGAACGTGTTTCGTGTTGTCGCTGCCCAATAAGTAAGGTACGTTGTATTCTTTCCTAATAGGGGATCTCGCTCGCTTATTCGTACCTCTGCATCTGCGATGCTCAGGTACT
>OQWI01001019.1_pt1 | contig 12536 bp, 7 predicted proteins | sample 1691551 | NCBI WGS metagenome assembly OQWI01 (sample SAMN03418259, study PRJEB22391) | human gut metagenome | biome: human-gut; feature: organic feature; material: feces | host: Homo sapiens | place: Tanzania | collected 2013-01
CTGGAGTCCCTGTCGCAATACCCGCCCCGCCGCCGCTTCCTCCTTCAGGACCAAGATCAATCAAATAGTCCGCCTGGCAGATAACATCAAGATTATGTTCAATCATCACAACAGAATTTCCTTTGTCAACAAGTTTTTGAATAACGCCCATAAGCTGCTTTATGTCAACAAAGTGAAGTCCGGTCGTAGGCTCATCTAAAATATATAAAGTTTTTCCAGTTGAAGGACGCGAAAGTTCAGATGCAAGTTTTACACGCTGAGCTTCTCCTCCGCTCAAAGTAAGCGCATTCTGTCCAAGCTGAATATATCCAAGACCAACACTTTTTAAGGTTTCAAGTTTTCTTGCAATATGCGGAATTCCAGCAAAGAAATCGGCGGCTTCTTCAATCGTCATGTCAAGAACATCGCTTATGGACTTTCCCTTGTAAAGGATATCCAAAGTTTCCTGATTGAATCTTTTTCCGTGGCAGACATCGCATGGAATAAAAACGTCAGGAAGAAAATTCATTTCAATTGTCAAAGTTCCAGCTCCCTGGCAAGCCTCGCATCTTCCGCCTTTTACATTGAAAGAAAAACGTCCGCTCTTGTAGCCCTTTGCCTTTGCTTCTGGAATACTTGCGTAAAGCTCGCGGATTTTATCAAACACACCGATGTAAGTTACAGGATTGCTTCTCGGAGTTCTTCCAATAGGGCTTTGGTCTATGCTGATCACTTTGTCAATATTTTCCAAGCCTGAAATTTTTTTGTATGCGCCAACCGGAAGCTCGCTCTTCATAATTTTATTGCTGATTGCAGGAAACAAAACATCATTCAGCAAAGTTGATTTTCCGCTGCCAGAAACTCCCGTTATGCAAGTAAAAGTTCCAAGCGGAATTTCAACGCTTACATTTTTCAAGTTGTGCTCTGTAACATTTTGAATTTTTATAAAGTTTCCGTTTCCAGTTCTTCTTTGCTTTGGAATTTCCATTCTGATTTTTCCTGCAAGATACTGGCCAGTAAGGCTTTCTGGAATTTTCATAACTTCCTGCGGAGTTCCTGCCGCCATGATTTTTCCGCCGTGGACACCAGCTCCAGGACCAATGTCAACAAGATAATCCGCGGTAAGCAAAGTCTGCTCGTCATGCTCAACAACAATCACCGTGTTGCCAAGATTTCTAAGATACAAAAGAGAATCAATAAGCCGCTGATTATCCCGCTGATGCAGACCAATCGAAGGCTCGTCCAGAATATACATAACCCCGGTAAGACCTGAGCCAATCTGAGTTGAGAGCCTTATGCGCTGCGCCTCGCCTCCGCTTAAAGTTGCAGCCGAACGCTGAAGCGTAAGATATTCAAGCCCAACATTTTTCAAGAACGAAAGGCGTGATTTTATTTCCTTTAAAATTTGCGCGGAAATCTTTTTTTCTGTTTCAGAAAGCTCTAATTTTTCAAAGAAGTCTATGGTTTCTGTAACAGAAAATTCGGTCAAGTCCCAGATATTTTTTCCGCCGACAGTAACGCCAAGAGATTCCGGGCGAAGACGTTTTCCATGGCAAGACGCACACTCTTTATGCGACATAAATTTTTCAAGAGATTCCCTTGCATTTTCTCCCCAAGCTTCATTGTAGCGGCGGCGCAAATCACCGAAAATTCCAAGCCAAGGACGATTGTAAGAACTTGTTCCCTCACCGCTTTGCTTTTTGTAAACCCACTTTATGTTTTTCTGCGCGTCTCCGTTCCACAAAAAATCAGTCTGCTTCTTTGTAAGATCCTTCAGCGGAGTTTCAAGAGTAAAGCCTGCTTCATTTGCAACAGCCTCGAACATCGCATGGTTCCAGGAACTTTCAGGATTGTAAGCCTGAATTCCGTACTCATTAAATGAAAGTGAAGAATCCGGCGCAATCAAATTTTTGTCGTATTCCATTTTTTCGCCAAGACCAGTACAGTCGGGGCAGGCTCCAAACGGATTGTTAAAAGAGAACATCCTAGGCTGAAGCTCTGGAATAGAAATTCCGCAGTCAGGACAGGCATTCTTCTGTGAAAAGAAAACTTCCTCTTCTATAAAATCCGCGGCAGAATCAACAGACTTTCCTTTTGCAGAAATCTCATGCACAACATTTTCATAAGCCTCATCAGTCTTATTTACGCGGCGCAAAACAATTATAACACCGTTTGAACTTTGAAGCGCAGTTTCAACTGAATCGGCAAGACGTTTTCTAATTTCAGGCTTTAAAACTATGCGGTCAACAACTATTTCAATTGTGTGCTTTTTCTGCTTGTCCAGTTTTATGGAATCTTCAAGCTCAACCATAAGCCCATCAATTCTAGCGCGCGCAAAGCCAGATTTTTTTGCGTCGTCAATAACTTTTTGATGCTCACCTTTTTTTCCGCGGATAACAGGAGAAAGAATTGTAAGTTTAGTTCCCTGCGACCAAGAAAGAATTGTTTCTATAATCTGGTCAACCGACTGTTCCTTGATTTCCCGACCGCAATTCGGACAGTGGGGTTTTCCAATTCTTGCATACAGAAGGCGGTAATAGTCATAGATTTCTGTTACAGTTCCAACCGTTGAACGCGGATTTTTATGGGTTGTCTTTTGCTCAATTGAAATCGCAGGAGAAAGCCCCGTAATCAAATCCACATCAGGCTTGTCCATTCTTCCAAGGAACTGCCTTGCATAGGAAGAAAGACTTTCCATATATCTGCGCTGGCCTTCAGCAAAAAGAGTATCAAATGCAAGTGATGATTTTCCGCTGCCAGAAAGTCCGCTTATGGCAACAAGTTTATTGCGCGGAATTTCAACACTGATATTCTTTAAGTTATGCTCGCGCGCACCTTGAATTACAATTTTCTCATCGTTGAATGCGTTCATAGCCCCTTATTATAGAAGAAAAGCAGACAAATGAAAATGCCTGCATAAGTTCAAGTCAAAGCTAATATTCAGTTCTAGTTATGTTTCTAAGCCACTTTTTGCTCTTATAGAACGAGAACACCCAGGGCCACTTTACAAATTCGTCTAGGCACATAAAAAAGTAAACCCATACAACAGGAAGCTTGAATACAAAAGCTGTAAGAATTCCAGCTGTAATTCCATAGCCCCACATATCGATTGTGTCGCATATTAGACCGAATTTTGTGCATCCGCCCGCGCGGAAGATACCGGCAATAAGAGTTGTGTTAACAGCAGTTCCCATAACATAGTAGACATTTATAAAAAGCATCTGCTTTAAATAATGCATTGCCAAAGTTGAAAGCGAAGCGTATTTTAGAACAAACGGAATTGAAATAAATATCAAAAGTCCGCCAAACGCCCCTGTAATAACTGTAACTTTAAGAAATTCCTTTGCACCTTTTTCAGCCTCGTCAATCTTATCCGCGCCAATCAAGTTTCCTACAATAATGCCGCCGACCGCAGCAACAGCATAGCAGAACACAGTGGCAAAGTTGCGCACAACACATACAATCGAATTCGCAGCCACAACATCAGAGCCAAGCCGCCCCATGATTGCAACGTAAGCAGAAAAAGCCGCGCCCCAGGAAACATCATTCAGCAAGGCAGGCAAAGACATCTTAAAAAAATCCTTGGCAAGAGAGCTGCTTTTTATAAACATATAGGAAAACTTAAGTTTTATGTCCTTACTCCGGGCCGAAACAATAAAGCACCCTGCAACACAAACAGCCTGAGAAATGCAAGTAGCAAGAGCAACTCCGCGGATTCCCATTTTTTCAATTCCAAAAAATCCAAAGATAAAAACCGCGTTAAGAATGATGTTCAGGAAAAATCCCACACCGTTAAAGAATGTTGCCACCGAAACATGATTCGCGCTTCTAAGCATAGAAAAGTAAGTATTTGAAACCGCCCACAAAAGATAGAACACCCAGATTATGCGAAGATATTCCGCGCCTTCTGAAATCAAAACCGGATCAGCCGTATAAACGCGCATAAGTTTTTCCGGGAACAACGATGCGCCAACAGAAAAGGCAACCGCAACAGCAAGCGAGCATTTAAGCGCAATCCCTTCAATTGCCTCAAGAGCCTTAAAATCTTTTTTACCAAAATACTGAGCCGCAAGAAGAATAGAGCCCGAGCTTATTCCCGAATAAAACATAAAGACAAGACCAGAGTACTGAGTTGCAAGAGAACCTGCCGCAATAGCGTCCTGACCTACACTGTTAAGCATTATAACATCCACAGAGCCCATCATGGCGGCGAATATATTCTGCAGAATAATAGGAAAAAGCATTTTAAGCGAATCTTTGTAAAATTGTTTGTTCATAATTTTCCCCAATTTATATTAGAAAATATATATAACATTTGTTCTAATATAATGCAACCTATAGCAAACAGATTGAGCAACAAATGCGCAAGATTAAGGAAAATGCCATCCAATCAAATTGAATAATGCCATAAAAAAAAATAGCAACGATAAAAAAAAACCGGGCAGATGCCCGGCACTTGTGGTAAATTTTTCAGACTAGTCAGAAAACAACGGAGTTGAAAGGTAGCGGTCTCCAGAATCTGGAAGAAGAGCCACAATAACTTTTCCTTTGTTTTCAGGGCGCTGGGCAAGAATCTTTGCAGCCTTTAGAGCAGCTCCGCTTGAAATTCCAACAAGAATTCCTTCTGCCCGCGCAAAAGCTTTTCCTTCCGCAAAAGCGTCATCATTTTCTATGGCAATAATTTCATCATAAATCTTTGTGTCAAGCGTTTCAGGAACAAATCCTGCGCCGATTCCCTGAATTTTATGAGAGCCGGCAGTTCCTTTTGAAAGAACAGGGCTTGAAGCAGGCTCAACAGCGACAACTTTTACAGCAGGATTCTTCGACTTTAGGAATTCACCTACGCCGGAAACAGTTCCACCAGTGCCTACACCCGCAACGAAAATATCAACTTTTCCATCTGTCTGGCTCCAAATTTCAGGACCTGTAGTTTCACGGTGCGCTTTAGGATTTGCCGGATTTACAAACTGCCCGAGAATAACAGAGCCTGGAATTGACTCTTTAAGCTCTTCTGCCTTTGCAATAGCGCCTTTCATTCCTTTTGCGCCTTCGGTAAGAACAAGCTCCGCTCCATAAGCCTTTAAAAGATTGCGGCGCTCAACGCTCATTGTCTCAGGCAAAGTCAAAATAGCCTTGTACCCTTTTGCAGCGGCAACAGCGGCAAGCCCGATTCCTGTGTTTCCAGAAGTAGGTTCAATTATAGAAGCTCCAGGCTTTAAAATGCCTTTTTTTTCTGCGTCTTCAATCATTGCAAGGGCTATTCTGTCTTTTACGCTTCCGGCCGGATTCAGATATTCCAGCTTTGCAAGCAGAGTTGCGTTTTCAATGTCGCTAGCCTTTGAGTAATTGTTGAGCTTTAGAATCGGTGTGTTTCCAATCAGTTCTACTACGCTTTCCTTAATGTCTGCCATATCCGGCCTCCTGAAAGTTTATATTCCTACTTAAAATATAGGTTTTATGCAAGTATACTAGCCTCTATTTCCTATTAAGTCAATGGGGTTTTTATATTTTATCATTCAAATTGCACGTTTTAGATAGGTCTGCTCTAAATTTAAAAATGGATGAGCCAAATTCTTGCGCATAAGTGCGCCTTAGCCAGACATATTTTGCTCTTGGACAGTCAGGATAAACTTTTTGTACGCTCAGCATTTTGTTAATGTACGGTCAGCAAAATCTTTTTGTACGCAGAGGTTAATAAATGCAGTTATATTACCCAGTCGCTTACACTTTCAGGCTTTAAAAGGTCGGAAATTTTTACGCTGTATAGATAGTTGGAAATTATAGTGTCCAGTTTTTCCCACATGGGGAGCGTCTTGCATTCTGCGGAACGTGGACAGGTTTCAGCGTTTTCTTCAAGGCAAGTAACAGGGGCTAAAGTTCCTTCCGTAAGTTTTAGGATTTCTCCAACGGAATATTCGTCAGCATCTTTTGTAAGCCTGTAGCCGCCTTTTTTTCCGCGCAAGCCTTCTACAAGACCAGCCTTAACCAAAAGAGCCACAATGCTTTCAAGATATTTTAGCGACACATCCTGATTCTCAGCAATGACATTCAATGGAACAAACTCGTCCTTTCCGTGCGAACAAAGTTCTATTATAACACGAAGCGCATAACGCCCTCTTGTTGAAATCAGCATAAACCGTAACCTCTTTTTTATTTTCCTATCTTATCACAAGGATTTTTAATTTTCAATGCGATTTTTTTAAGGAAAGACATTCTTCCGCCTCTTAAATTGCCCTTTAAATACTGCACTAAATGCCTCCTTATTAGTGCGCTCATCAACACCCATTTAGTGCAGTAATTGTCTCATTATTAGCGTACTAATCAACACCTTATTACTGTAGTATTGCTTTATTTATTTTTTGTTTGGATTCTTAGGGGGGGGTAGTCCTAATCAACGCTGGAAAAGACAGGTGGTTTGGAGAAAAGGAAACGGCTATAAAATTGATTCGCTTTCGAATTAGATGGTTGGCTTTCCTCCAAAAACCAAAAGGTCAAAATTCGAGTTTTGTAAATTTACTGTCATTGCCGTGCTTGACACTGCAATCTTGCTAAAAAAACACAAGGAATTATCGGATCAAGCCTGATAATGACTAGAAATTTCAAGAAATCTTAAAATTCGACATTCGACCTAAAAAATGAAACTTAACGGCGTGAAATGTGTCTAACAAGGCATGGAAAACGGAATTAACACAGTCTCTGTATATGGAGATTCAATTTTAAAGGGCGCAGTTACAGGAACAGGAAGCGGGCACCTCTTTGACATAACAAAGAATGACAGCCTTTCACTTGCAGCTGCAAAACTAGGATTTAAACTGAACAACCAAAGCGTATTCGGAAACATAATCACCAAAAGCTACAAGAGGTTTTTGCGTGATGTTGAGCGGAATGCGCTTGGCGACCTTGCAATAATAGAATCCGGCGGAAACGACTGCGACTATGACTGGGCACAAGTATGCTCCGGGGAAAACACAAATCCACGTGTAGGCATAGACGAATTTATAAGCACGATAGACAAAATGGCAAAAACCTGCCGACAAAACGGAACAACGCCGCTCATTATGACAATGCCGCCTCTTGTTCCAGACCGATGGCTTTTGCACATTTGCCGAGGATATGACGAACAAAAAGTAAAGGCGTTTGTGAACTCGGACATTATGACGCTGTACCAAAACCACGAAACATACAATGCGCATCTTGTTAAATACAGTTTTCAAAACAACGTGCAGATTGTGGACATGAGGCTTGCATTTCTTGAGTCCAAAAAAGACAAAGAGCTTATGTGCCAGGACGGAATCCACCCAAACGAAGCCGGCTACAGATTCATGGCGGAAATCTGGGAAAAAGAGCTTCCAAAAATCAAAAACGAGTTTCCAAAATAGTGAAATTTAAGTTTTTTGTTAATTTAAGCTAATCACTGTTCATTTTCTTGACTTTTTGAAATTGTTGCTTTATCATTTATAAAACTAAAAGGAGAAACAAAAACTTTATGGCTTTGTTTTTCTGAAAAAACATTGGAGGCTCTTATGTTTAAGGGTAAATTGGCTGCTGCAGTAGCTGTTGTATCATTGGCACTTGCTTCTAGCGCATTTGCTACAAAGGTTGGACCTGGTCTTGGTTATGTTGTTTTCGGAGATCAGAACGGACCTGTTTATGACTTGATTGCTGCAACAACAAACGGCACATTCTGTTCACAGCTTTTCGCTATTACATTCGGAACTTCTGGATATAGCGGAGGACTTATCGGAATGGAAGAAACAGACAAGTTCATCGCAGACAACATGGATGCACTTGCAACAGACATCGCTATGGGCGAAGGCGAATATGTTGACACACTTTCAACAATGCTCAACGTTTCTGACAGTGTAGCTTTCAAAGCTGCTCTTCAGGCAAACTTTGACAACATCTTCTCTTCTTCAGACGTATCTGCAACTGAAGTAAGCGGAAAGATTTACTCACTTGTTGGCTAAGTTGGACTTTTCGTCTAAAAGAACAGGGTACGGCCGCAAAGTCGTACCCTGTTTGTTTTTACTCGCAGCTTCATTTTTCCTGCCACTATTTGCAGATGAAAAAAGCCCCGCAAAAGAAAGTGCGGATGCCGTAGACTTTTCAGGAAAACTAGAAGCAATTTCAAAGCTAGCCCCTACAGAGCCAGCTCCCGGTTACGAAAAAAAAGCGCAGGAAGCTGTGGATAAGGCATTTTCCATGGAGCTTTACAACGCACCTTACTGGAAAACCCTTTTGCATTACAAGCCTTCTCCTTTCCACAAAAACAAGAGTCTTGTGGACGACCCGATGTTTTTCTGTGCAAAAAAAGGCAAGACAAATCCAAAGGCGGAGCTTGAAGCCACAATAAAAGCATTTTTTTCTCCTGCGCCCGGCAAAGATGAACGGCACGCAATCGAGCGTTTTCCAGGCAGATTCAAATGGATTTGCGACCAGCTGAATCTTTCAAAAGAGGATTTTCCTTATGATGGAGACGCATATTATCAGTCGATTGTGCGGAAAGTAAATCCCGGGGACGTTTACCTTATATTCCCGGCAGGCTTTCTAAAAAATCCAGCTTCAGTTTTCGGACACACATTTTTGCTCATGGAATCCAAAGGACAGTCGCGTCTTCTTGCAAACTCAATAAACTATGGAGCTGTTACAAATGTAACCGGCGGTGTAATGTATGCAGTTCTTGGACTTGTAGGAGGATTCCGCGGATATTTTGCCTTTGTGCCTTACTACGAAAAAATCAAGCAGTATGCCAATATGGATATGCGCGATATATGGGAATACCGCCTGAATTTTTCAGAAGAAGAAAAAGACAGAATGCTACGTCATATATTTGACCTTTCAGGTATTTACTCGCGTTACTTTTTTATAAGCGAAAACTGCTCATACAACCTTTTATTTCTTATAGAAGCCGCAAAGCCAGAAACAGACATAACGAATATTTTAAGCGGCGTTGTAGAGCCAATAGAAACTGTAAAGACCATCTGCGAAACAGGACTTGCAGATAAAACTGACTATAGACCTTCCGTGTACTCAAAACTGGAATTTCAAAAGACACAGCTTACACGGAAGCAAAACAAATATGTAAAAGACGTTTGTTACGGGAAAAAGACAGCAAAGGACTTCCCATTCGGCGACTTGCCAAAAGAAAAACAGGCTGAAATTTGGGAACAGGCATCCGACTATCTTACTTCCCTCTTGAACAGCCGGAAAATTTCATCAGATGAATACAGACCGCGGTTTGTTTCAGTTCTTTCGGAGCGTAGAAAGCTAGGCAAGATAGAATCCAGCACAAAAATAACAGAGCCTCCGCATCCGGAAAAAGCACATGGCTCCAAAAAGATTTCCATTCACGGCGGAAAAGACATAGAAGGCGCATACACAGGCTTGGAATTTCGTCTTACAGCGCACGAACAGCTTGAAAACCCTGCAGGATACGCTTCAAATTCAGAACTTGTGTTCGGTGAAATTGACCTTAGAGTGCATCCGCAGGAAACAGACTTCTACTTAAAGAAAGCCTTGATTGCCTCGGTAATCTCGCTGCCGGTTTCAGACTTGTACTTTTTTAACAGTGCAATGAATATTGTTGTCGGACTTGACTCTAACCCGAATGAATATAAAGAAGAAGATCTTGCATTCAGGCTAAAAGCAATGTTCGGAACAAGCATAAAGCCAGCTTATTGGATTCAGCCTTACTTTCTTGCAGGATTTGACGCTTATGCTTCTCCAAAGTATGAAAGGAAGCATTTTTATGCAGATCCGCTTATTGGCGCAGAAGTCGGCTTTATAACAACTGCAGGAATCTGGAAGAACAAAATTGCGGCAAGCGCGCTTCAGTCGCCGTTCGACAAAAAACATTTAAGAATTCAGGCTAGCGTAAACGAAGGCTTTAATATTGCCCAAAACATTTCGCTTAAAGGCGGCTACTCTTTCAATATGGACTGGAACGAGAGATGGCATGAGTTCACGGTTTCGTTCAACGCATATTTTTAGAGATTGTTAACACAGTTTTTTACAGAAACATCGTAGTATCAAGCATGGCAACGACACGGAATAAGATTCCCCGATCAAGTCATGCAATGACAAAAATATATCATATTAAAATTTTTACTGGACATAAAAAAGGCTCCTATAATTCTACAGGAGCCTTTTTAATTTGCCAATAAATTTATCGTTTTTATAGCAACAATGTTTTACGATAATCCCAATTAAACTTTAAAGCGGTCAATCTCGTTGGCAATATCCGAAATAGAGCCTTTTACCTTTGAAGAAATCTCGCTTAAGGCGGCATCAGTTTCGTTTATTTTCTTTGCGCCAACCGCCATTTCATCCATGCTTTCCTTCATAACCATTGTGGCATCCTGAAGCCGTTTTACTTCCTCAAGAATCGCCTGATTTCCGGCAGACATTTCAGAAGAGGCGTTACGAACTTCGGAAGAACTGTCGTTCATGGAATGAAGAGCCTCGTTTATCTGCTTAGAGCCTTCGGTCTGTTCTTCCATTGCCGACTTAATCTGAACAACAAGCTGGTCTGTATCCTTGATTTTCTTGGAAACATTTTCAAAAGCCGAACTTGATTCCGCGGAAGAAGCAACAACTTCATCGATAGATTCACGGATATTGTTAAGCTGGTCGCCGATTGTCTTTGACTGCGAAGTGGAAGTTTCTGAAAGCTTGCGGATTTCGTCTGCTACAACACTGAATCCTTTTCCGGCTTCACCTGCGTGGGCGGCTTCGATTGCGGCGTTCATGGCAAGAAGGTTTGTCTGGCTTGCAATTGAAGAAATGGCGGCGTTTGCCTCCTGAAGCATTGCAGACTGCTTTTCAATTTTTTCTATCTGCTCGTTTACGACTTGCTGCTTAGAAAATCCGTTCTGCGCATCAGACTGAAGCTCGCTGAATGAAGAAGCCATTTTGTCAACGGACTGATTTACAGAAGAAATGTTTCCAATCATCTGCTCAACAGCAGCGGAAGCCTGGCTTACACCTGCGGTCTGGTTTTCAATCATTCTTTCAAGCGAAGAAATATTTGAAGCGATTTCGTTTACAGCACCAGCGGTTTCTTCAACACTTGAGCTTTGGCTTACAATCTGGTTTCTTACACTGTCAATGTTTGCAAGAATCTGCGTGATTGCACTGGAAGTATTTTGAGTGGTTTCCTCAAGAACTTCTCCTGCACTGCTAAGTTCATTCTTAGAATTTTTTACATCGGAAATAATTTCCTGCAATTTGCCAACAAATTTATTGAATCCTTTTACAACAAAGCCGATTTCGTTGTCGGAATTTATTTCAATTCTTTGTGTAAGGTCGGCATTGCCTGAAGCGATTTTTGTTATTGCGTAGTCAAGTTTATTCAATGGCCTTATTGCGCGGTACACAAGGAAGCCTGATATGCTTACAAGAAGAATCGCGCTTATAATAGAAAGCCAAGTCATCTGCCCCATCATTGAAGTAATTGAAGAATAGATTTCCTTCTGCTGGATTGAAACTGCCATTGACCATGAAGTTCCTTCTACCGGCATAAAGGTAATAAATTCCAAGTCGTCATAAATTCCCTTTATCCAGGCATGTCCTGTCTCACGGCTAACCATTCTTTTGGCAAGTTCGCCCATATCCTCGTGCCCTTTTGAATAGCCTGTAAGGAAGTTGCGGTTGTTAATCCAGTCTCTGTTCGGGTGGGAAATAACGGTTCCATCATCGGCAAGAACAAACGGATATCCTGTGTTTCCAACTTTTATATTGGTGATGATTTCACCAATATGTTGTGACTGCATTACGCCACAAAAAAGACCGATGTTCTTTCCGTTGCGAACAATTGCGCGCGTTACATGGAGTACAGATTGTCCGGTCGTTCTTGAGACTACAGGATCATCAATGAACCTTTCCTTTCCATCTTGCATTATCGCCTTGAAATAAGAGCGATCGGAAATGTCGGTGCGATTTCCTGTATCCGTATAGGCGATTCCGTCCGGACCGCAGAGCATTATGTAATCAAACTCGGCTATGCGGTGATCTTCATGCGAAACAAGCCATTCACGCATTTCGGCAAGGCTTCCATCCTGAGCCACATCTGAATTCACATAGAAATTCAAAGCATGGTAATAGGCGTCAATTTTTTCTGAAATTACCTGCGAATAAGCCGCTGTCACAACTGCGTAGTCGTTTGCTGAATCCTCAAGCACAGACTTTTTTGTGATTTCTCCTGTTATAATAATCTGCAGAAAATTAAAAAATACAATTGCAATGCCTGCAAAAAGAACAAGCTGGAACACAAGGCTCTTGCGTTTTTCGGTGTTTGACGAAGTGTTTTCTCCCATAAATAACAGATTCCTCCTTAAAAATAAAGACCACTAAAAGCCTCAAGCTTTTAGTGGCTTGCAACAATACACTTGATTTAGATTATACAACAAAATTTTTGTCTGTCAACATTTTTTTATACCCCCCCCCGCAGGGCAAACGCATTATAAATGTATTCAGCATAAAACTGGCTTTCAGGCACGGTTTCCTGGTTCAAAATCGCGCAATAATGGGGATGTCCAATAAGTATCTTTTTTGTCATT
>OQWI01001020.1_pt1 | contig 12534 bp, 10 predicted proteins | sample 1691551 | NCBI WGS metagenome assembly OQWI01 (sample SAMN03418259, study PRJEB22391) | human gut metagenome | biome: human-gut; feature: organic feature; material: feces | host: Homo sapiens | place: Tanzania | collected 2013-01
TTACGAATGACATTTCCCTCACATACAACCACTGCTACAAGCTGCTGTTCATTAACACGGGACAACTGAATAAATTTCAGTTTGTTTCCGCTGTACTGGGGAACCGAAACCATCGTTGCATAATTTGTATTGGAAGCAAGGACGCGTGCTACATTCTTAAGCACTTTTTCCATCTTGTCTGTCTTCTCAATCATCAAATTACGAATCTCTTCGATCTCGTCTTCCTTTTCCTTCATCAGCTCATCCACATAAAGGCGATAGCCCTTGTCAGAAGGGATTCTTCCTGCCGATGTATGTGGCTGAACAATATATCCCATCTCTGTCAGATCAGACATCTCATTCCGGATTGTTGCTGAGCTGACATTCAGATCCTTATCCTTGGAAATCGTCCTGGACCCTACCGGTTCGCCTGTCTCCATGTATGTTCTGATGATCGCCTTGAGAATTCGTTTCTTACGATCTGTCAGTTGTTCATCCATATTCCCAGCTCCTTTCCGTTTAGTCTGTTAGCACTCATCATTAAGGAGTGCTAACATCTATAGTGTTAAGATAGCACTGTCGTAATTATTTGTCAACAGATAATTACGAATTTTTTGAAAAAAACACAAAAATCACAGTTCAGACACAGATTGAGGAAATCTGACATTTCTCGACCTTCCCCATCTGATATCTTTCCTGTGATTTTTGATTTTTAATTTATGTTCTGTTCTGTGTAATTACAGGCCGCTTCTGCGGATGGACTCTACCACTTCTCTGATCTTCTCCGGCGGAAGCACCAGAGCGAAACGTACATAGCCCTCTCCATGAGGTCCGAAGCTTGCTCCCGGTGTCACGATCACACCGGCTTTTTCCATCAGTTCCATGCAGAACGCCATACTGTCCGTCCGTCCTTTCGGGATTTTGGCCCAGACAAACATCGTTCCCTTGCCATTCGGGAGTTCCCATCCGATCTCTCTGAGTCCATTGCAGAGGGTATCTCTTCTCTCCTGATACATCTGGCACTGCTCCCTGACGCTCTCGAGCGGTCCTTTCAGTGCAGCGATCGCGGCTTTCTGAATAGGAAGGAACATTCCAAAATCAATCTGGCTTCTAAGTTTACGAAGTGCGGCGATCACATCCGGACGGCCCACCAGAAAACTGATCCTTGCTCCGGTCACATTGAAGGACTTGGAAAGACTGAAGAACTCCACTCCGATTTCCTTCGCACCTTCTGTTGCCAGAAAACTTCCCCCATGCGCCCCATCAAAGATAATATCGCTGTAGGCATTGTCATGGATGATCAGAATGTCGTACTTTCTGGCAAATGCCACGATTTCTTCATAAAGTCCCGGCGTGGCGATACTTCCTACCGGGTTGGATGGAAGAGAAACTACCATATATTTTGCCTTTTTTGCAACTTCTTCCGGGATATCCTTTACATATGGAAGAAAATCATGCTCTGCCACCAGTGGATAATAGTATGGTACTGCTCCTGCCATCAGGCTTCCCGCTGCAAATACCGGATAACACGGATCCGGAAGAAGAACGACATCCCCTTCATCACAGAGTGCCATTCCCAGATGTCCCATGCCTTCCTGGCTTCCGTAAACGGTCATGACCATATCCGGTGTCAGCTCAACATCAAATCGTTTCTTATAATATTCACAGACTGCTTCCAGAAGCTCCGGAAGGTCTCTGAGGCTGTATTTCCGTTTTTACAATAGATTTGCCAATAGCGGACTGAATATAGTTTATTACGTCTCTCATAAAAGCAAACTCCTTTCTTACTTTTACAAATTTACAATACTCATTATCAAGTTTTCTTAGTTCACCTTTATTAGCCGTAATATGAGGACTAAAGCAGAAATCACAAAAATCACTGCTTTTACAGTTTTCACATGCTTCAATATCTGAAGCGTGTATCGTTCTAAGTTGTTTTAACAATTGATGATTTTCAAAAATATCTTTTAATGAATCCGTTTCAATATTTCCCAAGGGTTCATACCAGCCGATAGCAGGATAAATAGTTCCGTCGCCAGAAACGCAAAGAGAATGAGCAGCTCCATTATAAAATTCTATTTCGTTCAGCCTACGCTCTCCGTATCCCTTGCCCCAAATATAAGAAAGACGTCCATTATCTTTCATTGTTTCTTCGAAAAAATCTTCCAACTCTTTCCATGAAAGACGGTGGCTAAGATTTGATTTTGAATAATCTGACGAACCAAAAATAAAAATATCAGCACAACTAGGGATATTGTTATCATCGCACCAGCGCATAACATCGAACACGGCTAATTTATTTTCTTTCATTACAGGACAACTAACAAAAAGAGGAATCTTTCGTTCTCTAAGAAGTTTAATTGCATCTTTTGTTTTTTCACAGGAACCTTTTAAGCCGGTTATACTGTCATGTACAGATTCTTCCATCGAATAAAGAGAAATCTGAACTTCCTTTAAGTTTTTTACACTGGAAAGAAAATCCATATCTTTTTCATTTAAAAGAGAATCATTTGTAAAAAGCAAAGTTTGATAATCTAAATCATCTGCAATCTCAACAATTTCCCGCCATTCTGGGTTCAGCAAAGCTTCTCCACCAGTGATAGTAACAGATTTTACACCAAGATTTTTTGCTTGTTTCAGAACATTTTTTGTTTGTGCAGCTGAAAGAAAGCCTTTTCTTGTACTATTACAAACACGGTAACAATGAAGACACCGTTCATTACAAGGATTTGAAATTTCAAGTTCAATATGGGTTATTGAATTATTTATAGGCATACTGATTAAAACAACCCTAGGCTTTTCGGTAATATTTCATAAATGTATTTTTTTTCTTCATCTGAAAGCTCTTGGTATTTAGTTTCAAGGACATTTCTCTTTATATCTTCCCATGAAAATCCGCCTTTGGGATAGATTTCTTTTACATCTTTTTTTATTTTTTCTAATAAATGCTCAATATTATCCATAACAACCATTAAGACCTCACAAAAATAAAAAAAGCCCTCCTTATTTTTCATGGCGGGGCTTACCCTACCATAAAAGCACAAACTATCTTGTGCGCTCGCAGTTAAGACAGCCAGTAGAACCGCAATTGTTTTCCCTGTCTTTTTCCGGGCATCCTGCAGCGTAACTTCCTGTAGAAGCGTTCTGTGCGATTACCTGTGGTTTTGTATAAGCCATAGTTTTTCTCCTAAATAAAGATAACCTGTTTTTCAAGGCAACCGCCAACGACGGTAAAACATCGGAAATAAGCATGAGCGAACATCCGTTATTTCCAAACAAACACAAAAAGACCGCACGCAAAATGCCATAACGACACTCATTTTAGATTTTGTCGTGCTCGTACTGATAAGCCGCCTCTTCCTTTGGATTTATGATTCTCCCGTACTCAAGCTTTTCCAGAAGCTCTGTCGCGCTCCGCCACACTTTTCCGCACATTCCGGCTTTGGAAAAACAGTCCGGCTCATTTTCAAGATTTTTGTAGAGACCGTTAAATCTGTTCTTCTTTATTTCAATCTGAGGCTTGTACTGCTGCCACGCGTCATTGCGGTTCATGTAGGCCACGCAGTACCACTTTTTTTCCGCCTTGTAGTAGAACGGCTCGGTGTATTCAAGTGCAAAAAGCTCCACTTGCGACTGCACGTTCACATCGTCCACAACAAGAGTTTTTTCTTCTGTAGAATTTGCCGCTGTAACGGAAAGGTTCGCGTTCACACTTGTCTTGAAATAGCGGGAAAGTGCGGCGGTTGCATCGGTTCTTGATTTTTCAGCTGTATCTCCGCTTCCGCGCTGCGCAAGATATTCAGAGGCAGGAAACACAGTCCTGTAGCTCTGAACCCATTCCGGCATCGTGGCTTTTTTTGTATATAGCGGCACAAGGCAGCAGAACGCCGCCATAAAGAGACAAGTTTTTTTCATTGGATTTTCTCCAAAGACAAAAAATGCGGAGTCCGCACGCACAGGCACGCAAATTCCGCATTTAAAGAATTTTTTATAGATGAGTTATAAGAATTTACATTAGAAGAGAGTACGCTTGTAGCAATAGAGCAATAGAGCAATAGAGCAATAGAGCAATAGAGCAATAGAGCAATAGAGGCTAGCAAACTGATAATTTCTCGTCAAGTACATGGCAACATTGTATTCTAAAAATACTCTGATGTCAATATTTCAGTCAGGGAAAAAATACTCTGATTGTTGCGACCGCATGAGCGCTCAATTCTATAGTTACTTTGCAACAATCAGAGTGTAGCGCGTTATTGCGCGATTTTTAACCAGGAAACCGTGTCTGGGAGCCAGTTTTATGCTGAATACATTTATAATGCGTCTGCCCTGATTTTGCAGAAAATCCGTCGCATTTTCACAAGTCTTGCCAAGCATTTTCCGCGCTGATATTATAGGCGCATGGCAGAGCGGAACAAGAGAATGAAATCTGTAATCCTTTCACTAAAAGAATCCGGGGAAAACAACAGGCTTGTAAAAGTAATTTCTGCGGAAAACGGAATTTTCAACGCAATGCTCTACGGAGGACCTAAAAGCCGCCTAAAATCCCTTGTCCAGCCGTTTTATTCAGGAATTCTCTATATATACAGCGACGAATCCCGCAATTCAATAAAAATAACCGACTTTGACGCGCAAAACTGCCACCTTTCGTTCAGGACAAGCCTTTTAAAATCCTGGGCGGCATCATTTGCCTGCGAGCTTGTGCTAAAGACAAAGTGCGCCGGAGAAACGGAAAAAGCCTTTGTCCTTCTGTGCGCCTTTCTTGACGGAATAGACAGCGTGGATGAAAACGAAGCCCGGCTTGGAATTCTGCGCTTTGTCTGGAGATACCTTGGACTTTTGGGGCTTCAGCCTGAACCAAGAACCTGCTGCGGCTGCGGCTCTTCACTTTTAAGCCATGAGCATAACGCCTCTTATATAGAAAGGCAAAACGGATTTGTCTGCGCCGACTGCATTTCTTTCGCCCCGGAAAACAGAACACAAGGAAACTTTAGAATCGACCTTGACTCGCTCACCTACCTTACCGCAATAAACGAGCTTCCGCCCGGACAAGTAAGAAAACTGCTTGTTCCCTCGGAATCCGTATACAACATGAAGCGGCTTTTGTACAGCATGATAGAAAAGGCCTGCGGAATGCAGCTTGAAACCTTAAAAAGCGGAATCGGAATACTGTAGCGCAAACTGTCATTCCCAGTGCGAATTCAGGAATCCATGTACATAGATTGCCATGTCAAACGCGGCAATGACAAGGCAACAAGTCATTCAGCCTAGTTACTCAATCACTTCTATTTCATCAGTTGTGTTTGCAACTGGATATGAGCCTTCGCCGTTTTTCTTTACAAACGAAACCGTATAGACACCTTTTTCCATGTCCTGCGGCAGGATTGCGTCGATTGTCCTTTGAGTGCGCCTTATAAAGCTTGTGATTCTGACGGCTTTTTTCCTGTCGCCTTTCAATGTAAGGAACACGCCCTGCTTTTCATCCTCAAAGTCAAAGCCAAGGTTCTTTCCGTAGATTCTAAAGCACATTCCAGCCTTTACAACGCGCTCACCAGAATAAGAAGCATCCTTAGTGATTGAAAAGACCTGGAAAATCGAAGGATCCATTTCCGCCACGGACGACTTTGTCTTGTAGAACACTTTTTCCACCGCCTTAGCCTCGAATTTCTTGTTGACCAAAGCCTTGAGGACAAACCTGTTGTCGCCCCTCTTATTCTGAAACTTCTCTGAAATGGATTCGGCAGTTCCGTGAGCCGCAAGCTGCAAGTCCACCCAGGGAAGCCGCACCTTGCACCCTTCCTGAAGAAGCCGCTCCACAACCGCATCCAGAACAGAAAGAGCCGCGCGAGTGTCCGCCTCGGTAAGAGTGGAATTATACCTGACCATTTCCTTTACGATTTCCTCAATTCCTGTGTCTGTGTCCGATGTGCTTAGAAAGCAGAACCCGGTCTTGCCGTGTCCTGTGTTGTTAGCTACTGTCTTTACACTGATCATAGTGCCTCCACTCTCTTACATACTGCCTGCAATGACATTCTCCACTGCTTGTGAAACCGTGAAATTAATTTTATTACAATATAATATTAAGTTAAAAACACTCAGAAATCAAGTTAAAACAATCCTAAAATCAACTTAATTTCATTTTGATTTTAACTTGATTTTATTTCGATTTTAACTTGATTTTATTTCGATTTTAAGTTAATTTCGTTTTAATTTTAACTTGATTTCATTTTGTTTTTAACTTAATTTTACTTTCATCTTAACTTAATTTCATAGACGCCCAAGTAGTTGTGCAGAGGCAGGGCAAATGACTTTTTTTTCTTTTTTGGATATAATAATATTTGCAAACAACACTTAACAGCGGAGGTCAAAATGCGTGCGGCGGACATAATCATTAAAAAGCGTGGAACTGGAAACCAAAAAGGACAGGAGCTTTCGCAAGAGGAAATAGAATTTCTTGTAAACGGCTATGTTGACGGTTCAATTCCTGATTACCAGATGTCGGCTTTTCTTATGGCCGTTTATTTCAGCGGAATGACATTCGGGGAGACAGGAATTTTAACAGGCTGCATGCTCAGGTCCGGCGACACAATCGACCTTGAAAAACTCAAGGGGCTTAAAGGGCCTTTTGTGGACAAGCATTCCACTGGCGGCGTGGGAGACAAAATCAGCCTACCGCTTGCTCCTATAGTGGCGTCTCTTGGCGTAAAAATCCCCATGATGAGCGGCAGAGGCCTTGGGCACACAGGCGGAACTTTGGACAAGCTTGAGTCAATAGAAGGCTACAACGTAAATCTTAACGAGGAGAAGTTCGCTTCGATTATTGAAAAAACAGGCTTTGCCATGATGGGACAGACAGAAAAGATTGTTCCGGCTGACAAGAAAATGTACGCTCTTCGGGATGTTACAGGAACTGTTGAAAGTGTTCCGCTTATTACGGCAAGCATTCTTTCAAAAAAAGTCGCGGAAGGAAGCGATGCCCTTGTTTTTGATGTAAAATGCGGAAAAGGTGCGTTTATGAAAAGCGAGTCGGATGCAGGGCAGCTTGCGTCATTCCTTGTAAAGACAGCCCAGGCAATGGGAAAAAGCTCATGCGCGCTTCTAACCAGAATGGACTCTCCCCTTGGATTCAAAGTGGGAAACTATCTTGAAATAGAAGAAACTCTTGAGTGCCTGCAAGGAAAAGGCCCTGCCGACGTAATGGAGCTTACTTACGCGCTTGCCTCAAGAATGGCTGTCTTCGGCGGAATGGCAAAAGACACAGAAGACGGAATAGCCAAGTGCAAGGAAGCTGTAAAAAGCGGAAAGGCATTAAGCAAATTCCTTGAAAACGTAAAGGCTCAGGGCGGAAATCCAGACAAGCTTCTAGGCGAACAGGGAAAACGCCGCTCCAAGTTCAAGTCGGAACTCTTCGCAAAGCAAGACGGATTTTTAACAGTTGACGCGTACAAGACAGGAATCGCCTGCATAAATCTTGGCGTGGGCAGAAACAAGTCGTCAGACAAAGTGGACGCGGACTCTGGAATAATCTTTTGCAGGCGGCAGGGCGACTTTGTAAAGAAAGGTGAAAAGCTTCTTGAAGTCTACGGAAAAAGCCCGGACGCTCTTGAAAGCGGAAAACAGCAGCTTGAGGCGGCCTTGGATTTTTGCGAAGAAAAGCCAGAAGAAAAGAAATTGGTTTTAAAGGAAATAAAATAGTGTCATCATCAAAGTGGGTAAAAAAAGCAATTTCAAAGGAAGAAGTTGAAAAGCTAAAAAACAAGTTTTCACTGGACAGCCTTACAGCAAGTATTTTCGCACGGCGCGGAATCACCAGCGGAAAAGACATTCTTTATTTTATGGAAGATGACTTAAGGTTTCAGCATAATCCATTTCTGTTCAACTCAATGGAAGATGCAGTTGATAGAATTCTTGCCGCAGTTCCAGAAAAAGACAGTCCGAAGGAAGAGCATGAAAAGGTTTTGATTTTCGGCGACAAGGATGTTGACGGAGTAACGGCGACAACTGTTCTTTACGACGAGCTTTGCTCATTGGGAATCGATGTTCAGTACAGGGTTCCTGAAGTAGATGACGCCTACGGACTTTCGATTCAGGCTGTAGATGATTTTGCAAAGCAGAACGGCTCGCTTATTATCACGGTTGACTGCGGAATTTCAAACAATGCGGAAATTGAGCACGCGGCGGCTCTTGGAATCGATGTAATTGTATTGGATCATCACAATCCAAAAGAAAACATTCCCTCTCCTGCGATTATTTTAAATGCGAAGCTTTCAGACTCAGGCTATCCGTTTGAAGAGATTTCAGGCTGCGCGGTCGTGTACAAAGTTGTTTCGGCGTTAAGATTCAGCAAGAGCAAATGGTACAAGGCAGACGCGGCTTTGCTCAATGCGCATGAAGAAGAGAACGGGCAGATTGCAATTGAATGCATAAAGCTTAGAAATCTAGTTCCAGTCTCAAGGCTTGTTGAGCATATTTTGCCGGGCGAAAAATCAATTTACGACACGAAGATTCCACAGTACTTGTCAGGTCAGATAATTCTTTGCTGGGACAAAGCCAACGTTGAACGCTTATTAAACCTAACATTCGGAAACAGCGCGCAGTTTAACATTGCGGACATAAGAACAGAAGCCGCAAAACTTTACCCTTCACTAAAAAATCTTCCGCTTTCCAGAGTAAAGGAAATGTCAAAAATCGCAAAGTACGGCGACCACGCTCCTACAGAAATCGGCGGATTCTACAATATATTTGTAACTTATGTCCAGCAGGATTTAAAGAAAAACTTTCCATCTGATTCAGAAAAAGAAAAGCACGACTTGCAGCTTGTGGCTTTGGCGGCTTTGGCGGACATAATGCCGATGAGAAATGAAAACAGGCTTTTTGTGCGCAGCGGAATAAATTCAATAAATGAAAACAATGTCCGTCCGGGACTAAAGGAGCTTATGTCAAACCTTGGTCTTCTTGGAAAGCGCATTACTTCAACTGACATTTGCTGGACGCTGATTCCAAATTTAAATGCCGCAGGCAGGCTTGGCCAGGCAGGAATTGCCATTGAGCTTTTTACAGCAAAAGACGATTCATACCGTGAGCAGCTTGCAAAAAAAATAATCGAGCTTAACACAAAAAGAAAAGCCTTTACTCAGGAAGCAGAAGCGATTGCCGGAACACAGGCAAGAAATTCCGTGAATGACTTCAGCGGAAAACTAAGCTTTGTAATTGATGAAAAAATAAACAAAGGTGTTTCAGGAATTCTTGCAGGCCGCTTGGTTTCTTCTCTTGGAGTTCCTGCAATGGCGATGACTTACGTGGGAAACCTTGTTGTAGGCTCAATGAGAAGCTGCCGCGGATATGACGTAACTGCTTTTCTTGACCAGCTGAAAGATTTGTTTGTAAGCTACGGCGGACACAACTTTGCCGCAGGATTCAGTTTTGAAAAGGAAAAGTTCGAGGAATTTAAAAGGCGTACAAAAGAGCTTTCAGGCACAATAAATCTTTCTGACAAAAATGACGAGATTCAAATTGACGCAGAGCTTCCGCCGTCCTACATGACACCGGATTTGAAAAAAATAATAGATAGATTCGAGCCGACTGGAAACGAAAATCCCAAGCTTGTTTTCTTAGCAAAAAATCTGCCTATAGTTTCCGGACTTGTAATGGGCAAGGCAGAAAAGCAGCATCTGAAAATCACTGTTGACTGCGGAAAAAACAAATGGCCCTGCATCTTCTGGAACGAAGGAGAACGGCTTCACAGGGACTTTGATGTGGGAGACAAAATTGATATAATTTTCAACATTGAGAGGAATGTTTTTAACGGAGCAGAAACGCTTCAGCTTATGCTTTTAGGAATAGAAAAATCAGTTCAATAAAGAAATTAAAAATATTTTGGGAGTAAAAAATGAAAAAAAAGATTTTAGCTTCAGCGTTGATTTTTATGTCGGCTTTTATTTTTGCAAGGGAAGCTTTTTTTACAGGAGATGATTATTGCATTTCCGCGGAATACAACGACAAGGCTTTTCCGGGCGATGCGGTTTTTGTAAAAATGACCTTTTCTCAGTCGACAAAAAAAGGAAAATCCTCAAAGCTTGAGTTTTCAAATGCAAATGCTTTCTTGCAGTTTTTTGCGGAAGGCAAACTAAGCAGGGAAAGCACTTTTTTCACAGTTTCAAAAAACACAAAAAGCAGCAGGACATTTCTTGCAGGCATTCCGCTTTCAACTTGGTGGACGGAAGACACAAAATGCTTTTTGAAAATTATCTACAGCACTGACGGCGCAAAAAAAATGGAATTCGAGCTGCCTTTTACTCTGGAGAAAAAAGAATTTGTTTCAGAAGTGATTGATCTTGACGAGTCGAATTCAAATATAAAAGCAGACTCAAGCTTAAAAAGAATGGAGCAGATAAAAAAGCTCAATGGAATTCTTGAAACTGCCAATCCTTCCGCAGTTTACCAGACAACACCGTTTTTGCTTCCTACAAACGCAACAAGACGGACATCTTTTTTTGCAGACCGCAGGGAATACAAATACACAAATGGAAAATCAACGACAGGACTGCACTACGGAATTGACTTTGGAATTCCTGAGGGCTCGGAAGTTTCTGCTTGCGCGGAAGGAAAAGTTGTTCTTGCAGAAACCCGCGTTACAACAGGCTGGAGTGTTGTTATAGAACATTTGCCTGGACTTTATAGCCTTTACTACCACATGAGCCAGCTAAAAGTAAAAGAAGGCGACACTGTAAAAGCCGGGCAAGTAATAGGATTTAGCGGTTCAACCGGGCTTGCGACAGGTCCGCATCTTCACTGGGAAATGCGGCTGAACATGGAAGCTGTTAATCCTGACTTTTTTACCGGGGACTTTGCATTCTCTGGAAAAAACTAATCTTTAATTAGAGCAAGGAATTCTTTTTCATCTATGACAGGGATTCCAAGCTCCATTGCTTTTTTGTTTTTTGAAGAGCCGGAAGAAGTGTCGTTTGTAACAAGAAAACTCAAGCCTTTTACAACAGAAGACTTCACGGCTCCGCCATTCTGTTTTACAAGATTCTGAGCATCCTGCCGCTTCATGGAAACAAGCTCGCCTGTAAAACAAAACGACTTGCCTGCAAGTTTTCCCTGTGCGGCTCCTTCAATAACAGAAATTGTTCCGCTTGAGACAAGGCTTTGCATTTCTTCACGGTTTTCTTGAATTCCTTCAACAAGAGTATGCGCCAAAGTTTCCGCAAAACGATAGACGCCTGCAATTTCTTCTTCTTTCGCATCGAAAATTTTCTGCAAAGTATTGAAGCCGCCTGCAATCAAAGTTTCAACAACAGTTTCACCTATTCCTTCAATATCAAAGCCGGCAATAAATTTTGCAAGTGGAATTTTTCTTCTTGACTGGATCGAAGCAAAAACCTTTTCTGCGCCAAGCGATTTTTTTTCTTTTTCCATGCTTTCCGAATTCAAAAAGTACGGAACTAAATCACTGGCAGTCAAAGAATACAAATCTGAAATTGAGCGGACTTTTTTTGTTTCAAAAAGACTGGTGATTAAAGTTTCTCCCAAGTCGCGGATGTCAATCACATTTATCCACTTTAAAAGCTGATGGAGAATTCGCTTTTCACAGTTTTTATTCGGACAGAAAAGCCTTGTTCCTTCGTCAATAAGAGAAGTTCCGCAGCAAGCGCATTTTTCAGGAATCTTTACAGACGGAAGATTTTCTTGCTCTGGAAGCACGCTCACGATTTTTGGAATTATTTCACCGCGCTTTACAACAACAACGTGGCTTCCGATTTTTACATTTAATGCGCGTATAAGGTTCGGATTTACAAGACTCGCTCTTTTTACAGTCGTTCCGTTCAAGTCAACAGGATCAAAAACTGCGACTGGAGTATAAGTTGCGCCGGTTTCATTCCATTCAATATTTCTTACAATGGAAACAGCTTCTTCAAGGCTGAATTTAAAGGCAATCTGGCGGTCAGGCCTGTCGCGCAAAGCATCTTCGTGATCCACAGCACGCTCTTTTACAACAAGTCCGTCAATGTCATAGTCAAGATTTTTTCTAAGCTCCATGACAGAAGAACGGTAATCTATAACTTCCTGCGTGCTTTTGCAAATTTTAAGTGGAACAACATTAAATCCGTTTCTTTGCAAAAAATCAAGTTTGCCTTCTTCATCATTGAACGGCTGTTTACCTTCGGAAGCCCAGACATCGTAAGTTATCAATGTAAGATTCTCGCTGCCCTCACCGTCTTTTCGTTTCATAAGTCCGTTAGCGGCATTGCGGCAGTTAGCTTTGTCAGAAAAAAATTTCTCGTGAACCTGATGAGTCATTATGACTTCGCCTCGGATTCCGCCTGTAAACTTTTCCTTTAATTCCTGAACAACACCCTGCATTTTTTTTGCATTTGCTGTAATGACGTCCCCTACAGTTCCGTCTCCTCTTGTAACGGCACGCAAGAAAATTCCATCGGAATACTGAAGTTCAAGGGAGGCTCCGTCAAGTTTATATTCAACAAGATATTCTGAATAGTCGTGCTTTTTCGCCCAGTCAAGAAATTCTTCTGGAGTCGCGGCTTTTTCCTGGCT
>OQWI01001021.1_pt1 | contig 12531 bp, 6 predicted proteins | sample 1691551 | NCBI WGS metagenome assembly OQWI01 (sample SAMN03418259, study PRJEB22391) | human gut metagenome | biome: human-gut; feature: organic feature; material: feces | host: Homo sapiens | place: Tanzania | collected 2013-01
TCGTTTTGGTCTTTAAAAAACAGGACTTTTTCAGTGCTCTCGCCTTTGGCATGTTGGGTGATGTGTTGAAACATTGCCGATTGCAGCGAAACATGCCAAAGGCATGTCCCTACGTTATGATGCGCCCGCCTATTATGGCTGACATAAATCATTACATCTGCGAGGGCATAACGCATTTGGGTATCTTTTTACTTGCGCTTTCGGATAATCTGATTTATGAAGATTGGTTTTTCGCCGAAAGAGAATGTCTTTATGTTTTTGCATCTGCCCAAGTATATATCCACTAAACCAAAAAAATTATTAGACACAAAAATAACAAACACTCATTAATATCATTTCAAATTGAATTTTCACTAGTTTAAATTCTAGTGTCAACAAATTTGAAATGAGATTAATGAGTGTTTATAGATAAAAATCTATAATCTACGTTTTATGGGTTAAATACTGAATTCCCATTTTTTATTTTGATAATAAAAATAATACTCCCCCTTACCTGAAGAAAAAGCCTCAATCTGAACACCTGTTTCCCTAACTCTTACAACTAATTTATCGTATGGAGCTCGAAAAACATCTATATTAATAGATATTGAACCATTAGGAAAAGGGGGTTTAAACCAAGCATATATATTAGAAGCGACACATACAGTTTTACCTGTACAGAACTCTTTTTGCTCAGGTGCAAAACTTGAAACTGCATAAGACGCAGAAGAGACACCAAGAATGGCGATCATCAAAATAAAAATTTTTTTCATAAAGTCAAAAGTGTTAATGATTAAATGTTTAAGTTATTATGTTCAAAAGTACTAATTTATTATTACCCCCCCTCAATTAACACATTTAACAATATTATTAACACATTTAACACAAGTCTCAAGGAATTGGTATTTTTCCTATACTTCAGTTAAAAAGATATACCATCAAAAGAATTGCAGTGGTTTTCAACAATTGTAGAATGCGAACAAAATATGTCAGTTCAGTTCAAGGATATACCAACTAAATAAAACAACACCTCCCTCAACAAATAACAAACACAAAAAAACTTATCTAAATACTGGTTGTTGCCCCTACTTTAGAAAGAAAATGATTCATTTCTGCCCCTACTTTAGAAAAATTAGGGTAATAATATACAAATTGTCCCAGTAACAACGTAGTGATAATTGTAAATAATCCCCAAAAAGAACAGAGGAAATGGGGCTGTTCTTTTTGGGGATTAATTATGGGGGGCTATTCCCGGTGGGGGATTAGTTTTGGATTTGCTTGGTGGTGGCGGTGGTGCCGTCGGTGTAGCGGGTGACTACGATGTTTACACCGCTGAATGGGGTGGTGGATTGCACACCGAGGGTGTTGACGTAGGTCACGCTTTCCACGGTTTTACCAGCCATCACATCTTCCACGCCACTCACCTTCACTTCCACTTCCTCGCTAAATGCGCTGGTGGCCTTGTCGTAAACGGCACGGACAGCATACTTCGAGTCATAACTTGCCGCATAACTGAAGCCCGGCTCTACGGTTGTTCCGATAAGGTGGCCATCGCGATACACTTCGTAGCCCTTGAGTTTGAGCACAGGCACGGTGAGGTCGTTGAATGTGAGGTCGTCGACAAAGAGCGCAAACGATTGCTCGCCACCTGGCGAAACACAGTTGATAGCGAAATACTTCGCACCTTCAGGCAGACGGAAACTGTATTCGGTCCACGTTTCGGGAAGTTCGATGTAGTCGCCACGGCTCACTTGCACGAAGTGTGCAGGGTCGGTGTCGGTGGTTGAGTAGAGCACACGCATACGCTCGGTGGTGCCCTTCTGGGTGGTGAACGCCTTGGCAAAGAACGAAATCACTTGCGAAGTGCCGTTGAGTTGTGGCGAAATCATCCAGTCGTTGTTCACATAACTGATGCTTGCCATAGCCATGAAGAACTTATTGCCAGAGTGTGGAGTACCTTCAGGCCAAATGTCGATACCCAGACTCTTTGCGTTGCACACTTGGAATGCCTTAGGATCCGACTCGTTAGGATAACTTTCAAGATCTTTATTGATGCGATAGGTGAAATCGTAGTCGCGGTCCACCATTGTCCATTCGCCGATATTGTCGATGGCGAAATCTTCGTAGGTCTCAACGCTGTCGGTCACTGCGCCACGTTCGTCGGGAGCCTTCCATTCGAAGTCCAACAAGCCGTGGTCATTGGTTACCTTCAAGCCTGTAGGAACAGGAATCACTGGCTCAACCACATCGGTAGTGGCTGTGGCGGTGTTGTTATCAGCCTTTTGGTCGCCTTCACAACTTACTGTGGCAGTCAGTTTCACGGTTGCCACCTTGTCGAATTTCACGCTGAACGAAGCAATTTGCTGCTCGCCGCTGGCGATGCTGCCCTTCGACTCGGTAGCCAACTGCTTGCCATCGGCATCGGTCAATGCCACGGTGTAGTTGCCCACAGCCTTACCGCCAAGGTTAGTCACCTTCACGCTGTAAGCGACATTCTCGCCACGAGCGATACGGCGTGGTGCGGCAAACGTGGTAACTTCAAGGTCGGTGGTAGTGGCGTTGGCGATAGCCACATTGTCGATATACACATCTTGTCCGCCATCGGTAGTGCCAACGAACGCAATGCGAAGGTTTTTAGCACCCTTCACACCTGCGAGCGACACGGTGTGGCGTTGCCAACCTGTGGTGCCATTGTCGCGCATCCACTTCGCACCTTCCACCTTCACAAAGTCGTTGGCACCGTTTTTCACTTCAATCTCGATGCTTTCGGCGGTGTTGATGCTGTCGATGTGTGAGTGATACATCCAGAAACTCAATTCAGGATTTTCGAGGTCGGAAATATCAATCTTTGGAGAACTGAAGCGCGCATGTATGCCCACGCCTTCGCCCACAGAGTGGAATGCGGCGAAACCACCGTCACCGTTTTGGTCGGTGGCAACAGGATTGGCAGCGCTTGATTCAAGCGTCCAACTCTTTTGCATCAGTTTGTCGCTCTCGGTCACCCAAGGATAGTAGTTCATATCGCTGTTGCGGAATGTTTCGGTGAGTGGAGCCTTGTAAGCCTTACCGAAAATCACAGCCTCGCTCAGCGCATAATCGCCACGCACACCCTCGATGAACGGGAACACCACATAATCAATCAGCGTTTGGCTGGTGGCGTTCACCTTGTCGTCGGTGTAATTGGTCACGGTCAGCGAGTCGGCAAGTTTGGTGTAGTTATCGTAACGCCAAACTTGATAATAGAGTTTCGACACATCAATGTAGCCGCCATTGCTGCCCACCTCAGGAGCGTCCCAAGTGAGCACTGCGTTGCCGTCTTGGTCCACAAGTTTCAAATTGCGAGGTGCGCCGGGCTTATCCACGCCCACGAAAGCCGAAGCCACCGCCTCGGCACCGCTGCCGGCAGAGTTGGCAGGCACCACACGATAAGTATAAACACCTGCCTTGGTGATAGTGTTGTCGGTCCAAGTGAGGTTTGCGCCAGGGGCAGGATTCACAAAACTGTGAGCAGGCGACTGTTCGCCTTCGCGATACACATTCACTGTGGTGAGTTCGCTCAAATTGCCACCCTTGGTGTCGGTGGAAGGAGCGGTCATCGTGAGTGTGGCAGTGAGTGCGCCCTTGTCGCCAGCAGTCACCTTAAAGTCGGAAACTGCCGCAGGAGCGTTGTTGTCGAGAATGTCGATAGCCACATCGTCGATGTCGAAACGATACATGTAAGGATTGCTATAAGCATAGATGCCCAAATGGTAATAGCCATCGGCTGGCACAGTGAATGTTTGTTGAAGTTTCTCGCCTGTGGCATTCTTGTAATCTTCTTGCTTGAGCAGTTCGATGGTCATAGCAGCAGGGTTGGCATCGGTTCCGAGAAGCACCTTGAAGTTTTCAGGATACTTGGCGGAATACACGCGCGCAAACATGCTGTAACGGTAAGTGACACCAGCCTTCAAGGCAATTCGTGGTGAAATCATCCAGTCGTCGCCGGGTTTCTTGTCGGGACTTTGGTCGTACTTGTAATACACCCTCTTGCTTGTGGCATCGTATTCCCAAGTGGAGCCGCCGTTGAGGTCGAACACCGTCCAGAGGTCGAACGCGTCCTTTGCGTCGAATCCCTCAACGAATGGCACAGCGTAGCCTTCGCCGAAAGTCACCTTATTACTTTGGGCGGCAGGGCTCGCACCCTTAGCAGTGAACGCCGACACCTCATAGTAGTAAGCGTTGTTGCCTACGCCCAATTTCTCGTCGGTGAAAGTGGTAGCCTTGCAGGCATCGCTCACCACCACCTCATCGGGGAAGCGCACAATCTTGTAAGCCACCTCGCTCTTATTGTATTCACCACCGTTCAAGCCCAGTTCTGCAGGCGTCCACGAAAGCACAGCCTTGCCGTCTTGGTTGGTCAGCGTCACATTTGTAGGAGTGCCCGGCACATCTTCGCCCACATACACCTTGTGCCATGCCAATTCACCTTGATATTCAGCATTGGCAGTGGTGAAACTCAATGTTTGGTAACCAGGAGCGAATGTCACGTTAGGCATAGTGTGGGTAGCACCTGGAGCAATGCCAGTCACCACGGTATCGGTACCAGCCTTGTTCACAATCACGCTGATATTGCCAGTGATGTTTGAGCCGTCCACATTCTGCGTAGGAGCAGTGAAAGTGATGTCGCCCGAAGTTTCGCCGAATTTAGCGAAATTCACCGAAATGTCGGTCACAGCGCGTGGCGCAGTGAGTGGGGTAGAGTAAGGCATGGCAAACAAACCAGAGAAACTTGCATTGCCGGGCAAATCTTTGATTTTTGTGAGTTTGCCATTGTGGATATTGATTTCGTAAAGTGCCGAAACCCATTTGCGCTTGCCATCTACAACACCTTCGTAGGTGGCAGCCCAATACAGGCGGCCTGTGGTATCGTCAAACGTCATTGAGTTGCGATCCACAGGATATAAGCCGGTGCGTCCGACAGGCACTTGCGCACCTGTTTGTTTGTCGATTTTATAGAACACGCCAGTGCTGCCCACGCCGTAGAGGTCGCCATACTTGTTGCAGGCGATGGCATACACCGAACGGTCGGCATCGGCTATCTTAGTGGCTTCGCCCAGAGCGATGCTAAACTCGCAGAAGCGGGTGTAGTCGGCCGTCTGCTCGTCGTAGAAATAGCCATACACCTTGTTTGTTGTTGGGTCGAGGGTAAGGTCGGTTGCCACATTCACAGCGTCGATTTCACTACCGCTTCCCTTAAACCAAGTGGAGGTGGAATAGTTGCTGTAATAACTGACTTCGCCCGTAAAGTTTGAGGAAAGCACATAGTAGGTGCTGCCAATTTTGATGGCGGAGCGGGTGTACATCCATTCCTTGCTCTCCTTCACACTCTTGATGCTGCCGTTCTCCTTCGCCTCCACGGTGTAGATACCGGCATCGATGGTGGCACCATCAGTTTCCCAAGCGTCGTCGTACACTTTCACGCCACACAGCACGGTGTTGCTGCCCGGCACTTTCGCCACGGTGGTAGCCGCGGGATTCACATTCGCCACGCTCACAGCTTTTCGAGGATTCGCCTCTGGCACAGCGTTGGCGGCTGGTCGGTTCAATCTCAACTTCGATTCCGCTCCGTGCTTGGTGGCAAGCACATCAGAGCCGGCGTAAGCCGAAGTGGCTGTCAGAAGCAACATTGCTGCCACTGCCGACACACATTTAAATAACTTTCTCATATCGTTAATTAGTTGGAATAGTAATCTAAAAATAGATGGGGATAAAAAACGAAATAGCGTCCCTCCTGTTTTGCCAGAAGAGGACGCTGTTTCGGAGATTTTATTTAGTCTCTGTGTATCACTTCATTGCGAAGATTTATTTTGAAATCTTTGCAGAAATGCGTGAACCGTTTACCACGGCATTCACCACATACACACCTGCTGATTTACCATTGAGGTCGATAGATTCACCGCCACGGCTTTCAGCCACCTTGCGGCCAAGAATATCGTAAACGGCGATTTCGCTTGCGCCGTCGATGCTGAGCACGCCACCTGCAATGTTCATCATCTTCTTAGCGTCGGTCACGTCGATTACGCCGGTAGAGGTCATCTTCTCAATCGAAATCGACTTCACGTGGATTTCGCCAATAGCGTTGGCATGGAAACCAATCACATTCACGCCTGGAAGCACATTCACCACAGGGTCGGTGTCGCCTTCACCCTCTACGAGAGTTGGCAGTGATTCGTCGGTGACATTGAATTGAATCACATCGGTTTGTGCCTTTGAACTTGATGATGCTGTGGCCGCTGTGGTGATAGTCTTCACAGTTGCCATCTTGGTGTGGTCGAGTGCTTGAGCCACTGCCAAATCCCAAGTTACATCGTTGTCGGCTTGTGATGCGTATGATTCGATGGTCACGGTCAGGTGTGAGCCGTTTTCGAATTGGAGGCGTGGCGACATTGCCCAGTCGTCGCCCTGCACCTTGCCAGAGTTGTAATAGATAGAGTTGCTCGACACTTCCCAAGTGGTAGCATACTTTTCACCGGCGATGGTGCGGTAGTCGTTGTTAGCATTCACGATAGTCCAATTTCTCCAACTGTCGCTGCCGTCGTTCACGTTCACGCTGTAAGGCAATGGAAGACCTCCGCCCACCCAGTCGATAAGCACGCTTGGTGCAGCGTGTTCGCTCTTACCGTTTGCGTTGTAGATTTCCACGCTGTAGGTGTATTGACCAGGAGTCTTGATGGTGTTGTCGGTCCAAGTTGAAATTAAACCAGGTTTCAAACCTTCGGTCACCTCGCCCACATTCTCACCGTTGCGCAAAATCACTGCCTTGGTGATGGTTTCGAGTGCGATACCTTCGATGTTGGTCTTGGTTGGGTTCACCCAAGTGAGGGTTGCGCTGAGCGACTGGTCGGAAGCGGCTGTGCCGGTCAATCCTTCTGCCACTTCTGGCACTACTGGAGTGTATTCAATCTTAATGTCTTTGAGATAGAGTTTGTTGGTGCCTGATGAAGAAGCGATGCTGTAGTCCTGGAATGCGAAGTACATCTTTCCGCTTTCTTCAATCTTCACGATGCAAGTGTCGGCTGTGTAGCCATAGTCCTTGATGTAGTCCACATCGCGGAACTGCTTGAAACTGGCTGCTGGATCGCTTACGCTCTTCACTGTGCCCACCTTAAACGATGCGCCCTTGCCGTTGTAACTGTAGATGAAGCGGTAGTAACCGGGCTTGATATCGAATGGAGGGGTAATCAAATAGTCGTTGCATGAACTGTATTCGGTCATCTTTGAGTGGTCGTTTACAGCGCAGCCACTGCTGTAGCTTGTGCCATTGCTGTAAGTCCAACTGTGGCCGTCCTTGTTAGCGTCAACCACGCTGTAGAATGCCCATTGGTCAGGGTCGTTGAACTTAAACTCGTAAGGCAGAGTTTGGGTGTTGTCGCCTACCCATGCGGTTCTCACGGTAGTAGGAGTGCCCACTGCCACGCCACCTTCGCTGTAAGCAAGCGCTTGATATTCGTAGAAGCCAGAAGAAGGCACATTGTCAACGTAGTTCATTGAGTCACCCACTGCTGGAGATACAAAAGTCTTCACCACTTCGCCATTTCGCTTCAATTCCACTTTTGTGAGAGCGGCGAGGTCGGTGCCGATGTTGGTCTTGGTTGGGTTGGTCCAAGTGAGGGTCACATTGTTGGTCATGTCGGCGAATGGAACGGCAGCAAGGTCGGTGATTTGTACGGGAACGATAGCGGTTTTTTCCACGTTCAAGCCATAGAGTTTGTAAGAGCAGCCGTAGGTAGGAACATTCTCGCTGCAAGCGTGCAAACCGAGGTAATACTTGCCACCTTCAGGAATCTGCACATAAATCTCATATTTGCTTCTTGAACTCTTGAATGAGGTGATGGTCTGCACAGGGATGTTCAGTTCTTCGGCAGTTTTGCCCTTACCCAACACTAATTCAAGTTTTTCGCCACCATAGAAGCCTACTGCAAAATCCAAAGTCACCTTATAGGCACCTGCTTCTTCCACGGTGAGTGGTGGAGTTACCAAATACTCGTCTTCCACAAGGTTTTTGGTGGTGGAGAGGTTCAAACTGTTGCCAATGTATGGTGATTTTGTGAATTTCCAAACTGCTGTCTGTGTGCTCTTTGGACCGTGATATTGGGTGAAGAAGGCATCAACATTTTCAGCACTTGAAAGGTCGGCTGTATAAGGCAGAGCCTGTGGAGCAATCGGACCCACATATTTGGTGGTAACGCTGGTAGCAGCACTCTTGGCGGCACCAAGCAGCGCTTTCACCTCGTAGGTGTGGAAACCGGAAGTCAAGCCTTGAGCCTCGGTGTCTTGCCATGCTGTGGCTGTTCCTTCGAGGGTCTTCACCAAAGTGCCATCGCGATACACTTCCACACCTGTGAGTGGGGTGGTGAGGTCTATACCGTCTTCGTCCTTGGTTGGCAAAGTCCATTTCAAATCCACGGTGATTGCCTCGTTGGCACCTTCAGTGGCTGTAAGGCCAGTAACAGGGGCTGGAGTGGTAATGTTCTCAGCCACAGAGAAAGCCGTTACGAACACATTATATAAGTCTTTCTTACTGTATTCATACAAGCCGAAATAGTAGTCGCCTGATTCTCTGGCCACATACACTACGCTTTTCTTAACGAAAGCCTTTTCTGTGAGTTCTGGGAAATCAAGAAGTGTTTCGCTCTTGGTAGCCATCGCATCGGCTGTGTTGGCATTTGCCACAGCCAGTCGCAGACTCTCTTTAGAACCAACCGTTTTCACATAAAACGAAACCTTGTATTCCTTGTCTGCCTCAAGATGAATGGCAGGCGACACCAGCCAGTCGTTGGCATCGGCTTTAGTGTTGTAAACGTATTTTGCCCCGGCGGTCACCTTCACGGCAGTAATACTGCTATAATTACTTGCCGTAGCGTCGTTGATCCAAGTTTTTTCATCGCCATTGACGTTATACACTGTCCAATCGGCATCAAGTTTGCTCGTACCACCAATCTGAGAGAAGTACGGCACACTCTTAGCTTGTGCAAAGCCCAACAAAGGCAACAGCACAGCCAAAAGTAAGAAAAGTCGTCTTTTTAGCATGTTCGTAAGTGTTATATGTTATTTATAGTGTTATATTTTATTTTATACAAGTTCGATAACGGTAAAAAAGAAGCATATAGCGAGGCTATTTAGCACAAACGGCACAATATCGTAGCAATCAACACCACTTCTTTTTGCAAAAGTAAACTAATTAATTTATAATTTCAAAGATTTATTGATGTTTTTTGTATAAAACGCCACTACTATCCAAATAAATCCTAAAAAAATCCATTTTCCACCCCATTTCCCTTACTATTTGCCACAAGAAGAAATTAGAGGTTAGAAGATTTTTATAGAAGTTAAGAAGTTAAGGAGTTAAGAAGTTAAAGAAGTTAAGACGATACCATCGCCTCTTGGTAATTTGATAGGGTGTTCACCCATCTGATTCGTCCGACTTGTCTGACTCGTCCGACTTGTCAGCCCCCCAAAAAAACTCGTTGAGCTGTTGACTCGTTGACTCGTTGACTTGTACTTGTTGGCTTTTTTTGGGGATTCTTTGCAAAAAATAGTGTATATTTGTGGCAATGAAACTCAACAGCATTTCCATACTCAATTACAAGAACATCGGCGAAGCCACACTTACGTTCTCGCCTAAGGTGAACTGCCTGATTGGCAACAATGGCATGGGAAAAACCAACATTCTCGATGCCATCTATTACCTAAGTTTCTGCAAAAGTTCAACAGGGCAAACCGATGCGAGCGTGATTACCCACGGTGCCGACTTTATGATGCTTCAAGGCAAATACACGCGCCACGATGCCGACGAAGATGTGTTGATGGGTATGCAGCGTGGAAAGCGGAAAACGGTGCGCCGTGGCGGCAAGGAGTACAAGCGACTGAGCCAACACATAGGGCTACTGCCGCTGGTGATGGTGTCGCCTGCCGACTGGGACCTTATCAGGGGCGCAGGCGAAGAGCGCCGCAGGCTTATGGATATGATTATCTCGCAGGGCGACAAGGAATATCTGGCTGCCGTGATTGCCTACACCAAGGCTGTGGAGCAGCGAAATGCCATCATCAAAAAGGAGTTTCGCGACCCGTTGCTCTACGAAACCGTGGAGCACCAGATGGCTACCCATGCCACCTACATTCATGCGGCACGAAAGCGGTGGATTGAAGCGTTTGAACCAATTTTCATGCGCTACTACAATGCCATTGCCGGCGATGGAGAATGTGTGAGAATGCTCTACAAAAGCCACCTCAACGAGGGAAGTATGCTCGAACACCTCAATGCCACACGCGAGCGCGATTTCATTATAGGCTACACCACAAGAGGTGTGCACCGCGACGACATTGAACTGCTTTTGGGCGAACACTCCATGCGCAAAACCGGCTCGCAAGGCCAGTGCAAAACCTACACCATAGCACTGCGATTGGCACAGTTTGAGTTTCTGAAAGAGCATACGGCATTGACCCCGATTCTGCTGCTCGACGACATTTTCGACAAACTCGACGCTTCGCGCGTGGAGAGCATCATCGAAGTGGTGTCGGACGAGCGTTTCGGACAGATTTTCATCACCGACACCAACCGCACGCACCTCGACGAAATCGTGCGCCGCGTGAGTGGCGATTTTGCCATGTTCGGCGTGGAAAATGGCGTTTGCTCACTCATCAACCGTTCAAATCAATAACACCACACGCTTATGAAACGCACAAGTGCCCAATCAGTTGGAGATATTATCAACCAAGTGCTGCGCCAGGAGCGACTGGATGTCCGCCTCGACGAACAGCGCGCTTTGGCTATGTGGCCCACCCTCGTGGGGCAGGGCGTGAACCGCTACACCACCGACCGCTCGGTGAAAGACGGTGTGCTCACATTCACCATCAGCAGCGCCCCCCTGCGCAACCAACTCATGCTCACCCGCTCCACCCTCATCGCCCGCATCAACGAATCCCTCGGCCACGAAGTAATCAAAGAAATCATCTTCCGTTAGCAAGTCTACGAGTCTACAAGTCAACGGGTCAACGAGTTGCCAAAGGGACGGTTCTTTCGGTCGCACCAACCATTATTTATCTAATATTAATCTTATGTGTGGGGATTAATTTTGGATTAAAAATCCGTTATGTATATTGTGGAGGATTGGTCAAATCATTAAATTTGCATTAAACTTTGATGTTATATGAAAAATTTTATTGGTTTATTATTTCTTTTGATGGGGGTGTCTGTTTATGGTCAGACATCAAAAATACGTCCGTATAATGAGTGCGAAACCATAGCATTTTGCTCATACGAATCTTACGATCCTTCACAATATGTGGAAAGCGACAATAACTGGGAACTGCTCCACACGCTGCGCACTCCTATGAGTTTCAAGGAATTGAAAGCAACAGGCGTTTCTGTCACCGAAAGTCAGATTCTGCTTCTACAAATAGGTGGATTGATTGAAAAGGAAAATAATGTATTGAAAACCATCATGCCCATATTTGATGAGGAGCAAACGAAATCAATACGAACTTTAAGTAAAACTATTGCCCAATCGGCATACACAATGAGCGAAAACGAATGGCACGCGTTTTTATCGGAACTGAAGAAAAATAACTTAGAGAAGAACGCATACAGCCTTGTTTTCTCCTACATTCTCGACGGTAAAATTTGGAAAAAACAGTTGCCATCGCCCGACAGCCTCACCAACAATGCCACATGGAAAGGCGCATATTGGGCACTATACGACAAACGGCAAAATGGACTATCCTACGGCACAAATGGCTTTAGTAAATTTGATAAGATTTTTTATCAAACATGGTCGGACTCTTTATCCTACTGGCTTGGAAGTAAAACGATTTTCAAATTTATCGAAGAATACGGCCAGTATAAAAAAATAGTAAGTGCCGATTTGATAGAAAAGAGCAAGGAGTGGGGACTCGTAAACGAACAGGGCGAGGTGATTATTCCTACCATCAACGAAAGCAGCGATAGCCCCATTGTTAAAATCAGCGACAACATCATAGCCAAACTTGCATCGTGCGTGAATCAGCACTCAGCCGATTTCATGGCAAAATATCAATTAGCCAACGAAAATTTAGCCAAAGTAATCCTATATCATGAGGTGATGTGGGACATGATGGACATTTTAGTTAGCAAAAAGATAATCACGCAACCCTCCATCCTCAAAGGTTCCACCGACGCCCACAAAAAAGATTTCGGCCAAATCACCTACATCCTCGAATAATCCCCCAACCACCAACCAAAGGGACGGTTCTAATGGTATGTATATCAAAAAGACGGTAAAAAATAAGAAAGAATCGTCAGCCACCCTTCTACCAAAAATTTCGTAAAAATTACCATTTTCACACAAACAACTTCCGAAAAGTGTGCTGTCACTACACTTTTCGGAACTTATTTGTGTAAAAACTCTTTTTTCATCGCTTTTATATTATGTAAAAAAACTATCGTTAATTATTAATGTATTGGAAATATGCCAAAGGCGAAAGAGTGAACATTTGAGCCGTTGGAAACGGCATATTGTGGTTAACTCCATGCAA
>OQWI01001022.1_pt1 | contig 12529 bp, 14 predicted proteins | sample 1691551 | NCBI WGS metagenome assembly OQWI01 (sample SAMN03418259, study PRJEB22391) | human gut metagenome | biome: human-gut; feature: organic feature; material: feces | host: Homo sapiens | place: Tanzania | collected 2013-01
GACTGCACGGCTCTACCGGTTGGAAGCTGGGCGAGTATGTGGCGGCGGGGCGCGCTATCGTTACCGAGCCGCTGCGGTATACCCTGCCGGGCGGCTTTGAAGAAGGCAGAAACTATAAAACGTATACCTCCCCGGCGGAGTGCGAGACGCACCCGGAAAGGCGCTTGGCAGCCGGTGCAGCAGCTCAATGCGGTCGGCGTTCACCTGCCGCCACTCTGCCTGCAGGTCCGGGTATTGCTGCACCGCCGGCTCCTCCGGGTCCCACAGACGGGTCAGAAAGAGGATGCGCGGCTTTTTGCGCACCCGGGTCAGCCGGGCTTCAAAGTCCTGCGGGTAGCAGCGGGTGGAAAGCGCCCACTGCTTCAGGCGGCTCTTTGCGCTGCGCTCCGTTTCCAGCGGCGAGCCCGGGCAGGTAACGTAGTAGTTCAGCCCCAAAGGCCGCAGCTTTGCGGGGATATCGCCCGGGAACTGCCGGTTCTTCTCCGCCGAAAAGCTGCGCTTGAACACCACATCCGCCCGGTGGAACAGCGCCAGCACCGCCGCGGGGTCGTTATAAAAGTAGCCGTCCATCAAATCGAACACCACCGTGCGGCCGTCGATCTCGGTTTCCAGCAGTGCTTCCCGGGCAAGGGGGCTGCCCTGCCGCGCGTCCTGCACCTGCAAAGTCAGCTCCCCGCGCTTTGCCAGCAGGGTAAAGCCCGCCAGAATGCCGCTGATATGCGCAGCGCCCTCCCGTGTGGCAAGTTTTACTGTGACCTGCATTTTACCTCCTATCGGCGGAACAGCCCGGTGCGCCGCTCGCCCATAGGGATGACATCGCAGAACACGCACCGGCTCTTGGTGGAAAGCTGCACATCCTTGTGATAGCAGCCGAAAAACCATTTTTCGTAGGTCAGCTTGAGCAATATCTCATCCAGAAACAGGTGCAGACGGTTGCTCTCGCCAAGGGCAAGGGCGGTAAAATCCAAAAATCTGCTTGGTGCATCGTGGGTCAGCACATAATCTACCTTGTAGTCTACCGCTTCCAGGTTGCGGCGGCAGGTGTCGTATTCCTCGTCACTGGGCATCTCCTGCTTCCACCAGTTCACGCCCGGCTCCCGGTCGTCCTTATCCTGACTTTCCGCGCCGCCGAAGCAGAGATAACTCTTGCCCTCCAGCTCCAGCACACTGCCCCGGCACACATGGTATACGTTGCCGCCAAGGCTCTGCACCCTGCCGCCGAAGAGCTCGGTCTCCGGGTACTGTGCCAGCAGGTCGTAGTTTTCATGGCTACCGTCCAGAAACAGCACCGTGTAGGGGCGCTTGCGCAGCCAGTCCAGCCGCTTGCGCTCTGCGGCGCTGCCGTCCCACACAAAACCGAAATCTCCCAGCACCACCACGGTGTCCTTTTTGCCCAGCCAGCGCAGTTTGCCCTGCTTGAAGCGCTGGATATCGCCGTGGGTATCCCCTGTAAGATATACCATTCCTGCCCTCCCTGCCGGCGCGAAAGAACGGTGTAAAACACCGCAAGGCTCTTGTAACGCCCCGGCAAACCTGTTATTATTATAGAACACAGCACTTGTGCTGCAAATTTGATCTTCCGGCGCGCTGTACCGCGCAGCCTTATCTAGTATATTTTATCGCTTTTTAAAGGAATTGTCCACATGAAACGTATTTTTGCACTGGTTCTCTCGCTTGTATTTCTGCTCAGCTGCCTTGTGCTGCCCGCCGGGGCCATGTTCGACCCCAGCCCGGTGTATCAGGTGCAGGCTGCAAGCGCCTATATCGTCAACACCGATACCAATATCATCGTCTACGATAAGGACAGCACAAAGCAGGTATCTGCCGGCGGTCTGACCAAATATATGACCCTTGCCCTGCTGCTGACCAACTACGCCGACCAGCTGGACAACACCTTCCAGATGCCCTTTGCCATCTCGGACTACGTTTTTAAAACCGACAACGCGGATATGCGCTCCAACGAGACTTTCACCTACCGCGAGGCCATGTACGCCATGCTTACCCGCAATGCAAACGAAGCGGCCATGGGTCTGGCGTACACCCTTTCCGGCGGAGATCTGGGCGGCTGGGTGGCGCAGATGAACACCTTATCCAAGCGCATCGGCACCACCGCCAGCACATGGACGGACGCCTGCGGCATCGACAGCGGCAACACCACCTGCGCGGTGGATATGTACCTGATCCTGCGCTACCTGATGAGCTTTGACGCCTTTGTGGAGGTATCCGGTGCGCCCAGCTTTACCATGCCCGCCAAGGAGAAGCACCGCTCCTCCTCGGTGCTGGTCAGCCAGAACGCAGCGCTGAGCAAGGGCAGCGGCGGCAGCTACTACCGCAGCGCCATGCAGGGCGGTATGTGCAATGTGACCGCCTTTAAAAACGATACCGGCACCCAGAGCTATGTTTCGTGGGGCAACAAGAACGGTGCCACCTATATCTTCTGCGTGATGGACAGCCCCGACAGCTGCGATACCTTCGGCTACGCCAACCGCCGCCCCGCCCTGTTCGAGACGGTCAAGCTGATGGACTGGGTGTTCGACAGCTTTTCCATTCAGGCTGCGCTGGACACCGACCTGACCATTGCGGAGATCCCGGTAAAGTATTCCTCCGACACCGATACCTTGCAGCTGTACCCCAACGACAGCATGATGACCCTGCTGCCCTCCACCAGTGACGGCACCGTCACCCAGAAATACTTCCATCTGCCGGACTACGTCTGCGCCCCCATCCAGCAGGGCGATGTGGTGGGCACCGTGGAGCTGAAGCTGGCCGGTGAGACCATCGGCGTGGTGGACCTGATCGCCGGGCAGGATGTCAGTCTGAACCCGCTGCTGTTCACGGTGGCCCGGTTCCGGGAGTTTCTGGGCAGTCTGTACCTCAAAGTTGTGATAACGCTAAGTATTATCTCTGCCGCAATTTACTTTTTGTGGACGTTCCTGAACGGTTGGAACCGCCGCAAACCCACCAGAAAGATCCACCGCCGCTGAGTTTTGCACCGTTCAGCCGCACTTTGTGGAAAAAAGTGATGCGAAAAGCCCCGCCAGCCTTTTCAGGATGACGGGGCTTTTGGTTGCGCCAGCAGGAGTCGAACCTACGATGGGGGAGTCAAAGTCCCCTGCCTTACCGCTTGGCGATGGCGCATCGTGCAAGATATTATACCATATTCTTTGTTTTTCCACAAGGGGAAGGTTCCACTTTTCCGCTTTTGCGGCCATCCTCCGCAGCCTTTTGTGCTGCTTGATTTGTAAAAAAGCGGTTTTTTTCATTCCTGCAGCAAAATCCACCCGATTTGTTGCACTTTTGTTGCACTCTGTGTGGTAAAAATAAATTTGAATAAACCTCCTCATCCCGGCTTTTTCGTCTGCTGCCCTGCGGCGGGGGGACACGAGGTCTGTTCTGGTGTTTCCGCAGTCGGCTGCACCATCCCCCAACTCGTCAGGAAAGTGAGGAGTCCTATGAAAAAGATCCTGAAAATGCTGGTTCTCGGCCTGCTCAGTGCGGCGCTGCTGTGTTGTGCACTGCCCTCCGCCTTTGCTGCAGAGCAAAAGGACGCACAGATTTACACCATTGGTCTGGATGCCATGGGCGGCACCAGCTCTGTTGTTGCCGTTACCACCAACCTGAACGGCAAGCTCAGCGCTCTGCCCGCCCAGCCCACGCTGGATGGCTACACCTTCGATGGCTGGTACACCGAGACGGTGGGCGGCACAAAGGTCACCACTTCAACGGTGTTCACGGGGGATACCACCGTGTATGCCCACTGGACCGTCAAGAGCACTGCCGCTTCCAGCAGCACCAGCACCTCCAAGCCCGCTCAGCCCGAGCAGACGGAACAGGATGACGGCATAGCCCTGAGCATCCTTACCGTTGCCGGTGCCCTGCTCACCACGCTGGCCGTGGCTGCCTTTATGTAACGACCTGTTTTCGCCTTACACTTCATCAAACCATCAATCGAAAGGAAGATCCCCATGTCTGTTATGAAACTGCCTGCTAATTACGCCGTCATCAACGAAGAGGAAATGGTCTATCTGGACGGCGGTGCCAGCGACCTGTACAACAACTTCCTGAATGTGGGCAAGGTGTTCAACGCCATCGCCCGCATCTTCTCGGGTGCAAGCTCCATCATCAACAACGTCAACGTGATCTATCAGTCCTTCCTGACCCTGAGCGACCTGCTGAAGGGCTTCTGAGCGCATCCCGCGTTTTCTGTAATTTTCAAGAACTGTTCTCGTTTAGGGGACAGTTCTTTTTGTTTTCATCCATTCTTTCAATCTTCCGCAGCAGCGCTCCATTTATTTGGAAAAAATTTTTTATGATTTTTGCAGAAAAATGCATAAAGCGGCCCTTTTTGTTACGCTTCTGTTACAGTTTGTGTGATAATATTGTTACACATTCGTATCAGTGTTGTTGCGCTTCCTATGCTATTATATAGATTGTGCGTTTGACTTTTGAATATGCGCAGTCCAGTGGAATGACGGTATCTCAAAGCCGCCATTTTTACAACGGAAATTTGTGTTTGACAGCTTTTTCCGGTCGCTCAGACCATCTTTTGCGGGGAAACAGACCATTATGCCAGACCGTGAACTGCGGCGGATGCGCCGCGCCGAATTAGTCGAGATCATTCTGGCCCTCAAGCAGACCGAGGACAGGCTCCGGGCAGAGAACGCTGCCCTGTCTGCCCAGCTGCAGGAGCGTCAGATCCATATTGAAAACGCCGGTTCCATTGCGCAGGCCGCGCTGGAGCTGAACAAGGTGTTTGAAGCCGCACAGGCCGCTGCGGACGAGTATGTTGCATCGGTGCGTGCCGCAAACAAAAACACCGATGCCGCCGCCAACGCTTTGCGGGCGCAGGCTGAGGCCGAGGCGGAGCAGATCCTTGCGCAGGCCCAGACCGAAGCCGCGAACCTGAAAGCCCGCACCCAGAAAGAGTGTGACGAGCAGACAGAGGCTGCGGCGCGCAGCCGCGCCCAGACCGAGGCCGACTGCAAGGCCATGGTGGAGCGGGCCGAGCAGGAGGTGCAGCAGCGCTGGCAGACATTTGACCGCAAAGCCAACGAGCTGCTGGACCAGTACCGCAGTACAGACGGCCTGCCTTCGGAGGAAACATGAAAAAACGCGACATCCGGTTCGCTTCCATCCCCTCCACCGAGGAAGTGGCCGCAGAACGTGAGCGTCTTGCGTACCAGAACCGCTACCAGCGGGTGCTGCGCAGTACGATCTATCTTCTGGTGGTGGTGGCCGCAGCGGCCGTGCTGCTGGCTACGCTGTTTCTGCCGGTGCTTCAGGTCTCCGGCGACAGCATGAACCCTACATTAAGCGACAAAGACATTATCCTGCTGGTAAAATCCAACCACATTGAAAACGGCGAGTTGTGCGGGTTTTACTGGCAGAACAAGCTTTTGCTCAAGCGCATCATCGGGCAGCCCGGCGATGTGATCGATATGGACGTGAACGGCGTGGTCTCGGTAAACGGCGAGGTGCTGGACGAACCCTATGTGGACGCGCTGACTGTGGGCGAATGCGACATCCGGTTCCCCTATCAGGTGCCGGAAAACCGCTACTTCGTGCTGGGCGACCACCGTGCCACTTCCATCGACAGCCGCAGCAGCGTGATAGGCTGTGTTGAAAAGAACCAGATCGTGGGCAGGGTCTTTTTAAGAATATGGCCTTTGTCCAGTTTCTCGTTGATCCACTGACCCCGGGAGGAGGTATTCCGTTATGAACGACATTCTTACAACGTACATGGAGCGGTTCCGCGAAAACCGGCACGCCCTGCGGCGCTACACCGCATTCGTGCTGGCACTTGCCATGATCACCACCCTGTTCGTGAACTGGCAGCTGCATGGCGTGGGCATCTCTATGACCGCGCAGTACCAGTGCGGCGAGGAGGAGCACGCCCACACGGCCGATTGCTACACCAAGGTGCTGGTGTGCGGCTACGAGGAAGGCGAGCTTGAAAATGCAAGCGAGGTCGCCGCCGCCGAGGCCGCCGGGGCCAGCCAGCCCAGCGCCGAGGAAGCGATCGCGCCGGCTGCGCTGGAGCCGCAGATCGAGTTTGTGCCCCACGAGCACACCGACGACTGCTACACCGCGGTGCAGACCCTGACCTGCATGGAGGAAGAGCACGTCCATGACGACGACTGCTACGACCCCGAGGACGGCAGCCTGATCTGCGACAAATTTGAGCATACCCACGACGAAAGCTGCTACACCACCGAGTACGAGCTGACCTGCGGCCTGCAGGAAGGCGAGCTTGTGGAGCAGGTGGTGGAGCCCACCCAGAGCGCCGCACTGGGGCCGATGGTCAGCGATGCGATGAGCAGGATGAGCAGCAATTCAACAAGTCCGATCCGCATGGAGGACTCCCTTCCTCTGGTCAAAAACAGATGGGTATTCGTATCGTTTCAGTATAGCACAACTGTGCCGGAAAGTGCAAGCGCGCCCCGGCGGGGCAAACAAAAAGCAAGCGGCCCGGAACAGAGCCGCTTGCGGGAGGGTTCAGGTGCGCCATTTTTTCCGCCGCGCACCCAGAGCGCGGCGGAACGGACGGTAGTACCGGTAATAGAACTTTGCGCCGAGGAGCGGCTCCATCACCTCTTCGTCGAACCGCATGGCCCGGCTCTTCTCCTTCCAGCTGGAATGGTAATGGTGGATGGAGTAGGTATTGGGGGTGATGTCGCAGGTGGAACCGGCATAGGCCACCGGGCAGAAATACTCCACCGGAAAAACTTCCATCTCCGGGGTGGACTGGCGGGTGCCGTCGGCCCGGATGCCGAACCGGGCAAAGACGGGAAGATTTCGTTTCGGGCAGGGGGTCAGGTCGCAGCTGCCGTCCGGCAGCAGGAAGGGCAGGCTGTCGTAATCATCCAGCAGGGCTTTCACCACCGGGCTGCGGGCCTCGGCCCCGAAGCCAAGGCCGGTGGCGACCTCGTTGTTGTGCTGGAAGCCGAAGAAGGCCGGATACGCCAGCAGGTCGTCCAGCGGGCGGAGCAGCTCGACGTCGGTGTCCATGTAGATGCCGCCCTGCTCGTACAGGATCTTCAGGCGGGCATAGTCGGCCACAAAGGCCCAGCGACGGGCATCGTAGGCCTGCCGGGTGTAAAGCGACTGGGAAACGTCGAAGTTCTGCTCGTTCCACTCGATGATCTCATAGTCCGGGCAGTATTTTTTCCAGCTGCGGATGCAGTTCTTGATGTTTTTGGGTTTGGGCGCGCCGCCAAACCAGCAGTAGTGGAGAACTTTCGGGATGCTCATAAACAAAACCTCCGGCTCAGGAGCGGATGCTGCTGCGCAGAGCGCGGAGCTTGCGCAGCAGGTCGTGGTCAAACAGGAAGGCAGCGCCCACAAAGGCGGCACCAATCCAGATCATATGCAGCAGGGCCACGCCGATGACGCCCGGCAGGCTGAGCTCCGGGCGGCTCTGGATGCCCACGATGCACAGGATGAGGGCCATCAGGCCCAGATCACAGCCCCATTTCAGCGCCGGGCGGGCCATGCTCTGGTGCAGGATGTTCCGGTAGGTGTAGCGGAAGATGAGCACCGTGCGGCAGAGCAGCGCGGCCAGAGTGCCGAACAGGCAGCCGTAGATGCCGAAGAACTGGATGCCAAAGAGGGTGATGGCCAGATTGATGGTCATCTCGGCCAGCGCATGCCAGCGGGTCTGCTGGAATGCACCTTCGTACTGGACGGCCTGGTGGTAGATGCCCTTGCCGCTGTCCAGCACGGCCTTGAGGGCGAAGAGCAGCAGCAGGAAGGCGTCGATGTAGTTGGTGTCCTGGATGCCGCTGGTGTAGATGCGGATGACCGGCAGCAGAAAGGCCGCCGTCATGGTGTAGCAGAACGCGACAAAGGCCAGATACAGCGTCTCGCACAGGTCGAACAGGCCAAGGAACCGCTCCCGGTCGGTGTGGAAGATCTGGCCCATCCGGAACGAGATGCTGTTGAGGAACAGGTTCATCACGAAGACGATCTGGACGAAGAACATGTTGTAGATGCTGTAGACGCTGACGAGCTGGAAATTGCAGAAGTAGGACAGCAGCACCATGTCCGTGTTGTTGAAGATGACGCCGGACAGCTGGTGCATCAGCACCGAGTTCTTCTGGGCGACGGCGGAGTAATCCGGTTTGGCGTGGTGGTCGATCCAGGGGTAGTTCTTGTGGGTGTACCACAGGATGACCGGGATGGGCAGCATGGAGCACAGGCAGTATAGCAGCTGCATGGCCAGAAGGTTCCGGGTGAGCATCAGCACCAGCACCTTGCCGATGCCGGAGATCAGGTTGGTGGCAGTCTCCAGGTTGCTGAGCACATAGCGGCGGCCGTCCACATCCATCAGCAGGCGGTACTTGCCCTGCACAAAAAAGCTGGTGACGGAGGGCAAGCCGTACAGGATGGTGTACAGCAGCACGACGCCGCGCGGCAGGGTGAAATGCACCACCATGGGGTACACGATGCCGATGGCCACCACGATGAAGGCATACAGTGTGCCGGTGCGGCGGTAATAGTGGTCGGTGGCGGCCAGGATCTCACTTACGGTCTGGTGGTCATCCATCGCCACCGGGCGGTAGAGCGCCTGGGTGGTGGCCAGACCGACTCCCGCTTCGAGCAGGTAGAGGTAGGCGAACAGCTGCTTGATGGTGTTCAGCTCACCGTTGACGCCGGAACCGTAATAGGTCAGATAGAGCCGGGGCATGAGAAAACTCAGCAGGATGGTCACAAACTGGCAGAACAGGCCGGTGAGCATGTTCCGCTCCACGCGGGAAAGGTTCTTAAATTTCATAGAAACTTCAATACCTCCGGGAAGGCATACATTTTTCATTCTATTTTTTACTATAAAAGGTGCGGCCCGCCTTGTCAAGAAATCCGGACGAAAAAACGAACGATCTGCGCGTTTTTGCGGCAGGGACGGAAATTCGTTTGGATTGCACCGGCCAGTCGTGGTATACTGAATGTGTTCGGGTTTTCCAAAGCATTCACCCAAACTTCACAGAAATTTCCAAACTTCGCGGTATGATAACCTCAGAATACCAGACACTTTTGAGTGAGGAGGGAGCCATAGATGGCAAAAATTCTGATCGTTGATGATGAACCCCGTATCCGGGAACTGATCCGGGAGCATCTGCAATATGCGGGCTATGTCTGCGAGGAGGCAGGCGACGGCTCGGCGGCGCTTTCGCTGCTGAGCGGCGGCGGATACGATCTGGTGATCCTGGATGTGATGATGCCGTTCATGGACGGCATGACCTGCCTGCGGGAGATGCGCACCCGCCACATCAACACGCCGGTCATCATCCTGACCGCCCGCGGCGAGGAATACGACAAGCTGGCCGGTCTGGAGGGCGGTGCCGACGACTATGTGGTCAAGCCCTTCTCCCCCCGGGAGCTGGTGGCCCGCGTCCGGGCCGTGCTCAACCGCACCATGCCCCGGAGCGAGGCTTCCGACGGCACCATGACCTTCGGTGACCTGACCATCGACACGGCCAGCCACACCGTCCGCGTGGCGGGCGAGGAAGTGAGCCTGACGCCCAAGGAGTTCGACCTGCTGGTCTTCCTGGCATCGAACAAGGGCATCGCCCTCAGCCGCGAAAAGATCTTGCAGAAGGTGTGGAACTACGATTACTTCGGCGAGGACCGCACCGTGGACACCCACGTCAAGATGCTGCGCGGCCACCTGGGCAAGTGCCGGGGCTACATCGCCACGGTCTGGGGCATCGGCTACAAGTTCGACCCCGATGCGGCACGATAAAACGGAGGAGCGCAGTTGATGCGGCAACTGGGAAAAAAGCGGCGTTCCATCGGCATCCGCGGGCAGATGATGTGGTTCTTGTGCCTGATCTGCCTGCTGCTGCTGGGGTTGTTCTGGTTCCTGAGCACCCAGCTGCTGGAGCCGCTGTACACCAAACACATCCAGAAGCAGCTGACGGCAGAGGCCGAGATGATCGTGGCCAAGATGGATGACGCCATCGCAAAGGGGGAGATCCTCTCGTACTGGGCGTTCGGCGGCATCAAGGTGACGAACGACGACTTCTTCAGCCAGCTGGGCAGCGACATCTATTCCAGCGGGGAACTGAGCAGCTTTTGCGTGGACATTTCGGACGCAACGCTCCGCACCATCAAAAAATACGAGAACCTCTCCTATTGCAGCCTGCACCAGAAGTCGTTCCCCGATACGCTGGATGACGACATCGCTTATTCCACCGCCCGGCAGGTGCGGCAGTACTGCCGCGAGAACGGGGCCTTCGCCCGTGTGCTCCCGGCGGCCAAGCCATCGGCCTACAATCAGCTGGTCGTGGGCCGGATGACCGCCGATGGGGCCTATACGGTGCTGGTGAGCACCACCCTGATGCACGTGTCCGAGGCGGGCGAGGTGATGAGCACAGTGCTGCCGCTGGCGGCGGCGCTCATCTTTGCCTTCTCGATGAGCGCGGCGTGGATGTTCAGCGAGTGGTTCACAAAGCCGCTGCGTCAGCTCTCCGGTGCGGCGCGGCAGGTGGCCCAGGGCGATTATGCCGTCCATGTGGAAACGGGCCGGAACGATGAACTTGGCGACCTGGCCGAGGATTTCAACCACATGGCGAAGGAAGTCCAGCGGGCCTCCCAGATGCAGCGGGACCTGCTGGCCAATGTCTCCCACGACCTGCGCACCCCGCTCACCCTCATCAAGGGCTACGCCGAGACCGTGCGCGACATCACCGGCGACGACAAGGCCCACCGCGACGAGCAGATGAACATTATCGTGGACGAGGCCGACCGCCTGACGGCTCTGGTCTCCAGCGTCATGGAACTGAGCAAGGTGACGAGCGGCGCGGAAAAATGCGAGAAAGTCCATTTCGATATGGGCCAGCTCTGCGACGAGGTCAGCGAACGGTACGACGCCGTCTGTGCCCAGAACGGCTGGCAGCTGAAACTGGAGCTGCCGGACGAGGAACTGCCCGTCTACGCAGACCCCAACATGATGCAGCGGGCGCTGCACAACCTGCTGGGCAACGCGATGCACCACATGGGAGCGGACGGCATCTTCGTGCTGCGGGCCGCACCATCTGCCGAGGGCGTCCGGGTCGAGGTCGAGGACCACGGCCCCGGCATCGCCGCCGAGGACCTGCCCTATATCTTTGACCGCTACTACCGCTCCCGCTCCGATGCGGGCAAGCAGGGCACGGGCCTGGGCCTGTCCATTACAAAAGCCATTTTCCAGCAGCACGGCTTCCGCTTCGGTGTGCAGAGCACCGTGGGCAAAGGAACGACGTTCTGGTTCATCATGACTTCAGAGTAACAAAAAATCCTGCGCGAAAGCGCAGGATTTTTTTGTTACGAGTCGGCAGAACGGTAGATGCCCAGGCTGTTGTCCGGGTCGGGCATCTTGACACGGGAGGCGCGGTCGTTGACCTGGACCAGCATCCAGCCCATGAGGGCCAGCACGGCCAGAATGATGAGCCATTTGACGGCGTTGGGGAGCTTTTTCATCGTGACGTTCCTTTTTTCTTAAACTTCCGGGCGGCAGCGCTTCCGGGCGCGGGCCAGCAGCGCGGCCGCATCGGCAGCGGAGGGTTCGTTCACCCAGGCCGGGCGGGGCGCAGCCCCTGCGCCGGAACTGCCCTCCTCCGCAAAGGAGGCAAGGCCGGTGTCGGTGCGGTCGTTCCAGGGCGAGAAGCCGTCGGGGGCGATGTGGGCACCGAGGCGGCAGTCCAGCACGGTGGTCTTGCCGGTAGGGCGCCAGGGCCGGCCCAGATAGACCGTCCCGGCCGGGCAGTCCGAGACGAAATCGCAGTCCCAGAAGACAAAGCCCAGCCCGTCCGCCGGGCCGGACGGCGCCGTGACGAAGCTGCGGGGGATGTGGTTGTTCACGGTGCGCAGAGTGCACTGCTCGAACAGGGCGTCTGCCCCGCCGAAGATGAAGTCGATGTCGCCCGCGATCTCACAGTTCTGGTAATATTGCGCGGAAGCCCGCCGGGGCGCAAAGGTGCGGGGGCCGAGGAAGCCGTCCTTCTCCCGCTCTTTTTCGGGCAGCGGGGCGCAGAACAGGGTGTCCTGATTGCCCAGCAGCTTCACCCGGCGGAACACGGCCCGCGCGCTGTCCACATAGGCTGCGATGGCTTGCCCCACCAGACTGCCCGGCCCAGCATCGTTGGCGATGGTCAGGTCCTCCACGGTGAGGCTCTCCCCGCTGAAGAAGGCCGTGTAGCTGCGGAAGGTGTGGGTGGGCCGCCCGTCCGGGTGGGGCAGTTTGCCGCCGTCGGCCCAGACGAGGATGGTCTGGTCGGCACCGGCACCCCGCAGGGTGATGCAGCGTTTTTCGCAGACCAGCTTTTCCCGGTAGACGCCGGGCCCGATGACGATCTCGGCTTCCAGTTCATAAGGTACGGCCAGCACAGCCTCGGACACCGAAGCGTAATCGCCGCTTCCGTCCTGCGCAACGGTAAGGTGCAGCATAGAAAGGGACCTCCCACAAAAAAAGATAGTGTTATTATAGTCCCTATTTGTGAATAAATCAACGCCCGCAGGCTTCCAGCCGGAGTACGGCTGCGGTGATATCGTC
>OQWI01001023.1_pt1 | contig 12526 bp, 12 predicted proteins | sample 1691551 | NCBI WGS metagenome assembly OQWI01 (sample SAMN03418259, study PRJEB22391) | human gut metagenome | biome: human-gut; feature: organic feature; material: feces | host: Homo sapiens | place: Tanzania | collected 2013-01
TCGGCTTGTTCAGCGGATGGAGTTTTCGGCATCGCTGCCACAATATTTTACTGAAGTTCTTGATAAATTGGAGCGTATGCAATGAAAAAGTTTAAGGGTATGCTGCTGGTCTGCGATATGGATGGTACGCTGCTCGATGATTCAAAGCAAATTCCGGCAGAAAATCTGCGCGCATTACAATATTTTACGAAACAGGGAGGACGGCTGTCGCTTGCGACCGGCCGTTCTCCTCATGCTATTGGCACATATATAACTCAGTTGCCGGTCAATGCGCCATATAGTGTGATGAATGGTTCATTGATTTGCGATGAAAATCGCCAGATTTTGTATTGCTCCGGCATGCCGTACGAGACGAAAGAAATGATCGAGCATGTATTGTTAAACAATTCACAATTTGGCTGTGAGATTTTTACTGCCGAAACGGCACTGATTCGTCAAATGAGCGATCACACGCTGCAGCACATGCACAAGCTGCATTTGGATTATCAGATGCTCTCTAATGAGCAGTTTGCAAAAAGCGCAACTGCGGACTGGTGTACGGTCAATTTTACCGGTGAACCGGCACTAATCACCGCACTGACGCAGGATTTACTGATTCGGTATCCGCATATATTTGATGTGACATCCAGCATGCCGACATTCTGTGAAATCACAGCCGCGGGTGTGAATAAGGGTTCGGCTCTGCGAAATATTGTTGAATACTTGCCGGACGTTGAATGTGTATTTGCTATTGGCGACAGCTACAATGATGAATCCATGCTGCAAGAAGCTCAGATTTCGTTTGCACCAGCCAATGCAGAGCCGGAAGTGCTGCGAAATGTAAATGTGACGGTAAGTTCTAATAATGATCGTGCTGTGGCAGATATGGTAGAGTATCTGGAGAAAATAGGATGAAAACAGCCGATTATTAACTATCTATAAAATAGATGGTTTGCTAATTATACAAAATCTTTATTTTGTACAATTAACTACAAGAGCGTTTTCGCTCGTGCTGGAAGCTGCTTCGCTCCCCGCACACGCTCCAACGCTCCTGCATCATCGTCTGATACGTTAAAGGTACAAAATAACGATTTTGTTAGAATTTGCACTAAAATAGTTATATTTGTTCTTGTTCGCCCTCGATAATCTCGGAAACCCAGTCGGGCACATTTTTCACTACGAACTCTGGAAAATCCTCGTCAGTTTCTACGAAATCAGCAAACATTTCCGGCTTAACCTGATTGCCAAACGTCAGGATTTGTGCTAAAATATCCTTATACAAGAACTCGTCAGGTTCAATTTTTTGGGCAGTTGTCGCAAGCAACTGCTCAATTTTTTTGCGCTTTTTATACGGCAATTCCGCGATATATTCCGGGTGTTCCATACACGCAAGACACAGTACGCGATCAGTACCAGTCAGATCAGGCGGTAAACTGCTGCCGTTGTCCAAGACAACAGGAAAAATACGTTGAAACTCTTTCCAGCTTGCATGGTCATAATCAACCGTCAATTCAAGTCGCGTCAGATCGCCAGCCTGTTTCTGCTCCAATGCTTTGTTGTACAACTTGACTTGTCCATGTGCCGAACGCACGCCAAGATATTCTGTCATGTTCTCATTGCTATATTTCAGCAACCCGTATTTACGCTGATCTTTAACAAGCCGCAATCGAGAGCGAGCAACGGGAATATCAATAGCAACATCAAACCGCTTAAAATCAACATACTTTGCCCCGGCAATCAATGCCGAGTATAACTGATTGAACCACGGGCACGCGCCAATCTTCGCAGGATTGAACTCCAACTTGACCGTTTCCCAATATTCCGACGGCGCTTTACCATACACGCCAACGCCCATATAGAACGTCGTGCCATTACTCGCGGACAAGGTGTAATTCTGCGAACACACCGACGGACTATGTCCTATCCAGAATTTCACAACATCGCAATAATCGGAAGTGCCGCCGTTCCACTTCCTAATTATGCCATCGACTACAACCGATCGCACCCGCAAATACACTACCAACTTATCTAAAATATACACAAGTCAAACGCTCCTTACTTGATCGTTCAGATTGCCAAAGGATAACAACATCGCCCCTAGTTAGAAAGGGGGCTTTGCCCGAGGAGAAAATAAAGATCGACAGTTTCGCCGTTCGGACTTTCAACCTTTTTCCAAGGTTCAATTATCCCGCAGCCAAAGAGATTGGAAAAGCTGCGCGCGGTCAGATCGGCATACTGAAAAAGATACCCGTCCACAAACAGCCACAGGCTAACCCGTCCGCCATCAGACGGAAGACCAGCCACAGCCAAGAAGCCACCCTTTACAAGCAGCTCCAAGATTTCATACGGATCATAGAGCATTTACCCTTCCCCCTTCTGTTGTTCAGGACGCGCGTCCTGCTGGGCATCGAGATCGCACTTCTTCCCGCATGGCAGCCGAAACGCTCGAAGAGCAGCGCGCAGCCTGTCAAAAATGCAAGCGATGGCGTTTGTGTTGCAGAAAACGCAGGAGCTGCCGCGCGGATCGGGCCTTCTGCAGCGCAAAAACTGCAAGTCGGTGGATCTGATCTTGCAGAAAACTTTGGTCCAGCGGCAGAGGCGCTACGCGGTTCCCCCTGTGCGCTGTCAGTGTCCGTCAGCGTGTCAAATAGCGCGTAGCTGTCATACATAGCAGCGATACGCTTGTGATACCAGATAACCTCCTGCCCTAGCTTCATACGTTGACCGTACCACTTCTCAACCGCAAGGAAAGAAGTCGGCAGGAAGAAAAAGAAACCGTTGTTCATCTTGATATGCTTAATATCGTACTCTATCAGTGACCTGATTTGTTTATCCAGCATCTTATCAGACTGAGCAATCAGGATCACATTAAAGCCAAATTTCCGGTGCTGGGAAAAGAACTTAATCCAATCCATACGGCTATCTGGCTGCCGTTTAAGAGCACTATATATCACGCCCTTACCATTCCAATCACGGCTATTAAAAACACACTGTGCTTCATCTATGACAACCAACGTCTGCCCCTCGACACCTAACCGATGGTGCGCCCTTGCGTACTGCATCAGCTTCGATATACAAATCTCCGAGTTATCCCAATATTCGAACCGCGACGTTATTTTCTTGCCGGTCAAAGGGAAATTAGCAATGACGCGATTTTTATCGCGCCGCCCCAGCTTATGAGCAATGACAGCAACAGCATGGTAACTCTTGCCGCTGCCCGGAGTACCGGAGTACAAATAGATCACGTTAAAAACCTCCTATTCGATCGTCTTAACCCAACGCGCCAAAGTAGAAACCGCATAATACAAAGCAATCGCCACGAGCCAAGCCTCCATGAGCGATATAAACTCATACACAGGTACAAAAAAGTTAATCTGAGACAGCAGATTGCCAAAACCCGAATGCTCAATGATCGTGAACGGAGAATTGGGGAAAATGCCAGCAACAAAGTTAAGTACCACAACAATAGCGTCAAGCAACGCTTGTACGAAAGCAGCCAATCCCTTAAACATATCTAAAACCCCTTACCACTTCATCAAATCGTGCGTGCGCGACATAAGAACCCATGCAAACCACGCAACAACCAAGTAACGGAAAAACGCCAACGGAACAGCCAAAGGCGTAAGATCAACCACATGATCGACCTTAAAATACTGCGTATCTAACTTAACACGGAACTGATAATCAGCAGCATCCGCCGCGAATTGCTTAACCGAATCGACCATATCAAAGGGGATGCAAAACGGGAATTTATCCTTAATCGCCAAGTTACGGAACCCATCCATGTTTAAGCGAAAGTCACTCGGACTATCAAAAAAGTTTTTCAACAAGTCCAGAATCTTTTGCAGCAGACCGGTATTAGATCCAGTATCTGTCCCCTCACCCGGCTTGCTGGGATTATCCGTATCTGTGCCAGTATCGTCCAACGCCTTGCCGGTAGATTGATCTACTACCTTGTCATATGGAATATCAGGCACCTTAACACCCTCGGTATCTACTGGATAAGGTACCGATACAGCGTCCTTAGTATACGCCGTATCGTTGGGATATGTAATATCACCGGTTGCAGTGTCAACCGATGGTATATCCGGCATACGCACAAGATAATTATCCGCCGGATATGCAACATCACTTGCACCAACAGATATTTTTTCGCCACCTTCTGGATAAGTACCAACCCAAGGACGCGAATTTAGATAAAATCGATCCAATATTTCACGTTCCCAATCGCCGTCCGAATACTTAACATAAAAATGTAACTCCAATTTATCCTTTGCCCAATCTTTGTCAGCGTACCCGTTGGAAGAAATAAGACGAAAATAGCACTGATAGCTACCATGGCTAGCATCTAAATCTATATGCCAATAATCCTGATCAGGCACAGACCAATAAACAACAGCCTGCCCATTTGCAATCCGCCAAGAATAGCTATCACTATCGATATAAATTGTACGATAATGATTACCATCCCCGAACAAAGATTTAGCAGCAGCATAATTAGCAGCAGAGTTAATATAGATACCCTCGGCAACAGGACCGCCAATAGAAATAGAACCGTCAGAATAAGACGCATTAAAAGCATCTACAATTCCCTGATACAGATCTTTACCGATCCGGAGTGCAGCAGATCCAATCTTTTTACCATGCTCCACCGCCCAAACCGATATAGCCGCAATCTTGCTTGCTATCGCCGTGTTGCCCTTTTGCAAAGTCCTATACATAGCAGCACCCGCTTTAGCCATATCGCCGTGACTGGAAAAAACCACGCCAGCACCAACTAAAATTGTACCGACGAGCAATCCACCATAAGCAACCGTTGCAGCTTCAACCGCAACAGCACCAACGAATGCGGCACCTCCGGGGATGTGTTCTACAACGCCGGGGCGGCCTCGCTGTCCGGCTTCACCACCTGCTATAACAATCTGGTCTGGGCCATTCAGGCGGCGAAAACCATCCCCAGCTTCTGCGGCAGTTCCAGCGGCAGTGCTTCCACCATCCAGCTCTCCGGGGATTCTTGCAGCGCTTATGATTCCAACGGGGTACTGTCCAATTTCAGCTTCTCCAACGGAAACGGGGCCAGCTTCAGCAAAAGCGGAAACACCCTGTATATCACAAAAAACGGCAATATTTCCGAGTCCACGGTATTCACCGCAACCCGGTATATCCCCTCTGCCTCCAATTCCAGTTACAACATCTGGTATATGTCCGGCTCCAGCTATCAGACAACCATTTCTCTGTACAATGCGGGAAGCGGCAGTCTCAATGGCTATTTCAAAATCAAGGCTCCCTCTCTGGGCAATATCAGCCTGACGAAAACCACAGAGGACGGGAAGAACCTTTCCGGCTGGAAGTTCGGGATTTACTCCAACGCCGCCTGCACCAACCTGGTTTCCGGCCCCTATACCACCAATTCCAGCGGCAAGCTCTCCGTAACAGGGCTGAACGCCGGAACTTATTACGTTAAGGAATTGGGCAATACGGATTCCAGTCTGGACACGCTCTACTCCTGCGCCAGCACCAATCCTCAGCAGGTCACGGTTTCCTCCGGGCAGACCGGTTCTGTTAGCTTCTACAACCGGAAAAATACCGGAAATGTAAAGCTGGTCAAACAAACCAACACCGGTGCGAACCTCTCCGGCTGGAAAATTGGACTGTATTATGACGCTGCCTGCACCAAGCCTGTGTCTGGCTCTCCCTTTACAACTGGGTCAGATGGCACCGTGACCGTCAGCGGCTTGCAGCCCGGAACGCTGTATGCCAAGGAAATCCCTACCGGCGATTCCTATTGGAGCTTCGATACCGCTGTGAAAACCGTAACGATTCAGGCGAACCAGACTTCCAGTGTAACCTTCACCAACACCCACTATGGGCGCATTCAGTTCCAGAAAACCACCAATACCGGCAATCATCTGGGCGGATGGACATTCCGGGTCAAGGATTCCACCGGGAAAACCGTTGGGGATTACACCACAGATGACAGTGGCTATGCCATCACCGGCAACCTTCCCCTGGGCCGCTACACCGTTGTGGAGCGGCCCACGGAGGATACCTATTGGGCCGGAGAGCTGGGATTTCACGATGTCACCGTCCGAGGCGGTCAGAACACGGTGGATACCTGGCTGAACCGGGAGCAGGGCCTCGTCTGGGTCTACAAGAAGACCAACACCGGGCAGTCCGTGGAGGGCTGGCACATCACCATCTATTCGGATGCGGATTGCACCCAGGAGGTGGGCACCCTCGTGACCAACGCCGAGGGAAAAGCCGGGCACTATTTCAGCCCCGGCACCTACTACGCCAGGGAAACCGGCGACGACCAGGGCCGCTTCCAGGACGAGTATTGGATGGTGGACGAGACGGTTCAGAAAATTGAAATTCTGCCCCACCAGGATACGGAGATCACCTTCACCAATGTCCAATACGGCAAACTGAAAATCCAGAAAACCGTGGAGGGCGATGGAAGCCTTGCCGGTTGGCAGTTCCGGGTGACGGATGCCCATGGAGCGGAAATAGAGGGTTCGCCCTTTGTTTCGGGGGATGCCGGAACGATTATCACCGACAATCTTCTGCCCGGGGAATACACGGTGGAAGAACTCTTGCCGGAGGGCAGTTTGTATCAGTGCAAAAGTGAGAATCCCCAGACGGTTGCGGTCATTCAGGGACAGACGGCAGAGGTTTCCTTTGTCAACGCCATCCGCACCGGTGCAATCACAATCGAGAAGGTTGATTTGGAGGAAAACCGTCTTGCCGGAGCAACATTTCTTCTGGAATGGAGCGAGGACGGAGCCCTTTGGCAGCCGGTTGCTTTCTCGGAAACCGCTGTGCGTGGGGGCTGTTCCAGCACCGGATTGGCAAACGGACAATTGACCACCAATGAAAACGGCAGCCTCGTCTTTTCCAACCTCTATCCCGGACTGCACTATCGGCTCACCGAAGTCAAAGCCCCCGAAGGATTCAGCTTGTTGCAAAGCGCAGCTTTTGAAGGTATCCTGGGGATTGACAATTTGGAACTTACACTTCGTGTTGTCAATGTCAGAAGCTACATGCTTCCAAAAACCGGTTCTATGGGATTGCGGCTTTATCCCTTCTTTGCAGCGCTCCCCGCGGCTGTCTGCTCCATCGGCATTGTGCTGTCTCTGATTCGCAAGAGAAAAGCATAAATGCCGCCCCCTTCTTCATGCCAGAGGCCCGTCCTCTGGCATTTCTATATACCCGTACAGCTTTTTACAAAAGAAAGGACTATGCTATGAAACCAATCAAAAAAATCTTTGCCGCTGGACTGGCCATTATGATGGCCCTGTCCCTGCCTTTCTCCGTCTCTGCCGCAGCGCTGGATGACGGAACGACCATTGACGAATCCCGCACCGGCTCCCTGACCATCTACAAATACGACCTGACGGGTGCCGAAAAGGACGGCGTGTGGGACAGCTCCTACGTTTCCACCGGTGTTTACGATGAAAACGGCGTAAACAATGTTCTGGGCGGCAACGCTTCCACCCTGGGCAACGGCGAAACCGGCTACGGGTACGCCATTAAGGGCGTTGAGTTCAGCTTCGTAAAGGTTGCCGACATTGTACAGTTCAGCGAATCCGAAACCGACAACCGCACGGATGGTCATGTGGAGGTTCTGTATGCCGTGGACAAAGCCAAGGGTGCGGACTTTCTGAAAGCTCTGGGCCTGACGGACGGAAAGAGCCGGTATGAGAATGCGGATGCCCTGGACGAATCCAAGTATTTCTACCAGTCCGATGTGCTGATCTCCGCTCTGTCCTCTGGCCTGACCTCGAACTCCACCACCGTCAAGAACGCCATGGAACGCTACGCCGCCAACGGAACCGCCATGGCACTGACGGATTCCTATGGCAAGACCAAGGCGGAAAATCTGCCGCTGGGTCTGTACCTGGTGGCTGAAACCAAGGTTCCTGAGATGGTCGTTTCCACCACAGACCCCTTCCTGGTGTCCGTCCCCATGACCTCCGTCAACGGCACCAACGCAACTGACGGCGGCACCCGCTGGATCTATGACATCACCCTGTACCCCAAGAACCTGACCGGCATTCCCTCCCTGGAAAAGACGCTGCGGGAGGCCAAGGCCGACACCGGCAAGACGGATGCTTACGCTCACACCGGCACCGCTTCCGCCGGGGACACCATCGACTACCAGATCATTTCCACCCTGCCCAGCATTACTTCCGAGGCAACCTATCTGTCCTGCTATACCTTCATTGATTCATTGTCCAAGGGCCTGACCTACACCAAAGGCGATGTGACCTTAGAGCTGTTTACAGATTCCGCCTGTACCAACGCCATTACCAAATGGAGCGAACAGGATGGCAAGTTCACTGTAGGTTATAGCACGACCGATGCCGGCGAATCTGTCATGACCATTGAAATGACGGAAGCCGGACTGGCAGAGCTAAATACCTCCAAAGCTGTCTATTCCGATGCAGGCATGGTAAATTCCGGCTTCTCCGACTGCACGCTGCGTATCCGCTATACGGCTAAGATGAATAGTAACAGTGACCTGGTCTATGGCGATAAGGGCAATGATAACAGGGTCGTCCTGACCTGGAAACGCAGTTCCCAGAATTACTACGATACTCTGGTAGATGACTGTCATGTGTTCACCTACGGCATTGATTTGACCAAGGTTTTTAACGATGGTCAGGGAAACTTCAAAAACGTAGCATTCCTCATCCAGAACAAAACCGACGGCTATTATGTAAAGGCAACGCTGGATCAGGCTACCGGTATCTACTATGTCACAGAGCATGTGACCGACAAGAAAGATGCCACGAATTTTGTCCCGGTTACGGTAGCCGGAAAGGATGGCAAAATCGTTGTCATGGGTCTGGAGGACGATTCCTACGTTATCTCCGAGCTGAAAACCGACAACGGCTATACACTGCTGAAAAATACCATTACCGTTGATATTTCCCGCGCGGATACCACCAACTCCTGCACGATCTACGAAAGTGATGTCCTGGGTCTGATTCAGAACGACCCTCGTTACGCGGAAAAGGTCAACAGCGCCGATGGTATCACCAACCATGCCCAGAAACACCTGGAGCACAAGCTCGTGACGGCCTCTGCTACTGTAGACGGCAAGAAGGTCACTATGCTGGAAAGCAACGGCAGCAAAAATGCGGAGGCCCCTCTGACCGTTGTCAACACCCGTGGCTTTGACCTGCCCAAGACCGGTGACCACGGAACTTGGATGTACAGCGTCGGCGGCGTACTGCTCATGACCGCTGCTGCCGGAGCAATGTTCTTTGCTCTGCGCAAGCGCAGTACCGCAGCCTAATTTCTTTCGTCCCGGAGGGAAACCTCCGGGACACTCTTCGGAGATACATAGGAGGTATTCGAGAAGTGAAACGCAAAACAACCATTCTCACCACATCTATACTGGTTTTCTTAACTGCACTCGGAATAACCCTGTACCCGATTATTAGCAATTATGTCAACCAGAAGTACGCATCCAAAATTTATACCGAGTATGAGGAGATGATTCAAAATGTCGATGATACCAGCCTGAAGGATGCCCGCCGCCTTGCGGAGCAATACAACAACGCACTTGCTCCCGTTTCCGCCTACGAGCAGGAAAGCCTTTCAGAAGCTTCTCAAAACTACGACACACTTCTGAATATGGGCGGCAACGGGATTATGGGATATGTTGAAATTCCGTCCATACAGGTAAACCTTCCAATCTACCACGGAACCGACAGTGAAACGCTGGAACGAGGCATCGGGCATCTGCTCGGAAGCTCTCTCCCCATCGGTGGGGCCAGTACACATTCCGTCTTGTCCGGGCATTCCGGCCTTGCTGGGCAGAAAATGTTCACAGATTTACTTCAGGTAAAGGAGGGCGAAGTTTTCTATCTCCACGTTCTTGGAGAAACCCTGGCGTACCAGGTCGTCTCGCTAAATACGGTACTCCCGTATGATACGAGCTTGCTTGGCATTACACCAGGTGCTGATTTATGTACGCTGATAACGTGCACTCCGCTTGCAGTGAATACCCACAGATTGCTTGTGACCGGGGAACGCATTCCATACGAGAGTGCCCAGGAGATTCAGGCTGAAATGCAGCAGGAATCCACAGAAGTGGAATCCGCATGGGAACAGGAGTACCTGCATGGGCTTTATATTGCGCTTACAATCGTGCTGTTGCTCATGATTATCTGCTGCGCTGTGGCCTTCTTTGGGAGAAACAAAGATGATTAGAAGAATATCCGTTTTTCTCCTGTCCCTGCTATTCCTAGCAGGATTTTTTATTACCTGCCTTCCGTATATCAACGAGCTTGTCTTTCAGATGCAAATGAAGGAAACGGTATCTGACTTCCAGCAAGTTCGGAATTCTCAGTCTTCAAAATCCGGTCTGGGACTGGTGGATGCAAAACCCGTTTCTGAATTTGTCCCAAGCATCTACCCAGAATTGTGGAAAGCCATATCTGAATACAACCGGGGGCTCTACGAAAGCGGTCAAGAGGGCATCCGCGGTCTTCGTAATCTGGAGGAATCCTGCTTCACCTTGTCCAGTTACGGAGTAGAAAGCGACGCATTCGGTGTTCTTTCCATTCCTGCCCTGGAATTGGAAATGCCAATTTACCTGGGCGCTTCCAGTTACAATATGTCGCTTGGAGCCGCACAGCTTGGGCAGACCAGTATTCCCATCGGAGGCGTCAATACCAATAGCGTTATCGCCGGTCACAGAGGCTGGAATGGTGCGGATTATTTTCGCTATATTCCTAATTTGGTCATTGGTGACAAAATCCAGATTACAAACCTGTGGGAAACACTTGAGTACACCGTTACCAGCACGAAAATTATTTCTCCCAACGATGTGGAGGCAATCAAAATCCAGCCAGGGAAAGACATGATTACGCTCTTTACCTGCCATCCCTACGCTTCCGGTGGGCGGCAGCGATACCTTGTATTCTGCGAAAGAACAACCACCGACTAAATCAAAGAAAGGACGATTCCGTGATGACAAACAACTACTATTTTCACAGAGGCGGCTTAGAAGACAGCGTCCGCAACGCCGGTTTCCCCGTGCTGATTGTAAACATTGACAACCGCCATGCCTCTGAACCTCTCAGAGAAAAGGAGCCCATGAATGTGACAAATCAGCAGAAGAAAAATGCCTCTGTCTATTGCCTGTGTCCCCGGTGCAGATCCATGTTTTCTGACACCAACAGGTATTCCATCTCCCGTGTAGACCCCTATCAATTTGAGAAGGATAGCTGCACATTCTGCCAGACCGGCTACGGATATGATTATCATGTGATCCCGAAGCTTCCCTCCACCAGGAAAATTGGAGGCTATTATGGATGATAAAAGAATGGCCGGTGCATATGAGATTATTCTGGCTGTACCTGTTGGCACAACGGAAATCGTTCTTGGGCATTGCCCTGATAACGAACAGTTTCCATACATGGTTGGGCACTGTACCCAAAATCCGCTATTCGCTTCCTATCATTGCTGCACCTATGGAGACAGCTATTTGGAGATTTTGAAGACCTTTGCCGACGAAGCAGTAAAAGCTGTTCACTCCCTGGAGCAGGAGTTGGCCGCAGAAAAAATGGTCTCAGACAACCAACACCCCTTTAATACGAAACGGTGCCTGGAAACCGATGGCTGTCACCTTGCCATTCCATCCGACGAGTTTTTTCAAAAGGTTATCGTCATCAAGCCGGAAGTTTTGAAGCCTGAATTTCAGCTTCCAACCCGGCAGCTATATGTTTGTACCGGTGGGTTTGGTGCTTACCCTCAAAGCCGAGGCTCTGCCTGCTTCTGTACCAGCCTGTACAGCGGAAAGCACACTCGGTTTGAACGAGAAGATATTCTGGCCACAATGGATGTAAAAGCCGTCCCCCAATGGGCCCAGGAAAATCTACGCAAAGTACTCTCCGAGGAGAAGAAACTGAACCAGAAAAAGGAGGCCGCACGATAATGGACTTTGAAATTCGGAGCGCAACCCCTGCTGAACAGCAGTATTGCTACTCCCAAAGCACACAAATCGAAGGGCAAGCGGGGTGCATCGGGAATCTGCGCGCAGACTTTGGTTCAGGTGGAGATGACTTTTTTGCTTCCTGGTTTGACAGCAACCGGGAGTGGAAGAATCCCACGTTTTCAAATGAACTTGACCAGCTGATCAACACATTGCGCGGCTTCCAGACCGAATGCCTTATTTCAGGAACCACCCCCCAGGAGACGTTTCTGGTTGGCAGGACGGAGCTTTCCAATTATTGTCATGCGCATCCTGAAGGTACGATTCAAGGCTCTCCCTGCCAGGAAATTGCCCTCAGAGCGGATTCTGACAAGCACGCATATATTCTCCGGCTGAATCCTAGCAAAGGCAATTACAATTTGTATTGCTACTGCTACCGCCGTGATTTCCTTGACAGCCATCTGAAAAGTGCCGAGCGGGGTATCCGCTTCATTGACCCCAAATACAAAGAGCTGTTCCGAATAGAGGACGGCGACCAGGTTCGGTATTTCACAAAAGGCGGCGAGGAGCGAAAGATAACCTGCCGCTATATCGACGATT
>OQWI01001024.1_pt1 | contig 12525 bp, 16 predicted proteins | sample 1691551 | NCBI WGS metagenome assembly OQWI01 (sample SAMN03418259, study PRJEB22391) | human gut metagenome | biome: human-gut; feature: organic feature; material: feces | host: Homo sapiens | place: Tanzania | collected 2013-01
AAAGACACTTTTGCCCTCTAGGAATAAAATGGAATCAGAAATCAGCAATAATACAGAAATTGAAAGTAAAAAAAGAATCTACCACTTCGGTGAAAAAATCAGAAGTGTAAGAGAAAAAAAACATCTCACCCTCAAGACAGTTGCACTTCAGGCAGGAGTAAGCGAAAGTCTTGTTTCCCAGATAGAAAGGAACCGCGTGTCTCCTGCAATAGACACTCTTCTTTCACTGGCAAATGTTCTTGACATTAACCTTGAATATCTTTTTGAGGAATACAACAGAAGGCGTCCCGTTTCAATAATTCGCTCCGGTGAAAGACGCACAATAAACGAAGAAGACATCATGTTTGAAGAAGTAAGCGCGCCTGCAGAAAAAGACGGTCAGAATACACTGGAAAGCTACATGATTACGATTCCGCCAAAAAGCAGAACCCACCGCGGAAGCTATGGACATCTTGGCAAGGAAGTGGGCCTTATTCTTGAAGGAAGCGGAATTCTCCACTACGAAAACGAACGCTATGAACTTGACTGCGGTGACAGCGTTACATTCAGTGCAGGAGCGCCGCATACACTTGAAAACACGGGCGATGTTCCGCTCAAGGCTGTCTGGACAGTAACCCCGGCGCAGAAATTCCTCGGTTAAAAAAATATCGGCGGCCTTTAGACATTTACTTAATTTACTTTGAACTGAATTTGTATCTTTCATTGACCATGCTCAAATAAAACGTTAAAATACAGACGTTTCAAAAGCCGCAGACCGCGGTTAAAAATCTATTATCAAAGGGGTAGGAATAATGCCGTATTCTGAACCAACCGACCTTGCAGTAGTCGCATGTCCCGGCGGAGAATCTTTCGCCAATGAAGTAATCACACATCTGCGCCACATGTACAAGCACCGCTTTTCACTCAAGAGCGACGTCATCTCAAAACGCTACGGTCTTGAAAAAGACAAGCTCGTTCAGCAGATAAACCTTGAGAATGACATAAGAACAAGCGATTTGTGCATTCGCGGAATGACAGACAAGTACAGGCCTCCTGTATTCAAGGTAAACACCAGATTCACTTATTTTGCAAACGGTGAATACAAGGCAGAGCTTCTGGACTGCATACGCGGAAAAGACGTCTATATCTTCCAGGATGTAGAAAACCATGAGCCAATCGCCATGAACGACGGAAAGAATATCCTGAGTCTTAGCGTCAATGACCACGTAATGGGACTTCTGGTAACAATCGACGCTGTACGTCAGGCCGGTGCAAGACAGATTACACTCGTTCTTCCTGTATACCCCTACAGCCGCCAGCACAAAAAGAAGAGCCGTGAAGGACTTACAGCTGCCCTTCTCGGACACATATATGAAAGCATGGAAGTCAAGAGAATAATTACGCTTGACCTTCACTCACGCGAAATCGTAAATGCATTCAGCCACACACACTGCGAAAACCTGCACGCTTCATACCAGATTATCCGCGAGCTTGCAAAAGTTGTGGATCTTACAAAAGAAGATCTCGTTGTTGTAAGCCCTGATACAGGAGCCATCGACAGAAACAAGTTCTACGCAACCGGTCTCAAAAAACCGCTCGCAATGATTTACAAGGAAAGAGACTACTCTATCGTAACCCAGGATGCAAAGAACACATTATTTCTGAATTGAACGGCTTAAAAGGCAAATACGACAAAACAGAAGATGAATCTGCGGCAGTTATTGCAGATCTAAACGATAAGCTGGATTTATTACAAGGCAATACAAAATGAAACTTTGGGAAAAATTCAAACTGGCAGAAAAGAAAAAAGACTATAAAACCGTTTATCACGGATTTGATTTTGTTATGGGTTGCACAACGGCTGCGCAGATTTGTGCGGAAACATACGGACACGGCGGAACTATGCACGCTAATAAAGAAGGTATGGAAATGGCTATTGAGCAATGGGGAAAAATTGTTTTATACATCGGCCCTGCTGATAATACAGACGGAAGTTTTACAGGCTTAATCTGGATTGATAAATAAGGAGCGTTCAAGAATGAGCCAGAATCAGAATCGGAAAATGTACAGACGAAACAGGCGGGAAACAATCCGGCATTACAGGGGATTTTGTGATTACATCAATAAAAAGAATTTCATTATGCGCCTGCGGTTTGCATGGCACGTAATAAAGGGGGATTTATGATTATTGACCAGAGAAAAACAAACGCTGTTATACAAGCATTGTGCAACAGAGAATTGCAAGGAAAATCTCAAAAGATTTTTGTTGATGCTTCCCTGCCGGAAGTAGACACAGACGACATTCAACGCAAGATTGCGAATCTGCAAGAGGATTTGACGGCGTTTGCGCGTGACATTGCCTGCATTGAACAGGACTACAAAAACAAGGCGGTAGAGAATGAACAAGAAAATTGTTAGGGCTGATTTAGTGGAAGATTTATACAATTCATACAGCGACAAATTCGGGCGTGAAGAAGCTGCACGGATTATCGACCACATTATTTTGAAAATGAAAAGCGAGGTTGCAGACGGCAACACAATAGAGCTGCGCGGATTCGGTACACTTTACGCGAAAAAGCGGAACGGTCGCAAGAACGCACGCAACCCAAAAACAGGCGAAACAAAAAACATTCCGCCGCATTATGTGGCAGCTTTCAAAGCCGGACGCGAGCTTAAAAACGCCCTGCTTGTTCTGGATGCAATGAATTCTTAACTACTCACGTGAGTAGTAACGGCGGTTATGGCACAAGTTAAAATCAATTTTGACGATGTGGATTTTTTAATTGAGCAGTTCTCACGATTAACGGCACAGCGCAGCTACAGGAAGCCGAGCGAATACATTGAAAGTGTGCGTTACATTGACCGTGCGCTTTCGCCTTTTCCGGGCAAATTCAGTTATGACAAGTTTCCGTATTTTAGAGAAATTGTAGACCAGTTTGCGCCGGATTGTCCGACAAGGCGCGTTTATGTCATGAAGGGAAACCAGGTTGGAGCTACAACAGGACTGCTCGAAAGCATAATGATGTATTACATTGGCGAAAATCCTGCGCCGCAACTTTATGTTTTGCCGGACGAAATGATGGCCCGTGATGCCGTAAACACAAAAATTGACCCAACAATAGACAACTGTGGATTAAGAAACCTTATTTTCAGCCAGACAAGAAAAGCAGCTGGCGCAAAGAATACAGGTGATACAGGATTAAAAAAGGAATATCCGGGCGGATATTTACACGCTGTTGGAGCCGGAAGCGGCAACCGTTTCAGAAACTTTTCTTACAAAATCGAGCTTGTGGACGAAGCGGACGGAATGCAAGCCAAAGTTAAAGGCGAAGGTTCGATTTATGATTTGGCGGTTGCGCGTCTGGATGCCTACCCTACGAGCAGCAAACTTTTTATTGGTTCAACACCAACCGAAGAAAGAAGCAGCTTGATTGCAAAACTTTTTAAAAACGGAACAATGAAGTATTTTTATGTTCCGTGCAAGTTTTGCGGTGAAATGCAGAAACTTGAATGGGCGGTATGGAACGAAGACAAAACAGAGCAGATAGGTGGCATTGTCTGGGAGAACAACGAAAACTTTGAGCCGATTTTAGAAACAGTCGGCTACAAATGCCCGTATTGCGGCGGCATTATGAAAAACTACGACAAGGCAGCCATTGTTCCTAAAGGTGAATGGCGGGCAAGCCAAAAGCCGATTCAGCCAAATACGGAAAGCTATCACATTACAGCTTTGTACAATCCGCCGGGAATGTTTTCCTGGGAAGACTATGTAAGCCAGTGGGCGGGATGCTGGGATATTAAAGCAAACAAGGTGCGAGACAAAGAACGCTACAGAGTTTTCCGCAACCTTAAACAGGGGCTTACATTCCAGGAACAGAACGAGCAAATCAAATATGAAAAGGCTGTCTTGCACAGGCGTTTTGGTTTTGCGCGCGGCACGATTCCAAACAGGATGGCGCGGGAAGAAGCCGGAAGCCCGATTCTTATTCTTGTTTGCGCAGTCGATGTTCAGAAAAACGGTTTGTATGTTGACATAAAAGGCTTTGCCATGAACGGCGTTACATACACAATAGACTTTAAGTTTATAGAGGGCGCAACGGAGCAATTCGGCGGTCCGTGGGATGAGCTGGAACAGATTATTGAAAACGGCATTTTTACCGATGAAGACGGCTTAAACTACCGCATTGCAATAACGCTTGTTGATTCCGGTCATTATACGGATTGGGTTTATTCCTTTGTGGCACGGTTTACAGCTGGCGTTTATGCTTCAAAGGGTATGGATTGGATCAAGGGCGGCGAAACTTACCAGCTTTTCAGCCGTGCAACACTTGACCGAATAGGCTTGCCGCTTGCATATCATGTAAACACAGGAAAACTTAAAGACCGAATTTCAAACAGCATGAATGTTTTGAGATGGAACGAAGGCGAAAAACAACCAGCATGGTTCCCGAACTTCCCGGAAAACTTTAGGGATGATTATTTTAAAATGTTTGAAGCGGAAGAGAAAGTTGAGGTTATAGACAAGAATACGGGCCAATGGTTGAAGACAATCTGGCGGGCTAAATTCGGTGCGCCAAACCACGGCTTTGATACATACGTTTATGCTTTGGCGGCTTTGGAGATTCTGGCGGATGATATTTGCAGAAACGAAATCGGGCTAAAGGCTTTGGACATGGGCGTTTTCTGGAGATACGCAAAACAAAATCTTGTTCCAGGGGAAAAATGAAAACTGCTGGGAGTTTTTAGAAAAACGCTTGACAGTTTTCTAAAATAAAAGGATAATAGCACATAAAGTATCGAAAGCAAAACTTTTAAACTATTGCAAGTTTTGGGATATATGCGCTATACTGAAAATCCCTAAACAAACCCAAAAAGCGGATAAGTTCTGCGCCGATACTGCGGATTTTTTTATGCCCGGACGATTTTGCCCGCATAAAAAAAACGAAACTGCAATTTTGGCAGGAACTGTGGAGTAACCGTGAGGTCTCCGGCACTTTACTTTTTGGGTGCTAGGGTCAGTTCCTGCCTTTTTTTATGCCCGGAACTGAAAAACACAAAAAGGAGGTTCAAGATGGAAAACTTGACCGACAAAACTGCTGTACACCCTAAAGCGGCAGAAGATGCGTTTGACATCAAGGAAAACGCAGAAATTGCACTGGACACGCTGGCTATGCTGTGCGAGATGCTCCAGCGGATCCCGACAGACGAAAACCTTAGCGGCGAAAGCTGCGGGCGGCTGGGGCTTACGATAAGCGGGCTTGTGGCAGACATACGGGAGGCGGTGGCATGAATGATTTAAGTATTTTTGCTTTCGGCGACTGTATGATTCGCACGATTAAAAAAGATGATGAAACATGGTTTGTCGGGCGTGATGTGGCAATAGCTTTAGAATATGCCAAACCCGAAAATGCTTTGGCAACTCATGTAGACAATGACGACAAAACCACTACCCTGATTCAGGGTAGTGGTTCAAACTACAAAAGCAATACAACAATTATAAACGAAAGCGGGCTATACGCACTTATATTCGGTTCAAAGCTGGAGAACGCAAAGAAGTTCAAGCGGTGGGTCACATCGGAAGTGTTGCCGCAAATCAGAAAGACAGGGGCTTACACTTCCATGAATGCAGAAGCGGAAACAAAAATGCTTGAAATTGAAGCACGGCGGGAAGTCGCACTTTGCAGGGCGGACGCTTCAAGAATCAAGCAGGTCGGCAATTTTCTTGAACGGGTGAAATCCTGCGTTGACGGAGGTTATATCGCAAGTGCTGATTTTGTCACCGTCTTTCAAGCCGGGCTCGAAAGAAGCCGGATGGGAAAAGGTCTTGAGAAAATTTCGCATTATATGGACGAGGACGCACGGATTATAACTTTTGTTGAAAAATGCTGCGTCCATCAAGAAGAAGCATGGGTACTTGTTTCAGAGTTGTACACTGCTTATGAATCTTTCTGCGGAAGCATGGAACATTTGACACGCAATATGTTTGTGCGCAGGTTACAGATGATTGAGGGAATGCGGATTGAGTACAAGCAGAAGAAAATTGAGGGCTATCCGCAGCTTGTGTTCTTTGGGCTTACGCTTAAAGGCGAACTTGTGACCACAGGAGATGCAGAATGAGGGTGTTGAATGAAAGTGAATTTCACGAAATTTCGGATTTTTGCACAAAGGAATGGGGTCAAGGAACAACAATCAACTACAACAAGAACTTCCCTTTCTTTGGGGTGCATATTCCGTGCGAAAAAGGCGGAATCGTGGTGGATTTTGACGGCAGGGGTGAAAAAGTCGCCGTTGAATGGATTAAGCAAGAGACTGTACGCCGTGTAAATCAGTGCATTCATCGGACGGCATAAACCGCAAAGCAAACAAAAAAAGGCAACTACTCACATGAGTAATTGCCTTTTTTTACTAAGCAATAGTGACTGGCGGCGTTTCCGTTACACCAAGAATCTTTTTTAGAGCATCTTGTAAAACCTGCGAAAAATTAACGCTTGCCTTTTCAGCTTTGTAATTTAGCCATGCCGGAATCGTACAGTTTTTCTTAACCGCACGATTATCAAACTGTCTTCGCCATTCATCTGTATCAGCAAGAACATAGGATACAGCAAAATCTGTTCTGATTGATTTTATATCACTTGCCGGAGGAATAGGCTTTTTTTCATCTTCATAATGGACAAGCATCATCTCAATACAATCTTTTGCCATTTCAAGGGATTCTGCCATATCATCGCCGCAAGTGTAACAACCAGGAATATCGGGAATTTTGACATTATAACCGCCTTCTTCTGCTGGTTCAAAAATCGCTGGATAAGTATATTTCATAAAGACCTCCAAAAGAGCGGGCTTTGCAGCCCGCCCGCCGATTTAAGAAAGTCCGGCTTCTTTTAGGATTGCAAGGGCTGTACCTTTCGGAATATCACCCTTGTGTCGCGGAATCGCAACAACCTGACCCGAAGGACTGACGGCTAAGTCATGGCGTGAACCATGTTTGAGCGTCCAGCCAGCCTTACGGAACTTGCGCTCAAGTTCAAGTTTGGTCATTTGTTCCTCCGTGATTATTATATTATACGCATTTATGCGTATTGTCAAGCGAAAATCAAAAAAAAATGCAAAAAAATAGCGCTTCGTTGAAGCGTTATTTTTGGTCTTACTTCAGCTTGTCCATCTGCTGATTGAAGATTTTCTGTGTCAGATTTTCCGCCCGTTCAATAGCAGGTTTCATCCACGGTCGGTCTGGAAGGAATGCTGATTTATGCTTCATGTTAAGAATCGGCGTTGCAGAAAAGAGCTGCCCGCCAGCAGGTCGAAACTTGCGCACTTGATACAAGATGTTATCAACTCGAACAAAACCACGGTTCTTTGCCGCATAAAAAGTCGCAAGAATAAGGGCTTGTTTAGAGCGTGACGGCTGGCCGTTCAATTTTCGTGGAAAAAAATTATTGCGGACATTCTTGTATTTGTAAAACTCTTTGACACGGTAGGCATTGTTTCCTAACCTTGCGTTTGTAGTCGGGATAATAAGGTTTGCGCCAGTTTTGGCAGTTTTTACGCCGCCTGTTTCGTGCAGTCTCATATAGCCTGCTTTTGACAGAAGTCCCATTTCCGCCTTTATTTCAGAAAGAGTTTGAACATTCGGGTCGCATTTAGTATAAACCACAGAGTTGACTGTAAATTTGTTTCTTGTTGTAAATTTCTCCTCAATATTTCTTTGCGCATTTTTACGAGAAACTGCCGCAAGATTATTAACAGTGCCAATGCCGGCTTTAATAAACTTGCGTTCCACATCCTTTACAACCTCGCCCATAGAATCCATAAGTTTTATTTGTGCCATATTGAACCTCTAAAAATATCATGCGTTTTTTTTTGCAAACTCGCTATACCTAATGGGGAAATATTGTTCGGGCAGATTCTAAAAGAAATGACGCTGTAATTATTGAAAAGTGATTGACACTTTTCTAAAATGGAATATAATAAAAAATGCGGTTCAGTTTTTTGGGCTGAACCGCAAAGCAAACAAATGACCCATTAACAACGGGGCATTTGTTTTATAATAACACTATACAGAGGAATTTTGCAAGTATGGAAGCGGAAGCTAAAAAAGACGGTCGCGGCGGCGCAAGAGCTGGAAGCGGAAGAAAGCCTACAGGGTCGCTTAAAATACAAATCCGTGTAAGCACGGAAGAAATGGAACTGATTAAAAAGAATGCCGCTGAAGCTGGAACTACCCCGGCTGGATATGTTAAGAATGCGGTTATGTTAAAATGTGGAAAGATTGTTGAAAAGTAGCTTAAACGATAGTTTTACAAGTGTTTAGTTAGTGGATAACGATACTTTTATTTTCTCAAAAGCTGCTTTTTCCATCGGGTCGGGTGTTTTCTTTAGTGAATACATTTGATTTACACAAGACAGCAGCATTTGTTTTTCTGCGCCCGGCCATTGCTGGGCGTTTTTTAATTATTTTCCAAACAATTCTTTATAGATTCAACAACTGCATATGTAAAATAACTGTTTTTCTCATCACATCTAGAAGACTGATTTTTTCTACAAGCAAAACAAAAGAAACATTCTTGAAATGTTGGTGTTATTATATCTTTTATATAAGGTAATCCAGATTGACAAGCATCGATAAACTTCACTGTCAATTTAGCCTTTAAATGTCGTAATAATTCATCTACCTGACTACTAAGAAGAAAGGTTGTATTAGGATTTTTACTTGAATAATCATTCCATGCATAATAAAATTCATCATTATTAAATCCTCCGTGTCCAGAATAATATACAAAAACTTCATCTACACTTACTGATTTTTTTTCTATATTTTCAATAAATTCTGTCATTGTTTCCATTGCATTATAGGCAGTAGGAAAATCATCATTTAATATAAGCTTTTCTTTATATAAATTCGTTGCATCAATTATTTTTTTTATAATATTTAAATCATTTTTACATGCAGGTAATGTATCCAAATATGGATTGCTTTCGTAAGTTATACCCATCAAAATTGCAATTCGCATTTCTTTTCTCCTTAATTATAATTTAATAAACAAATGTTTTATTTGGCAATAAGAAATCTTTGGGATTACAATTTATAAAATATCCTAATAAAACGTAATTATTCGCAATTCTTTTTTATCCCTAATTACTTCAAAAACAACCTTATAATTACGGCAAAAATCTCCGTTCTTTACAGCAATCATTGTCGCAAATTTTAGACAATTGAATTGTTCGTTTAACTCGATATCAAAGATATAATTTGTATTAATTAGATAGTTAATTACTTTAATGAAATCATCCTTACTTAATTCATCTAATCCAGTTATTTTTAAACTACCACCTTTTTTCTCTGTTATATATTTAAATTTTTCATTGGCAAGAGTAATTGTATATCCTGAAAGAATATCAGGAGTATCACAAACTGCAGCTAATCCAAATAATTGATCTGTTTCATCATATTTATAAAAAGCTCTTTGAATCTTATAAGATAAGAAGCTATCAAATAATAAATCATCAATTCCAATAAGAGTGTATTTGTTTTCATCAAATGTACAACAAACATACCCTTGAGGATTAGTTAAATCGTCTTCTGGTGTTGGTATACAAATTTTATTATTTATTTTAATGAATCCTACTCCAATACAAACTGAAAGAATATCTTTTAAATAATTAGGGAATGTCATATCAATATATCCAACATAACTTGGACATTTTTCTTGAGCTAAATTTATACGAACTAAGTCATTTTTGCTTAGGTTATTAACATATACAACAAAATACTGATTTGATAGTTGGAAATTACTGAAATCAAATTCAGGAAGTTTTTCTTGTAAAAAGTGTTTTATCTGAATATTGGATTCTCTGCCTTTTGTTATTATATCACCATAGAAAACACTTAACTTTTCGCATTCTAATAATTCTGGAAGTAAGCCTTGTAGTATTTCATAACCATAACATGCTGAATTTATTGTTTTTAAGCTATCATAGATAAAACAAATTTCTTGCTTATCCTGTGAAGGAGTTAATATACTTCTTAATTCTTCATAATTGATTTTATTTTTCGTTAGAATGGCTATTAAATCTTCAAATGCAGTTTTAATTTCATTGTGCATCTGTTTATTATCAAGAGAAAAATAATCCTTTATCACATTCCAAGAAAAATTATCACGACTGTCAAATGTAAATATTTTCATTTTTGAAACCTTTTATTTTTATTATTTGTAATAGCAAACATCAACCGTAATTCTTGTTGATAAATCATTCTATCTAATCGTCTGAAATTATTAAAACATCTTCGATATTGGTTAATGTAGTAACTCTACCGGAAATTTTTAATGTGCCAACACATCTAAGATAACTTTTATTTCTATGAGCTTCTTGAGCAATAGTATAAAATGTTTCATTTAATTCTAATTTTACCTTTTTTAACTTTCCATCAATTAAACAAGTTAGAGTAATATCCCCTTCTGATTCATCAACTTCTTGATGTAATTTCGTAACATGTCCAATAAGAACATAATCCTCTGTAGTTAAATCTTGTTTATAATATTCTCTTACAGTATCAATAATTGGAATTAATTCTTTTCTTATTTCTATTCTCCGAACATCCTCTTTGTCATCAATTTTATTATTTAATATTATTTCAATTTCAACATCATTTTTACCGTTAGAGCTAATTTCTGATATTGCTGAACATAAATTTGAACTAACCCCAAGTAAATATGAATCATCAAAAACTGACAAATCATTATTTTGTTCTTCATATGTTTCAGCTTTACTAATCAGCTCGGTTGATGCTTGCTCCATAATTGTTAGGGCTTTTCTTGTAAATGAATCAGATTCTTCTTCAAGAAGAGAAGGCTGTCCGTCTTCATAATAATCATTTGGTAAATAAATATTTATTATAAAACTTCCTTCCTCTGTTTGCCCCATTTTAATATTGTTAATAACTTCATCGACAGTTTCAGGATGTGGACCAGTAAAGTTCTTTCTTTTATTATTTACAGAGAGAAAAGAAGCAATTAACATTTCTTTTGTATTTTCAAGAAGCTGGACACCTTCAACGAGAGGAATATAGCCATCTTCTGTCATTTCGCTCTTAACTCGGAATTTTACTTGATCTTTTACTGAATTCTCGAAATCATCTAATATTTGATATTCTTTTTTATTATAAAAACTCATTAATATTTTTATGATAGTATCTAAATTCCGTTCTAATCTGAATACTTCTCTAGTTATTGGAACAACTAACTCTTCTTGTTTTCCATCTATAATTGGACTATGCCAAACGTTATAATACTCATTTAAATCATTTGCCTTTTCCCAATTAAGCTTAAGTAAATATCTAGAAAAGGATAAAAATGTATAATTTAGACAAAACCTGTCAAAGCGTAAACTCATAAGGCAATCCCCTTGCTTGAATTATCCATGAGATTTTTAAATGAATCTTTTGTTAATCGATTTGCAACTGGAATTTTCACAGTTACAGTTGTTGTGTTAGTTGTAGCGGGGTAATTTTTAAGTGAAAACCAATAAGCATTATACTTCAAGGTAATATCAGTAGTGTTTTCAATAATCCAATCATCCTCACTGTCAGGTACATGTAATACAATTAAATATGCTGGACTACTTCTCCTTACTTCTCTCAAATCATTATAATTCTTTATTGGTAAAGAAAAATGTAAATAATGATCGGGTTGAGGACCGTTTTTTGTACATTTCAGTTGCACTTCTAAATGAGGATTCCATGCCTTTATAGTTGGATCTGATTTAGAATAGTTCCCTATAAATTCAATATCGACACTTTCATCATCTACTACTGGAACTGAATGATTAAATCCTAATTGTGCAGCCAAAGCACATACATAAGATATGCTGAATTGTTCTTTTTTATTTGTTTTAAACATATAAATTATCTCTCATATTTTATTATACCTCAATCTCTCCATTCATCAACTTTGGTAATAAAGTATCACGAAGTTCGGCAAGTTTTTCATTTTGATTTTCGTTATCTTGAATCTGAAGAACATATGATTTCATGATTTTGGATAAATCATCAAAAACTTTTTTATCATAATTGATTACAAATTTAGCTATATCGTCCATAACTATATAAGGAATAGCAGAACCATGCGTTCCACCCATAATTTTCTTGCTAAGTACAAATTTGATAATCCAATAAAGTATAAATATATAATCCTGGTTTTGATCTTTCTTCATTGTACAAGCATAAGTTCTTTGATATAAATCAAACTTACCGGAATAAAATCTTGTTCTTCCGGTATAAGCTCCATTTCCAGAAATAATAATTGCATCTCCATCTAAAATAAAACTATCTATAGGTAAAACATTCGGTGAACATGTAAAGAATTTATATTTTCCATTTTCTACTGAAGCATTTGCATTCTTTCGTCCTGTAAAAATACTGCAGAATGAATCAAGAGTTTTTTCTTTCCACCCCTCTGGCATTTTGCCGCCGAATGGTTCGAAGTCTACAAACCAGTTTTTGAAGAGGGCCTGGGCTTGCTGTTCGAGGTTGGTGTTTATTTTGTTGTT
>OQWI01001026.1_pt1 | contig 12522 bp, 7 predicted proteins | sample 1691551 | NCBI WGS metagenome assembly OQWI01 (sample SAMN03418259, study PRJEB22391) | human gut metagenome | biome: human-gut; feature: organic feature; material: feces | host: Homo sapiens | place: Tanzania | collected 2013-01
TCACCTTTATAGTCTTTAAAGAACTGTAAGTAATTCTTCTCTTTAATCTGAGTGATAGCGGTCTGTGCTGACCTATCATACTTTAACTCAATTAACAGAGCTGGCTTGTTTACACCTTGTTTTGGTAAATAAACTAAATCAGCATAGCCTTTTCCTGTAGGTAATTCTCTTATAACGTTATAGGTATCAGTAGTACTTAGTTCTAAAGATAATGAGATTACACATGACAATGAGTTCTCGTCATTGTAAGTTAGAATTGAGGAATGCTCTTGATGAGCTTCATCAAAGACTTTAGCTACAGCATCAGAGTTTAATGACCAGATATCATTTAACAGGTCATATGACTTGCTTATAAGATTGTAGACACCTGAGTATTTTTCATTATCTTCAACGATATTTCTAAACTCCATTTTGATTTCTTCATTTGGAATATGAACTGCAAATTTAGAAATATTATCTACCCTGATATCTGAATCTGGTTTTATTGCGAGGTATCCTAAATGAATAAGTAAGGTTAAGACATCATTCTTGGTCTTAAATGTAACCATATCATTTTGGAATTTAGCTACATTCACAACAACATCTTCGCCTGCTATTAACTTTACAATGTCATCTCTTAAGCCTTCCATGTTCATATCAATATATTCCTGAAGGCTTTCAAAGGTTTCTGTTTTGGTCCAGTAACTTCCAAATCTTTTTCTGCTGATGCTCTTTACTACAGAATTTGGATTATAAATATGAGGAACATCTATAAAAGAGTAGCCATCATACCATTGCTGCATTTGATAAAAATTCATCTTGAATTCGTTACACAATGACTGACCTTCCTTCTCTGTAAAACCAATAAATGGAGCAAAGTTATCAGGATCAGTCATTGAAAATTCATTGAACATATTCAATGCACTCTGGTTACCGTACTTCTTAATCGGAAGAATACCTGTCATGTAGGCTAGAGCAATATAGGACTGATCTTTAAAGATACCTTCTAACCATTCAAGATATAGTTTTAAACTTTGAGCATCTTCTTTTTTCTCACGCATGATGCGATCCCATTCATCAATAATGAAGACAAAAGGAACTTTGCTGACAGAGAATACATCGTCTAAAGCTTCGTACAATTTGTCTGGAGAATTGAATACAACTTGCGGATAAGCTTCTTTTAATTCTTTTACTATTGAAGATGTGACAGACGAAATCATTTGATTAACATCATGACGTGCGCTATTAAACTCTAGCGACATGTTAATGAAAATAACATTATATTGATTTAAATGTTTTTTATAGCTTGGAGATTTTGCAATTTTGAGACTATCGAACTGGGATGAGCTGTCTTCACCTCTTGAATAGTAAGAACATAGCATTTGTGCTGTTACAGACTTTCCAAAGCGACGAGGTCTACAGAGACAAAAATATTTTTGCTTTGTCTTTATATATTTATTTAGGATCTCAATTAAAGGAGACTTGTCAACGTATATAAAAGAATCTAATGATTCTTAAAAAAGATTTTTTTCCTTATTTAAATACTTCGGCATTTTGTCTTCTCAAGCGATGGAATTGCTTTACATTCCTTATTATATATGGAAGGTTGCCATTTTCACACTACAAAAAAGAATTAAAAAAAAAAGAAAAAATAAGAAAAATCATAAGAAATTTTCAAAAAAACTTCTATTTTTTGCATTTTTTGCCAGTAAATTGTCTGTTCTTAAAAATTTGCCCTGTACACTGCCTCAAACTTATTTTGAGGATTATTTAATGTTCTTTAAATCAAAATCTGTAGAAAACAGTTTTCAAACTAAAGATCCTACCTGGTTAATTGTGTTAGGTTCTTTAACTCTTTTTGCAACCTGTATCTTTTGTGCCCTAGATGGTGCGTCACTTTCATCATCTCTATCATTTGCATTGGTGATCCTATTGAACATACCAATCTATGTTGGGATGTTCAAATATGAACCTGACTTTGAAAACTCTAATGAATACTATCTTTGTGACAGTGAGCTTTATAAGCTCTCAGGTTACGAGGAAGTGCCAATCTTAGATAAAAACAGTAACTATAAGTTTACAGAAGCTACCCGTCTTATCGACAGGCATATTGAATCTCAAAAGGAAGAAAACCGTAACCGTGAGGATTATGTACCTATAAATCTGAATAAAGATGACATTGCAGCACTGACCATGGTCGCTGCTAAAAACATCACCAATAAGCTCTTTATTGGATATGGCTACGAGTTTTTACCAAAGCATGCAAGACGATTGGCAAAACTCCAGGAGCAGGGACTAAAGCAATTGCCTCACGGTAAAGGCTCTGCTCAAATTCATAATCTGGAAAGATGCCATAAGCCTCTGTTCATGTCTTTACAGAATATTAAAGATCATGCCATTGTTTTTGGTACTACAGGCGCTGGTAAAACCAGATTCTTTGATCTTTTAATTACTCAGTCCATAGAAAGAAACGATACTGTCATCATTATCGATCCTAAAGGCGATCACGATTTAAAGCGCAGAGCTCGTAGAATCTGTGCCTGTACTCATCGTGATGGTGCTTTCCATGTTTTAGATGTTAAAGATCCAAATTTAAACACATCTGCTTTTAACCTCTTTGGCTCATCCACAAGTGCCTCTGATATTGCAGATAAACTGTCATCTCTTATGAAGCAGTCAACCTTTGATACTGACAGCTTTGCAAGCTATGGTCAGGAGGCTGTAGCCTGTGCTGTAACTGCCTTAGATTGTCTTGATTTACCTGTTGATATCTACCATATCTGCAATCATGCCAATATCGAAAGCTACTTTGACGGCATGGTAGCAGGTCTGTCTAAACTTACAGCTAAAACTCAAAACCGAGATCTTGCTGTGTACTTTGCAAGACTCTTAAAAGGCTATTCTATTGAAAAGCACCTTTACACTCATGTAAGAGATTTCTTAGTAAGCATTGGCGATGAAGCTCAATTAGATGGTATTTCTGATATAAGCGAGGATAGTCTTTTAGATCCAGAGGTTGCTTTATCTTTAACACCAGAGCAGTTATCAGCTCTTAAAGAGAAAGTAAAAGCTCAAAATGATGAGAATAATATCGTTGAAGCTCAAATTGCAGATACAGATGTCTCATCAGGTACTGATAATTATGCTGATAATGGCAGCTGCCAGACAGGTAATTTTGCTGATAACAGCAATACCATAAAAACAGAAACTGACTCTAAAGAGACTGAAATAAAACCTAAAAGACGTGGTCGTCCCCCTAAAAAGAAGCTTGAAGATGCAACTTCAGGTACTGCTTCTGATACAGCAAATAACTCAGGTAAAAGCAAAACTGAGACTAAAAAGACTACAGCTAAAAAGAAAAACTCAAAGCTTAAGAACGTAAAAATTCAGGTCAAGGCAGCAGCTTTTCTTACCTATTACAAGTATCTAAAACAGCACTCAAATTTGGATACTGATCCTGAATTTGAAAAGCTGATATCTATGACTGTAAAAGAACAGTCTTTCTTTGAAAGAACCACTGCAAGTATTAAGACCGTACTTAATACCTTAAACAGCTACAACCTAAAACAGATCTTGTCAAAGAGTCCAACTCAAACCGATTTTTCAGATATCTACCAGAAGAATAAGGTCTTTTACTGCGCACTGCATTCAATGTCCAATGCCACCTTAAGCTCTTATGTAGGTAAGTTACTTTTATCAGATTTAAGCTCTTTTGCTGATCATATTTATTCAATGGATGAGGATTTACATGCTCTCGATAATCATAGTTCAAATGATAAGTTGCGCCATGCTGATGATTTATTTAGTAAGGTAGGAAGTACTTTTAATTCAGCAGATGACTTTAAAGACAACGGTTTTAATGACAATTCTGATAGCAGGTCAGCACACGATTTAAAACATTCTGACGTGCTCTTTTCAAAAGAACTGTATTCAGAACATACAGATCCTGATGCCAAGGCAGCTTTAGAGCTTACCCGTGAACTTGTAAATCTTGAGGAGGTGAACTCTTTTATTGAAGATAAGAAGGCAGAAAAAGCACAAAAGGCTCTTCGCTATAAATCCAGAAATCCAGATTTTGATAAGGTCATGAGTATCTTACAGGCTCCAAAATTTGACAAGGTAAAGCAAAGACGCAAGGTAAGAATCTTTATTGATGAGGCAAGTGAGGTGGTTAATGAAGCATTACTGCAGCTTTTAAACAAAGCGCGTGGTGCTGATTTTTCAATTACGATTGCAACTCAGACATTCTCTGATTTAGCTAAAAGATGTGGTTCTAAAGATGCAGCTATGCAGTTAATTGGTAACTGCAACACTATGTATGCTTTAAGAGTAAAAGATGAAGAGACAGCATCTGTCATCACCTCTTCTTTACCTAATACCACTTTCTATACCAAGAACATCTCTACAGGTACGATGTCTGATACCTATAAAGAGAATTACAAAGACTCAGCCTCTATAAGTGCTAATACCTATATCGACAGGATTTTCCCTGCATCAGCCTTAATGGAACTGCCTAACTTTGAGTATGTGGCAAAACTCTCTGATGGACGCTTTGTCAAAGGTGTAATTCCAATTCTTACAGACAATAAGGTGCGTACCTAGAAAATCTGGATTAAAAGATCTTTGCCTATAAGTTGTTTGATTAGTAAGTTTCACAATAAGAAACGGTATAGAGAAAGAAAAGAAAGAAAAGACTCATGAAGCTAAAGCTCTACGCTTTAGCTTCATGGTAGCTGTTTTTAGTTAGATAGTTGTTTTTTACAAAATTACTTTAGGATCATATGTTCGGTTTTACATTTAAAACATTAAGACTTTATGTAATCGGTTTTATCATTTTGCTTTTTATCTTAAGTACTGACCATTTAGGTCCTAGTACTAAGGTGATCTTTTATGAGGAGTTAGATAACTTTTGCTACATCTTTGCCCATAACTGTGAGGATTCACTGGTGCGTATTGGTAAGATTGCTGCCTTTATAAGACCAATCTTAGTAGTAACAAAGGTGGTTGAATTAGATAAAGTGATCTTATTGCCAATCATCAGGATCCTCTTTTTGGCAATTGGTTTTGGAAAGTATTTAGTATTGCTGACTTTAGCAGGCTTTGCATTAGATCGAATTTTAAGATTTCAGGCAGTAGTGGATTTTAAGACACCGATTATCTTAAAGATTGTAGGAGGCTTTTCCTATGAGCTTGTAACCTTAATTTTACTGGTGTTAATCTTTCAGGCTTTTATATCATGTGCTTACATATTAACCTTTCTCTTTTTACTTCTACCTGCACTGTGTGGCATCAGGATAGGATCTGCCTGTTAATGGTTTGATAATTACCTGCAGTTAGATAGAGTTGCTTAACTATGCTGTAAAGTTTTACGAGCTGATTTTATGAGCAGTGCTCACTTACAAAGTCATTTACAATTTCTTGTAACTGGTTCTGCTCTTACGATGAGAAAACTGCTCCAATCATCAGAAACAATTACCGAAAAACAGTGCTCCGACCTTAAGAAAATCTTGCTCCAACCTCAAGAATCTCACTAAAAAATCAATCTACACAAAAAATCTAAATGCGGTAAGATATGAGCATTACTTGATTACACGGAAGTATAAATTACGATCGTAAAATGATCTACCAGGCATTTAAATTAGCATTTCCAAGAACACTACCGATACTAGCAGGCTTTTGGTTCGTGGCTTAGCCTATGGACTGTATATGCATGTATCAGGATTCTCTTTTGTATACCCAATGCTAATGGTCTTATTATCTATGGAGGCTCATTAGAGTTTATTACTGTAGCGATGTTGCTGTCACCATTCAGCCCTGTAGGAGCATTTGTAATAGCGCTGTTAGTACAGGCAAGACACCTTTTCTACGGTATTTCTATGTTAGATAAGTACAAAGGCTTAGGTCTTAAAAAGTACTATCTAATCTTTGGCATGTGTGATGAATCTTTCTCATTGAACTTTACAGCTAAAATTTCTGAAGGAGTTGATAGAGGCTGGTACTACTTTTTCATTACCCTTTTAAATCAGTTCTATTTGGTCCCAGGATCAACTATGGGTGCTCTTATAGGTGATCTGTTACCTCTTAATACCAAAGGTCTTGAGTTTGTGATGACAGCTTTGTTTGTAGTGATCTTTGTAGAGCAGTTTTTAAATGATAAAGAAAAGATAAATGGCTTTATTGGTATTGGTACATCTGTACTCTGTCTTTTAATCTTTAAAGCACAGAACTTTATGATACCAGCCATGCTCTTAATGCTATCTATTATTTTTGGCTCTGTTGTAAAGGTGTATTGATTTACATAAATTCTGATCTATACGTAGAATATAAGAACAGAGGGGGCATGGGTATGTCAGATCAGATTTCAATACTAAGACAGATGTTTAAAAGTCTCTCTACTGATGAACAGAGACAGTTTTTAGAATCTTTAAATCATAAAACAGCTGATGTTAATGCTTCAGGATCATTAAAGAGTATTATTCTAAAAAATCACCAAAATACAAAAGCTGACAGATGCTGTTGCCCACATTGTCAGAGTAACAATGTTGTTAAAAATGGAAATGTTAGAGGTATTCAGCGTTTTATTTGCAGGGACTGTAAAAAGACATTTTCGTATTCAACAAATACTATTCTTTATAAGAGCAACAAACCAATTGAGACTTGGAAAAAGTTCTGTGAGTGCATGATCAACAAGTTTTCATTAAGAAAATCAGCTGAAATATGTGAAATTAACTTACATACAGCATTCAATTGGAGACATAAGATTTTAGATGCTCTTCAGAATATGCAAGACGACATTACCTTAAAAGGTGTAGTCGAGACTGATGAAGAATTTTCAGACTGAGTTTTAAGGGAACTAAGAAAGAAAATTTTGAGTTACCTCGTGAGAGTAGACATAGAGGACATTCCAACTCTGTGCGAGGTCTATCTAATGAACAAGTTTGTGTGCCTTGTATGGTAAACCATGAAGGAATGTCTATAGGTAGAATTTCAAATCTTGGAAAACCAAAAGTTTCTGATCTTGAAAAAGTCATTAACAGCAGAGTCGAGCAAGGATCGGTATTTGTAACAGACTCACTGAAAGGTTATCAGAAATTTGCAGTTGAAAATGAGTTAACTCATATTAGAATACCAAGAGGTAAATTTGCTTCAGGTGCATTCAATATCAACTCAATCAATAGTTATCACTCTGAGTTAAAAAGGATGATCGAGTTCTACTTTAAAGGAGTAGCTACTAAGTACCTGAATAACTATATTGTGTATAATAACTTTGTAAATTTTGCAAAGAACACATTTAACAATAAGCTAAATAAATTAGTAGATTTTGTGTTTAGTACAAGATGTTTAACCAAAGGTTATTCAATAAAGAATAGACCTGCTATACCTGTTTAAGAAAGGAAAAATATATGCAAATCAATAAGTTATCACACGGGGGGGGGGTAAAAGTTCCGAAACAGTAACTGAAAATCTCTTTAGAGATTTTTATGGTGCTAATACATTTATTGAAAAATCATCAATTCCTGATAAATATGGATTTGTAAGTAAGCAAGGTACGGCTAATAAAGGTTATCCAGATTTCTTTCTTGATAACGGCAATTATGTGATCATCGTTGAAGCGAAAGCAGAATCAATACGAAACGCAGAAGAAGAAGTAAAATTATACATAGAGAATAATAAGATAACCAAACATATTGTTGGAATAGCAATTGCGGGACAAACAAATAACTCATTAAAGGTTACATATTTTTTTAAAAGCACTTTGTCTGAAAAAGTAGAAAAATTTAATTTCTGTAACTGCTTTAAAACTATTGATGATATATCATTAGAGGTTCATAAAAAGGTATATGGAGATGACATAACTGATAAAGATCTAACTAAATTATTAAGTTCATTAAATCAGTTTTTTCATGTTTACAAAATTAGAGATTCTGACAGAAGTTTATTTTTCTCTGCACTGTTAATAGCATTAACTGATGCAAACTTTAGAAATATATATAAGAACATTCAACCCCCTCTCATAAAAGTAATACTTATTCATTAGAATGCGAAAATTTAAATACGAATATTCTTACTGCGGTTTCAGAAAAATTAAAAGATAAGGTAAATTCTCATTCAAAAAAATTTGAATGGTTAGCTAGGTTTGCTTTTATTAAAAACATTGATATTCCATTAGATGAGTATATTAATGCAATAGACAGAATAGAGAAAAATGTATATTCATTGGTTGAGAAAAAGGAAAAACAAGATTTACTAGGGAAAGCTTATAAGATATTTCTATCTCGTAGTGGTGCTGCTGAAAACAAAAATATAATTTTAACCCCAGATCATATTAAGTCTCTAATGGTTCGATTAGGAAGAGTAGATTCCCAATCTGTCATTCTTGACACTTGTACAGGATCTGGAGCCTTTTTAATGGAAGCTATGGAAAGGATGGTTGAAGATGCACAAGGTAACGATAAAGTAATAGAAGATATTCATACAAATAGGTTAATTGGATTTGAAATTGATCCTATTTTGTTTTCTTTGGCTTGTTCAAATATGTTTTTACATGGCGATGGTCGTACAAATTTAATATTCGGTAATAGTTTGCTTAGAGAAAATGTACCAGAAGAACTTGAGATATTTAATTACATAAAATCGCTAAAACCAACTCATGTAATAATAAATCCTCCATATGAAAAAAACGAACCCATTTTATTTACAAAGAAAGCATTAGATTTTTTAGATAAAAATGGGCAGTTAATTATTATTATGCCATCAGTTACATTATATAAATCGCAAAATAGGCAAAAAATTGAAGAAATTTTAAAGACAGCAAAGCTTAACTTTATCATAAAACTGCCAAAGAGTGTTTTTAAAGAACAGAAAAGAGATGTATACCCATCAATATTCGGATTCACTAAAGGGGCACATAATCCAAATGATGAGGTGATTTTTTGTGATATTTATGACGATTGTTTAGTATCAGTTCAGCACAAAGGCAGAATTGATAAGAATGAACTTTGGTATGATAAAGACGGTAAAAATAATTTAGAAGCAGAAATCTTTAATATAATTACAAATCATAAAAGTCAACAGATTGTGATCAATGGTAAAAATGTAGGAAACTCTTATAGCAAAAAAATATTTCATAATGGTGAGCTAAAATTATTCTATGGTATTAATGATAATGAGTCTTCTTCATTTGTAAAAATGTCAGACTTATTCAATATGAAAGAAAAAGGATCACTGCAATCCGAAGATAATGATCAAAGTGGTGAATTTGATTTCATAACGTGTGCTGAACAATGGAAAAAGCATTCAACTTTTGATCATAATGAGGAAGCAATAGTTTATGCTATCGAGTCTGAGGGGTCTTTGGGTAGAGCGTCTTACGTTAATGGTAAGTTTATAGCAAGTACTTTAACCATCATAATGACAGTGAAGGATGCGAAAAAATATCCAATTGATTTGGAATTTTATTCCTATTATTTAATGAGCATTAGAGATAAAATTGTTAGAGATTTAGCTTACGGCACTTCTAAACTAACTATTAAGCAAGCAGACCTTTCAGAATATAGAATTGAATACTATCCTCTTGGAGAACAGATTAAGTTAAAAGAAAAAATTAAACAAAAAAAAGAAAAGATAAAAGAGGTTGAATTAGAATTAAACAAATTAAATGCCAGTTTATATACATTCTAACTAATTCTTAAAAGAGTCAAAATCAATTATTTGATTTGTAAAATATAAAATAGGTAGTGAGTAATAGAATAGATAATGTGTTTTTGCTCTTGCCATTGAGCAAGACTTTCATTTAAACTCTTATCACTACATTTCTACAACAGAACCTTATTTTTTTAAGGTACAAGCTAAAGAAAAGCTATAAAGTTGCTGAGACAACCAAAGCATACGTAAGTCGTGATGACGTTAGTAGCGATAAAAATTCTGGTGCAAAACAGGATCTTGATGGCAATAGGCTATGACCATTACAGAACAGTGCATTACTATTGGCCTGTGCGCACTAGGCACTCAGATATGCCGTTTTCTGCCTTTTATCTTATTCTCTGGTAAAAGCAGATTGCCTCACTGCATTGAATATTTAGGTAAAGCTCTACCTTTAGCAGTTTTTGGAATGTTGGTCGTTTACTGTTTAAAAGACGTGTCTTTTGTTCAAAAGGATTATGGTCTACCTGAAATGATAGCTGTGATTGCAACAGCTCTAATTCATGTTTTAAAGAGAAACATGATGCTGTCTATTGCCTTAGGTACAGCAATCTATATGGTCTTAGTCCAGTTTGTGTTTGTAGGTTGATTTGATGAATGATCTGCTGGTTGATTAAAGTTGTAGCTAAAAAGCTTCAGTAAGCAAATAGTTTACAGAAAAATAGAGTAACTCTAAAGAGAGTGGTGGGGCTTTTCAAAGCTAAAAGAGCTAAATAGATTGAGCCTGATAGATTTAAGCTAGTACTTTTAATTGCTGGACATGATCTTCAATCTCTTTAATCACTCATTTGAAGATCTCATCACTTTTACCTGTAGGATCTTCTAAGTGCCAGTTATCATCAAAAGGTCTACCTATAAAAGGACAAGACACATCACAGCCCATTGAGATTGCAAGATCTGGTGTAGGGATGTTTTTAATGAGCTTGCTTTTCTGTCCCTGCTTTTCCATATCAATGCCATATAGCTCTTTTATAAGCCTTACAGCATCTTGATTGATTTTATCTTTTAAAACAGTGCCTGCTGAATAACATGAGAATTTATCAGAAAGAAGATACCTACCTAGTGCTTCAGCTATTTGGCTTCTGCAAGAATTGTGGACACAGATAAAGGCAATTACTTTATTATTCATGTTTGAATAATCCTAAGCTTAAAAGGTAAGAAACATCAATAACTCTCAAGAGACTTACCTTTATGTGTGTTGATCTATTTTCTTATCAATTGATGAGTAGCATTACTTTATTTTTTTACAAGCTACAGTGCAATCTTTTTTGCAAAAAGCTATACCAATAGCATAGATATCAGTAATCTTTGCAATCTTTGTAAAAGGCTCTGCATAGTTCTTCTCTTCAATCTGACTTAGAGCAATTGCTACTAATTCATCCATTTCTTCAGCTTTAGAGGTAGCTTTAATCTCAATGATTACAGCTTTGGTATTACGCTCAGCTTTAAAGGTAATATCAGGATATCCATTACCTGCTTCATAGTTAGAATGGTATTCAGAGACAAGTTTTTCACAACTTGTAAAGATGCCATTGATAAAACCATGATAGTAGTTCTCTAAAGGAGCTTTAGTTGCTGTATCTCTGATTGAGACATATTTTTGCAGCATATCAAAGAGGATATTAGAGATATCTACTTGCTGTCCTTTTACTAAAGCATTTACAAACTTACCTGGTAACTCAAGATTTACAAAGACATCTTTAAATCTCTTTTGAATATTCTTAGTAAAGCAGTCTTTAATCTCTAAGTTAGGCAGTCTTACTACAATATCATCGGGATTATTTTCATTTGGAGTTAAAGCACCAGTCTTTTCCCAATCTACAGTTAAGTAACCTGTATGAAGTAATAATGACCAGAAATCATTAGGATCATGCTCTGATAAACAGTCATAGTTCATGGATTCATTAAGCTTAAAGCTAATTGACTTGCCATCAACTAAATCCTGCATCTTTTGAGTATCACTGTCAGTTAAATATCCTAGGTATTCATATACAGCAGAACTTGAGGTTGAAGTTGCCCAATAGTTATCAGCCTTTATTTTTGACAATAGTCCCTGCTGTTTAAAATCAAAATTGTCTTTAATGAAATTTACTACATCCCATGGACAGAACATCTCTTTGTCATAGAACTTGTATCCGTCATAGTTATCTTTTACCTTTTGGGCAAAATCATCTAATTCGTAGTCTTTTAAGAACTTATAGGTATCTTCTTTGGTAAATCCTATAATTCCAGTATACGTACCTAATTGACTTGTAACAGTATTTACATAGAGGTTATTTACACCTGTAAAGATGCTGTTCTTTGCTACTTTTAAACAGCCTGTCATAATGACTTTACTTACATATTGTTCGCCAGTCTCAGGATCTTGAGGAATGGTTTTAAAGAAATCGAATAAAGATGAGATTAAAGTTACCATGTCATCATGGTACTTATATTCCTGAGCTTTTGCTAAAGGTACATCATACTCGTCAATTAAGACATAAACCTGCTTTTTAAAATGCTTATACAGCATTGTTGCTAGATTTATGATGGATGAAGTTGCATATGATTGAGCATTTTCATCAGCTCTATGTAAAAAATCTTTACTTGATAACTTAGCATAAGTCGCCTTGTCATCATCATTGAGAGCAAGACTGTCTTTTAAGAAACTGTATTCTTTAGCTTTAGCTACAATAAGTTCAGCCAGTTTATAATAAGCTGAAGTAAAGGTCTTTCCATAAACGCCTTTTAAGGTAAGACAGATAACAGGATGCTGTCCCATGTATTTTGCACAGAACTCTTGGTCATCTAATATCTTGGTGACTTTAAACAACTTTTGCTGAAGTATGGTGTCTCCAGGAT